>Ga0209053_1000805_pt1 | contig 18016 bp, 18 predicted proteins | sample EBPBio152010_DNA_FD_185864 | JGI IMG/M metagenome (GOLD analysis project Ga0209053, IMG submission 185864) | Wastewater treatment Type I Accumulibacter community from EBPR Bioreactor in Madison, WI, USA - Reactor 1_7/15/2010_ DNA (SPAdes)... | ecosystem: Engineered > Bioreactor > EBPR >... | reverse complement strand
AGGCCCTCGATTGCCGGGTCTATGCCCGCGCCGCCGCCTGGCTGATGGGCATCGATCGCTGGGACAACGCGCGCTGGGAAGCGCTCGAAGAACAGATCGGGCCTGCTCGGGGCCCCACCACCCCGGCTGGTCAGCCCGACCGGCCGCAACCGCAATCTGCCCCGAAGCGGCCAACCGGCTGGCTTGGGCCCCGACGTGGAAAATGGCTCTGATGTCCTTCTCGCAAGCCGAACTTGATGCGCTGCGGCGCGCCTATGCCGCCGGAGCGCTGGTGGTGGAATATGACGGGCGGCGCCTGACCTATGGCAATGCCGCCGATCTTCTGGCCCGCATCCGCTTCATTGAAGGGCAGATGGCCAACAGTTCTGGTTGGTCGCGCCCTGTCGCGGGCAAGGCCAGCTTCAGCCGGGGCCGCACATGAAACCCACCCCGCCCGATGTGCCTTGGGGCGTAATCGACCGGATCGTGGCCACCGTCGCACCCCGCACGGCCGCACGGCGCTATGCCGCCCGGGTGGCGATCGCCAACCTGCGGCGGGGTTACGATGCGGCCGCCCGCGGGCGCGGCACCGATGGATGGCGCGCCGGATCAACGGCCGCTGATGCCGAAATCGCTGTCGCGGGCGGCGCCCTGCGCGACCGGATGCGCGATCTTGTCCGCAATGACCCGCTCGCGGCCAAGGCCGTGCAGGTGCTGGTGTCGAACATCGTCGGCACCGGCATCCGGCCCCGGGCAGCGGCGGCCGATCCGGCGCTGAACAAGCTGGCCGATGAACTCTGGAAGCGCTGGGCGCCACGGGCGGATGCCGATGGGCACACCGATTTCCACGGTCTCACCGCCCTGGCCGTACGCGAAATGATCGAAGGCGGCGAGGTCTTTGCCCTGCGCCGTCGCCGCCGGGCCAGTGATCGACTGGCAGCCCCGGTGCAGATCCAACTCAACGAGGCCGATCACCTTGATGGGGCCAAGTTCGACAACCGGCCTGACGGAGGCCGGATCGTCCAAGGCATCGAGTATGACGCGCTGGGCCGCCGCCGCGGCTACTGGATGTTCCCCGATCACCCTGGCGATGCGATGCCGGTCTTCGGCCGCCGATTTGAATCCTTGCGCGTCAGCGCGGATGGGGTGGCCCATCTCTTCGAACGCCAGCGCGTCCAGAACCGTGGTGTGCCTTGGGGCGTGCCCGCGATGCGCGCCTTACGCGAGTTGGGCGATTGGCAAACGGCTGAACTCGTGCGCAAGAAAATCGAGGCCTCGATGGTCGGCTTCGTCTTCGGCGCCGACGAGGATCAGCAATCCATGGCGCCGGTGGTGCAGGATGCCGACGGCAATCGCATCGAGCAATTCGAACCCGGGCTGATCGGCTATGTCCGCAACGGCAAGGACATCAAGTTCAACACGCCCGCCTCTACCTCGGGCATATACGAATGGAACCGGGTGCAGCAGCACATCATCTCGGCCGGGTTCCGGGTGCCCTACGAGCTGATGACCGGCGATCTCAGTCAAGTGAACTTCGCCTCCTCCCGCGTGGGCTTGCACGAGTTCCGCCGGATGGTCGAAGTCGTGCAATGGCAAGTGGTGATCCCGATGTTCTGCCAGCGCATCTGGGATTGGGTGATGGAGGCCGCCTGGACGGCAGGCGCCCTGCCCCAACCGGAGATCGCCGTCGAATGGGCGCCGCCTAGGTTCGAAAGCGTGAACCCGCTACAGGACGTGACCGCCGATCTGATGGAGGTCCGCGCCGGGTTCTCCACCCCGGCCCAGCAGATCGCCCGCCGCGGCTATGACCCGCGCGAGGTCGTCGAGGAATGGCAGAAGTATGCCGCCCTCTTCGACCAGCTGGGCCTGATCTTCGATGCCGACCCGCGCCGCGTCAGCCGCGCTGGTCTGGCGCAAGCCGTGGACGCGACGGATCGCGCCCCGTCCACGGCGGAACAATGATCAACTTTTCAGCTGGCGCGGTACTCGAGGCGCGCCCGTTCGCCGGGGCGGTAAGCATCGTCTTTTGACCGCCATTCAAACTCGGCCGAGAAGTTGACCTTCAGCCCCTTGGCGCAGCGGAAGACGATCTTGACCGCGTCCTCTGCCGAAACGCCCTGATAGGAAAAACCATGCTCAGGGAGGAACTTGTAGCCTTCGTCGTCCTTGCGGCCCTCGACGATGTTTGCAGCCGCGATCTTGCGCAGCCCTTGGATTGAACCCGCCTGCTCCTTGGTCTCGATCAAGGCCAGACGCACAAGCGCGTCCCACGCGACCTTTTCGGGCTGCTTCCCATCAAAAGTGGCCTCAAGCAGCTTCGTATGGGTCAGCGGCGGGAGATTGTCGTGATGGTAGACCGGCAGATTGGCCGAAGCGATCGGAGCCAACGCGGGCGCCGCGTTCGCGGCACTGGCACGCTCGAAGGCATCCATGACCTTCGTAAAGGCCGTTGCAGGCGTGTCGATGAACGGCACGGCCACCTTCTGCAGGCGGGCAAAGTCGTGGTCGGTGATTTCGATCATGGGCATCCGAATCTCCTATTCTTCATAATTTCATAATTTCATAAATCGCTGAGACACACAAGCGCGATCAGAAATCTCCTCAAAACGGAGCCTCTTCTATGCCCCCGGAAACCCTAAACCTCCCGCTGATCACGCGGGAGGCCTCTCTGCGGCGTGTCCGCGGTGAAGGCGACGACATGACGATCGACGTGATCTGGACGACCGGCGCGACCGTGCAGCGGCGGCGCTATGAAGGCTGGGATGATGTCGTCGAATATGACGAGGAACTGGTCGTCACGCCCGGCGCCGTGCGGATGGACCGCCTAAACGCTGGCGCGCCGTTCCTCGACTCGCACCGGTCCTGGGGGCTTGAATCCGTGGTGGGCGCGGTTCTGCCCGGCACGGCCCGGATAGAGGGCGGCCAGGGCTTTGCCCGGGTGCGGCTGACCTCGGCGCCCGATGCCGCGCCGATCGTGCAGCGGATCATGGATGGAACGGTTTCGGCGGTCTCCGTCGGCTACCGCGTCCACCGCTACGACATTACCAAGGCCCAAGGGCAGCGCGAGCTGTGGCGCGCGGTCGACTGGGAGCCGATGGAAATCTCCGCGATGCCCGCCGATCCCGGCGCGCACATCCGAGGCGCCGATCCCCGCCCCGAAACCCTCACCCCCTGCCTCCTCACCCGGGCCGATCCGCCCGCCCCTTCTTTGAATCAAACGAGGACCACCATGCCCGAGACCCAAACGCCTGAAGCCGAAGCGGCCGTGGAAACCCGCGCCGCACCCATCACGCCCCCCGCGGCCGATCCCTCCCCCGATGCGATCCGCACCGAGGCGAACCGCGCCGCAGCCGAGGTGCTGGCGCTTTGCGAACGCCACGCGCTGGGCGCGGGCTTTGCCGCCGACCTGATCCGCCGCGGGCTTTCGCTCGACGCCGCCCGGGCCGCAATCCTCGACAAGCTGGCCGAAGCCGATGCACCGGCCGCCCGGGGTTCGGAGCCTGTCGCGGCCACTGCCCGCGGCACGGGGGCGGCAGATGCTGCCTATCGCGACGCCATGTCCGAGGCCCTTCTGCACCGTCACAACCCCGGCCGGGCCCAGTTGACCGACCGCGCCCGTGAGTTCCGCGGTCTGACCCTCCTCGAACTGGCCCGCCACGCCCTTGACCGGCGCGGCATCGCCACGCGCGGCCTGTCGAAGATGGAACTGGCAACCGAGGCCCTGATCGGCCGTTCGGGCCTGCATTCGACCAGCGACTTCCCCCTGATCCTGGCGAACGTCGCCAACAAGACCCTGCGAGCCGCCTATGACACCACGCCCCGCACCTTCACCGCCTGGGCACGGCAGGCGGTCATCACCGACTTCAAGCCGGTCGCCCGCAACCAGCTGGGGGGCGCGCCGGACCTGCTGCGCGTGCCGGAATCGGGCGAGTTCACCTATAGCACCATCGGCGAAAGCCGCGAGGTCTATGCGCTGGTGACCTACGGCCGGATTGTCGGCATCACCCGTCAGACCCTGATCAACGACGACCTCGACGCCTTCACCCGCATCCCCTCGGCCTTCGGCGCTGCCGCGGCCGATCTCGAAAGCGATCTGGTCTATTCGATCTTCTCGACCAACCCCAACATGGCCGACGGCAATCCGCTCTTCCACGCCTCCCACGCCAACCTCGGCACGGCCGGAACCATCTCGGAAACCACTCTGGCCGAGGCTTATCGCCTCTTCGGCAACCAGCGGGGCCTCGAAGGGCGGCAGATCAGCGTTCTGCCGCGCTACATCATCACCCCTCCGGGTGTCCGGTCGGTTGAGGCGCGGAAGAACGTCACCGCCACCACCCCGAACGCGGTCGCCGGGGTCAATGCCTTTGCCAACCGCTTGGAACCGATCGAGGAAGCCCGCCTGATCCCCGCTGCCGGGCCCGACCCTTGGTTCCTGGCCGCCGATCCGTCGCGGATCGACACGATCGAGTTCGCCTATCTCGAGGGCCAGCAGGGCGTCTACACCGAGACCCGTACCGGCTTCGAGGTGGACGGGATCGAGATCAAGGCCCGCCACGACTTCGCCGCCAAGGCCATCGACTGGCGCGGCCTCTTCCGCAACCTCGGCGTGTAAATGTAGGTAGTAACATACGATTCTGCCTAGCCAATCGCAGAACGGGCGCTCAGACAGGGTTAATGAACGGCCGAAATTGGCATTCGAACCAAAGGAGGAGGATATCATGGACCGAATAGCGTTGTTGTCTTGCGTCAAGACAAAGGCCAACAAGGCATGCCGGGCCGGAGACCTCTACACTTCGGACTGGTTCACAAAAGCCAAGTCGCTGGTCGAGCGCAATGGGCTGACATGGTTCATTCTTTCGGCGGAGCACGGGCTGGTTGACCCAGAGACGGTTATCGCCCCCTACGAAAAGACCCTAAACAAGATGGGTGTCGCGGAAAGGAAAGCGTGGGGCAGGAAGGTTATCGCCCAAATGTCGGCATCGCTGCCTGAAGCCGATGAGGTGGTAGTGCTGGCCGGAGATCGCTACCGAGAGAACCTGCTGCCTTACCTGCGCAGCAGGTTTTCAAAAGTCACCATTCCGATGGAAGGGCTAACGAGCGGTCGGCAACTGAATTGGTTGAGCCATGCCAAGAACATCTGACATCGACGCCTTCTACACCTTGCTCGACGCGCTGGCCGCCCGCACCGGCGGCCCGCGAAAGTTGGCGCAATGCTCGGGCCGGATGGCTTGGCCCGAGCGCGGTGTCTACTTCTTCTTCGAACCCGGCGAACTCTATGGCGACAGGCCGCGCGTGGTGCGGATCGGCACACATGCTCTGACATCCACATCGCGGACAACGCTTTGGAAACGGCTTAGCCAGCACCGGGGCACCACCTCGCCGGTTGGCGGAAACCATCGTGGGTCGATCTTTCGCCTTCTCGTTGGCGAAGCCCTGATGCGCCGTGATCCAAGTCTGGCCGTTTCATCATGGGATTCCGACCGCCCCAACGATGCCGCGGCACGGATCGCGGAAAACCAACATGAGGCGCGGGTCAGCGACTATCTGGGGCAGACGAAGCTCTTGTTCCTGCCCATCGACGATCCGCCGGGCTCAGACAGCCTTCGCGGCCTGATCGAGCGCAGCGCCATCGCGCTGCTGAGCAACTACAGCGCCCCTTCGGGGATTGAACCGTCCGCAGGCTGGCTTGGCTTCCACAGCGGCCGCGACAGGGTAAGACGATCGGGCCTTTGGAACCAACGGCACGTCGACGAAACGCATGACCCTGCGTTTCTGGGCGTGTTCGAGGGGCTGATCGAGCGAATACCAGCGGCTTGAAGCTGCAAACCAAGAGCGAGGAGAGGGGCGGTCAATCGACCGCCCCTTAGTCATTCCGTCAAGAGGACCAAGGACATGAAAAACTTCATCGCCAATGGCGAAACCATCAACATCACCGCAGCGGCCGTCATTGCCTCCGGCCAGGGCGTGCTGGTCGGCAGCATCTTCGGCGTGGCCGAGGGTGCGGCGGCGATCGGCGAAACCGCCGTGATCCGGCTGGTGGGCGTGTTCTCGCTGCCGAAGGCGCCCTCGCAGGCCTGGACGGTCGGCCAGACGATCTACTGGGATGCTGCCAACAGCCGGACCACCAACGTCTTGACCGGCAACACCCGGATCGGCATCGCCACGCAGGCCGTGGCAGGCGGCGCGGGCGATACCACCGGGATCGTGCGCCTGAACGGGGGCGCGACCTGAGATGTCGGCCTTCGCCACCGCCACGGCCGCCCTCTTCCGCGATCCGAACCTCGCACAGGATGCGCTCTGGCGATCGGGCGGCTCGGGCGCGCCGGTCGCCGTCCGCGTCATGCTGCGGCGGCCGGATACGGTGACGGGTTTTGGCGAAGGCCGCTTCGTCACCGACAGCGTGATGATCGATGTCGAATGCGCCGCGCTGGGCACTCTTGCCCCGGGCGACACGTTCGAGGTCGGCGGCGTGACCTACGAGGTCCGGGGCGAACCCCTGCGCGACGCCCTGCGCCACGTCTGGAAGGCCGAGGCGCGGGAGGAATGAAAATCGGCGCCAGCATCGACGGCGATCTGGCAGCGATCGCCACCGAGATCTTGCTAGAGGCCGAAGCTGCCGTCACCCGCGGCGTCTTTGCCGCCGGGCGGGGCCTGCGTGACGACTGGCGCGGGCAAGTTCGGGCATCGGGGCTTGGGTCGCGCCTCGCCAACTCGGTCCGGCAGGCCGACTTCCCGCGATCGGGCACCAGCCTTCGCGCGGCCAGCCTCGTCTGGACCAAGGCGCCCGACATCCTGCACGCCTTCGACGGTGGCGTGCTGATCCGCGGTAAGGACGGCCTTTGGCTAGCAATCCCCCTTCCCGCCGCAGGCCTCACCGGCCTCGGTCGCCAGCGCATCACGCCCTGGCGCTGGGAACAACGCACCGGCATGCGCCTGCGATTCGTCTATCGCCGCAGCGGCCCAAGCCTGTTGGTCGCCGATGATGCGCGGCTGAACAGCCGGGGTCTGGCCGCATCAAAGGGCGGCCGTCGGCGGCGGGATGGTATCCTGACCGGCGCGCAGACGGTGCCGATGTTCCTGCTCCTGCGGCAGGTGAAGATGCCGAAGAAGCTGGACCTTGATGGGTTGGCGCGGGAAGCAACGGCGCGGCTGCCGGGGGCGATCTTGGGGGCGTGGCTAAGGCGTTGACCAGTCGAAGAAAAAACAGATAACTGGTGTAAAGATGCGAAGGGGACGGTGAATGAAGTCGGTATTGCTTGTAGGGTGCTTCTCGTTCGCGTTGCTGCAAGCGTCAGCAACAAGTGGTGCTTACGCTCAAACGGTTGACGTGTCGCAAGACGGGAACGCACTGATTTTCTCAGGTGAAATAGGCCCTACCGCGCTTGACGCGTTTAACGAAGCCCTCAGCTCAGCGCCAACCGTCACAAAGGTCACTCTGGCAAGCCCCGGTGGTCTGGTCGTGCCCGCGATGGAAATCGCTTCGATCGTCCATACGCTCGGCATCTCGACAGAGATTCCTTCCGGCGCCACATGTGCATCGGCCTGCTCGATCATATTTCTCGCTGGAGAGGGTCGACAGGCCTTGGGCCAACTTGGCGTCCACCAGATGTCGGCAGACGGAAGCGGCGCAGTCTCAGGCGTGCAGTTTATCTTGGCAGAAATGCTCGATGCCTTTGAGGATTGTGGCGTCGATCGGCGCGTATCCAGGCACATGCTGACGACCCCGCCGGAAGCAATGTACTTCTTTTCAGACTTTGAGCTGACGGAGTATGGAATAAATCGCACTGGCGCCGAGGCAGTAGCAGCCGCCGCGGGCTTTGAGGCGCGCCAGACCCTGCCATTTACCGACTTCCCCGCACTCGCATATCTTGGCAGCCCGGATCAGATCACTTTGCCTGATTTTTCCGGCCGGGATGAATGGGCCAGAAACTTTCGCACGAGGATTCGGGAGGGCCTGAGTGCAGGGCCGAACTTTTCAGGCCATTACAGCCTGATCGAAATTGGATGTGGCACATCCTGCAGGTTTGCCTTCCTTGCTGACGCGCGCAACGGACAGGTGTTCTCTTTCCCCTACGGCGGCGAAGAACAGTATGAGATGGAGCTGCTCTACAACATCGACAGCCGCCTTGTGAAAGCGACCTGGATGAAGGATTGGGAAACCTGCATCCAGCAAGACCTTGAGTTCAACGGCGCCGAATTTGTTGTCTTGGGCGAGACGACATTCCCACGGGTGAACTTCTGCAATTGATCGAGCGCTGACAAGTTCGATGTGCGTACAGTCTTTCCGTCACTGCTCGAGCATGCAGCCGCAGGCCTTTTGACCTCTACCGCTCAGGAACAGCTTCTAACCGGAGCCCCACCCCATGCCCACGCAATCCACGGCCGAGCGCCTGCTCGTGTCGCTCCATACCCTATTGTCTGGCGCGATGCCGCCGGGGGCCAAAGTCCTGCGCAATGCGATCCTGCCCGAGAAGGTGCCTGCGGCCGGGGTGGTGATACTGCGCGATGGCGATCCGGGGCCGCCGGAGGTGTGGCTCTCGCCGCCGGGCTACTACTACGAACACAGGGCCGAGATCGAGGTGGTGGTGGACGGAACCCCGGCCGCCCGGGATGTGACCTTTGACGCCCTGCGCCTCGCGATCGGCACGGCTCTGGCCGCAGACCGGACGCTGGGCGGCCTTTGCGACTACATCACGCCCGAAGCGCCAGAACCGGTGCTGCTGGCGATCGACGGCAATGAGGGTCTGAAGGCGGCGGTGATCCCGGTGATCCTCGCCTACGCCACGACAGACCCGCTTCTCTGACCTGACCCCACCCCGAAAGGACTGACCCATGGCTCGCCAGCCCGGAGCGCGGACGCAAGTCGCGTTCGCCTTTGAATCCGTTTACGGCACGCCGCCCGCCAGCGGCTATCGCCGGATGCCCTTTGCCACGACGACGCTCGGCTCCGAACAGGGCCTCCTGTCGCCCGAACTTCTAGGCTACGGGCGCGACCCGCAGGCACCGATCCGCGATGCGGTGAATGTCGATGGCGATGTCGTCATTCCGATGGATGCCGAGAACCTCGGCTTCTGGCTGAAGGCGATCTTCGGTCAGCCCACGACGACGGGCACGACGCCCCGAACCCACACCTTCCGGTCGGGCGGCTTCACCCTGCCCAGCATGGCAATCGAGACGCAGATGCCCGATGTGCCGCGGTTTGCCATGTATTCCGGCCTCGTCGCCGATCGCATCCAGTGGCAGTCGCAGCGGTCTGGGCTGTTGACCGCGACGGTCGGCCTGATCGGCCGCGGTGAGACGGTTGCCGCCACGACGGCCGCCGGTGTGCTGACCGACGCCACCCTGCCCCTGCAGCGCTTCGGCAATTTTCAGGGGTCGATCACGCGGAACGGCGCGGCGCTGGGCAATATCGTCTCGGCGCAGGTGTCCTATGCCAACAACCTCGACCGGATCGAGACCATCCGCAACGACGGCCTTCTCGAGGGGCTCGACCCATCCATGGCCGCCCTGACCGGATCGATCGAGGCGCGCTTCGCCGATCTGACCTTGGTGAACCAGGCGATCGCGGTGACCCCTGCGAACTGGTTTTCGCCTGGAGCCTCGGGGCCAACGCGTCCCTCACCTTCACCGTGCACGCCGCCTATCTGCCGCGCCCCCGCATCCCGATCAACGGGCCGCAGGGCGTGCAGGCCACCTTCGAATGGCAGGCAGCCCGAGCGACCCCGCCCGCCCGCATGTGCACCGCCGTCCTTGTCAACACGACTACCAGCTATTGAGGAGTCCCCCATGATCCGCCTGAACCTCTCGCCCGAACCCGCCTGGCTCGATCTCGGCGGCGGGGTCCGTCTGCGACTTGCGCCCCTCACCTCCGCCCTGATCGGTGCCGCCCGCAGCGATGCCCAAGTCGCAAGCTTGCCCGAAGATGCCCCCGCCGATCAGGTCGCGGTGGCCCTCGCGAAGGCGATCGGGGCGCTCGCCATCCTCGAATGGGAGGGAGTCGGCAATGCCGAGGGCTATCCCGTGCCGCCGACGCCCGAAGCGGTTGCCGCCCTCCTTGACCTCTTCCCGCTCTTCCAGAGGTTCCAGACCGACTACGTGGCCAAGGGCCTGATTCTGGCCGATGAGGGAAACGCCTCCGCGCCCTTGCCGAATGGCACTTCGGCGGGGGCGAAAGCTACTGCGCCGGATGCCTAAAGCCCTGCCCCGCCTGCCCCGCTGATCTCCACCGCCCCCGCACCTTTGAAGCCTGGCAGGTCTGGGAACTGGCCCAGTCCCTCCGCGGCCAGTTCCGCGCCATCCCCGGCGGGGTAGTCGGCTGGGACATGACCGCCGCTCTGGCCATGGCCGAGGCGCTGGGCCTGAACCGGCTGATCGCGGCCGAGCTTCTGCCCCTGATCGAACCCTTTGCCGTGCGCGGCATCAATGCCCAAGTGAGAGCCACCCAACATGACGAGTCGATCTGAACGCCGGGTCTCGGTGCGCCTTGTTGCGACCGGTGGCCAAGCGCTGAAGGCCGAACTGGTCGGCATCGGCCAGGAAGGCGCCCGCGCGCTGACCCTGATCGAGGCGGCAGGCCCCAGGGCGGCGGCGGGGTTGAAAGCTGCCGGGGTCTCGGCTGGCGAGGTCATGCGCCAGATGCAAGACCTTGCCGATCGGGCGGCCCGCGCCGCGTCAGCCTTGCGTCAGGCGGGCGCGGTGTCCGGCATCGTCATGAACATCGTCAACCGATCGACCGGCGTATCCGGCGGGATGTCGCGCGACGCGGCCGATGTGGCTGCCTACGGCCGGGCCCTCGATGACCTCCGCGCCAAGCACAACCCGCTCTTTGCCGTGGTGCGGGAGTATCGATCGACCCTGACCGAGATCCGGCAGGCCCATCGCGTGGGGGCGATTTCAGCGGAAGAGATGACGGCCGCCATCGGCCGCGAGCGCCAGGCAACGCTGGCCAGCATCGCGGCGATCAAGGGGCGCACCACCGCGCTGGGCGGCATGAGTTCTGCCACACGCAACGCCAGCCACCGGATGGCGAACCTGTCCTTCCAGCTTCAGGACATCGGGGTTTCTCTCGCGGGCGGCATGAATCCCTTCATGGTCATGGCGCAGCAAGGCAGCCAGATTTCCCAGATTTATGGATTTGGGAATGGCGGTGTCGGCGCGCTCTTCCGCGATCTGGGCGGCATGACCCGCACCCTCGGCCAAGGGGTGCTGCAAGTTGCAGGGCGCTTCCCACTGGTGACGGCCGCCGTGGCGCTGGGCTCGGCCGCGATCGCGGGCATGCGGAACGAGATCAACGAGACCACCGGCGCGCAGGTCAGCTTCACGGATGTGGCGCGGGCCGCCTGGCAGGTCTTTGCAGAGAACGTCTACCAGATCGGCAAGCCCGTCTTCGATACCATCCGGGGCTGGTGGGACAATGCCGTCGCCTGGGCCGATTGGGCCTGGGAGCGGATCGTCGATGGCGTCATCTGGATGGGCGACCTCGTCATCAACGCCTTCAAGGTCGCGGCGGCGGGCGCCACCTATGCCTTCCAGGGCGTGCCCGATGCCGTCGGCGCGCTCGCGGTTGGCGCCGCGAACGCGGTGATCGATGCCGTGAACTGGATGATCGAGAAGGCGCTGGCGGGGATCAACGCCCTCGCCGAGGCAGCGAACGCGGCGCTGGAAGCTGTTGGCCTTGTTCCCGCCCTGTCTACGCTGGACCCGGCGACGTTCCGCATCGACAGCGTGGCGAACCCCTATGCTGCCCGCGATGCCGAACGCAGGGCAGCGCTTGCGGCGCAAATCCGCGGCATCGTCTCGGGCTCGCCCCTATCGGAATACTTCAACGACGTCCGCGATCGTGCCCTGCAAATCTCGGTCACGCCGGACGAACCGGCTGCCGGTGGCGCGGGCGGCGGCGGTGGACCCTTGCAAACGGCGGAGGAAGTCGCCGCCGCGGCCGATGTGGCCGCCACCGGCTGGGCGGCCGTCAGCGAGGCGCTTTCCACCTATGCCACTGAAGCCGCGAACTGGGGCGGCAGTGTCGGCGAGGCAATCACCTCGGCCTTCCGCGCCGGGGAAGAGGCCGTCGCCGAGTTCGTCCGCACCGGAAAGCTGGATTTCTCAAGCCTCGCGACCTCGATCATCGCCGATCTCGCGAAGATCGCCTTCCGCCGCTTCGTGTTCGGCCCCCTCGCCTCGGCGCTGGGCGGCGTTCTGGGCGGGATCGGCGGGGGCATTGGCGGCGGATCGATTTCGGCCGGTGTCTATCATACAGGAGGCCGCGTGCCCGGCCCCGCCAGCATGATGATCCCCGCCGCCGCCCTCGCCGCCGCCCCGCGGTTCCACAATGGCGGCGGCATGGGACTTGGCTCCGACGAATACGCCGCCGTCCTTCTGCGCGGCGAACGCGTCCTGAACCGGGCCGAGACCCGCGCCTGGGAAGGCGGGGCAGGCACCACCGTCAACATCTATGCCCGCGATGCCGAGAGCTTCCGCGCCTCCCGCGCGCAAGTCGCCTCCGACATCGCCCGGGCCGTGGCCTATGGCCGAAGGAGCAGCTGAATGGCGTTTCACGAGATACGGTTTCCGGACAGCATCAGCAGGGGCGCGAAGGGCGGGCCGGAACGGCGCACCCGGATTGTCGAACTGGCCTCGGGTGACGAGGAACGCAACGCCTCTTGGGCGAACTCGCGCCGCCGCTACGACGTCTCCTATGGCGTACGCCGGGCCGATGATCTGGCCGCGGTCGTGGCCTTCTTCGAGGCCCGCAACGGCCGCCTGCACGCGTTCCGGTTCAAGGATTGGTCAGACTACAAGTCCTGCCTGCCCTCGGCCGCGCCCGCCCCCACCGACCAAATCATCGGCACCGGGAATGGATCGACCACCACTTTTGCTTTGACCAAGACCTATGCCTCCGACGCGCAATCCTGGGCGCGGGCAATCACCAAACCAATCGCTGCCACAGTGACGGTTTCGCTGAACGGGGTGGCGCAAGGGTCCGGCTGGTCGGTCAGTACGACGACAGGGATCGTCACCTTCGCCGTTCCTCCCGCCACCGGCGCTGTGATCCGGGCCGGGTTCGAGTTCGACGTGCCAGTGCGCTTCGATACCGACGAATTGCCGGTCACGCTCGATATCGAACGCACCGGCTCCATCCCCTCCATTCCCCTGATCGAGGTGCGCCGATGACCCCGCCAAAAGACCGCAACTCGATGGGCTTCGTGGCCTACGTATCATTGGCCCTCGCCCTTTCCGCCCAGGGCGGCGCGGCGATCTGGTGGGCCGGGATCATCAACACGCGCGTCGCCATGCTCGAACGGCAACTTGACGATCTGGCCATGATCCGCCCCGAGCAAATCCGCGATGTGGCCGAGGCGCTCCGCGCTATCGCCGTGATCGAAGAGCGGATGATCCGCCTTGACGAGAACATCGCGCGCATCGGCGCCGCCGTCGGCCGCCTTGAACAACAGGACCGCACACCATGAAGACCCTGCCAGCAGGTTTCCAAGCGCATCTGGATGAAGGCACGACAACCCTCGCTTGGTGCTGGCGGCTTGAGCGCCGCTATGGCGCGGTGTTCGGATTCACCGATCATGACCGCCCACTCACCTTCGCGGGCACCAGTTTCGAGCCCGAGACCGGACTTGCCGCCAGCGAGATCAGAAGCCTCGGCGATCTGTCGGTTGACGCCCAGGACGTCCAAGGCGCGCTGCGGTCTGACCGGATCACCGAAACCGATATCGCCGACGGCCTTTGGGACAATGCTGCGGTCGAAGTTTGGCTGATGAACTGGCAAGCGGTCAGCCAGCGCGTGCTGATGCGTCGCGGCAGCATCGGTGAGATCAGGCGGGGGCGGCACGCCTTCACAGCCGAGGTTCGGGCGCTGGCGCATCTATTGAACCAGCCGGTCGGTCGGACATTCCAGTATTTCTGCGACGCCACCTTGGGAGATGCGCGCTGCGGGGTGAACCTGACCGGCCCGCTCTATCGGGGCACCGGGTCCGTCACAGCCACGATCGGCGACCGGCGTTTCACTGTCGCGGCCGGGTTGGGTGGGTTCGCCAGCGGGTGGTTCGATTTCGGGGTGGTGGAATGGAGCTCAGGCGCAAATGCCGGGCGGCGGGCGGAGGTGGCAAGCCACACCCTCGCCAGTGGCACGGCCACGATCACCCTGATCGAGGCGCCGGTGCGCCCGATCGCGCCAGGCGACGCCTTTGCGATCACCGCAGGCTGCGACAAGCGCCACGCCACCTGCCGCGATCGGTTCGGCAATGCGATCAACTTCCGCGGCTTCCCATCGATCCCCGGCGACGATCTGGTCACCCGATACCCGAACGAGACCGATGCGAACACCGGCGCGCCCCTGCGCCCCCTCGCCGATGGCTAGGATGGGCAAACGTCGCGCGCTTGGCGGTGGGTGTGCGCCCACGGAGGAACCTCTCCGCGCTCCGACCGATCCCGCCCGGGTGGTTGCGATCGCAGAAAGCTGGCTCGGCACGCCCTACTTGCACCAAGCCTCCGCCCGGGGTCTTGGCACCGATTGCCTCGGCCTCGCCCGCGGCATCTGGCGCGATCTGCATGGGGCCGAACCGATCAGCCCGCCACCCTATACCCGCGATTGGGGCGAAAGCAGCGGGCGGGAAGTCATGTGGGAGGCGGCGCAGGCTTTTCTGATGGAAGTGCCGGTTTCAACTGCGGGACCAGGCGCCCTGATCCTCTTCCGTATGGTGGCGAGCAGCCCGGCAAAGCACTGCGGCATCCTCGTGCCGGGCCCCGCTCTCATCCACGCCCGCGAGACCACCGGCGTCACGCGCGAACCCTTCACCCTGCCCTGGCGCCGTCGCGCCGTGGCGGCTTTCCTCTTTCCAGGCTGATCCCCATGGCAACGATGCTTCTCGCCGCCGCCGGTTCCGCAATCGGCAGCGCCTTCGGCGGTGCGTTTCTCGGATTCAGCGCCGCCACGATCGGCGGCGCCATCGGCTCCTTTGCAGGCTCCGTCATCGACAGCCTGATCATCGGCTCCCTCGCGCCCGACCAGCGGATCGAAGGCGCCAAGCTTGACGATCTGCGCCTGACCTCGGCCACCGAAGGCGCGGTAATCCCGCGCCTTTACGGCACGATGCGGCTGGGCGGGAACATCATCTGGGCGACCGACTTCCGCGAGGAGCAGTTCCGCCAGACCCAAGGCGGCGGCAAGGGCGGCGGGCCAAAGGTCGTGACCGAAGGCTATCGCTACTACGCCTCCTTCGCTGTGGCGCTCTGCGAGGGCCCGATCGGCGGCGTCTGCCGCATCTGGGCCGATGGCAAACCCTTTGATGTGCCGGGCGCTGTCATTCGGGTGCACTTGGGCACGGAAAGCCAGTTGCCGGACCCCTTTATCGAGGCGAAGGAAGGCGCTGGACAGGCCCCGGCCTATCGCGGCGTGGCCTATGTCGTGTTCGAGGATCTGGCGCTGGAGACCTTCGGCAACCGTCTGCCCCAACTCTCCTTCGAGGTGATCCGCCCTTCCCCGGACCCGGGCGCCATGGAACGGCTCGTGCGCGCGGTGAACCTGATCCCGTCGGCGGGCGAGTTCGTCTATGCCACCCAGACCGTCACCCGCACGACGGCCGCGCCGGGGCTTTGGGGGTCTGACGGCGGCAATGGCTCCGCCACGCCAGAGAACGAGAACAGCGTCGAAGGCCTGCCCGATCTTGTGGCCTCCCTGAACCGGCTGGATGCCGCCCTGCCGGAGTGTGATGCCGTTTCCCTCGTCGTATCTTGGTTCGGCACCGATCTGCGGGCAGGAAGCTGCCAGATCAAGCCAGGCGTGGAATCCGCCACCAAGACCACCACTCCGATGGTCTGGCAGGTCAACGGCGTGACGCGCGCCGCGGCGCATGTCGTTTCCACTGTCGATGGCGGTCCGGCCTATGGCGGCACGCCCACCGATGCGGCCGTGGTGCAGGCCATCCAAGAATTAAAGGCCCGCGGCAAGCGCGTCACCTTCTACCCCTTCATCCTGATGGATATCCCGGCGGCCAACACCCTGCCGAACCCCTATTCGCCAAACGGCAGCGCGCCCGGCCAACCGGTCTATCCCTGGCGCGGCCGCATTACCTGCGCCCCGGCGGCGGGCTTTGCGGGCACGGTGGACAAGACCGCGGCGGCAGGGACGCAGGTTGCGGCGTTTTTCGGGTCGGCCTCCCCGGGGCAGTTCGCGGTGTCGGGAACGACGGTCAGTTTCACCGGCAGCGGCAGCGATTGGGGCCTGCGCCGGATGATCCTGCACTATGCCCATCTCTGCGCAGCCGCCGGGGGTGTCGATGCTTTCCTGATCGGCACCGAGATGCGCGGGCTCACGCAAATCCGCTCCGGCGCCTCGACTTACCCAGCCGTCGCCGCCTTCGTGCAACTCGCGGCCGATGTCAGCGCCATCCTCGGGCCTGCCACCAAGGTCAGCTACGCCGCCGACTGGTCGGAATACTTCGGCCATCAGCCCGCGGACGGGTCCGGCGACGTGATCTTCCACCTCGATCCGCTCTGGGCCTCGCCGAATGTCGATTTCGTGGCCATCGACAACTACCTGCCGCTCTCCGACTGGCGCGATGGCGATGATCACCTCGATGCCATGGCCGGATGGAACGGCCCGCACGAGACCGCCTACCTGCAAGCCAATATCGAAGGTGGCGAAGGCTTCGACTGGTTCTATGCCTCCTCGGCCGACCGCCTGGCGCAAGTCCGCACCCCGATCACGGACGGTGTCGGAAAGCCTTGGGTCTTCCGCCCGAAAGACCTGCGGAACTGGTGGAGCCAACCGCACATCAACCGCCCCAGCGGTGTCGAAAGCGGCGGGCCCACCGCTTGGGTGCCGGGGTCTAAGCCGATCCGCTTTACTGAGGCAGGCGCACCTTGCGTCGATCGCGGCACCAACCAGCCGAATGTCTTTGTCGACCCCAAATCCTCGGAATCCCTGCTGCCGCATTTCTCGCGGGGCTGGCCCGACGAGTTCATCCAGCGCCGCTATGCCGAGGCTCTGATCGGCTATTGGGCAAACCCGGCCAACAACCCAGCCGCCAGCCTCTACGGGGGCCGGATGATCGAGACCGCCGAGATTGCGCTCTGGACATGGGACGCCCGCCCGTTTCCGGCCTTCCCCGCCCGCAGCGATGTCTGGTCCGATGCCGAGAACTGGCGGCTGGGGCATTGGCTGACGGGTCGGGCCGGGGCCACTGGCCTCGCAGAACTTGTAGCCGAGCTTTGCGCCCGCGCTGGGCTTTCGCCGTCCGATCTAGACGTGACCGACCTGGCCGGGTCCGTGCCAGGCTTTGCCGTCAACGCGATCGAAAGCCCCCGCGCCTCGATCGAGACCCTCGCCCGCCTCTTCGGCTTCGATGCCTTCGAGGCCGAGGGCAAAATCCGCTTCCGCATGCGCGGCCAGCGGCCCGTGGCCACAATCACCCTCGACGGCCTCGTTGCGGCCAGTCGCGAGGCCGAGGATCTGGAACTGACCCGCGCACAGGAGACCGAACTGCCCCTCGCCCTCAAATGGCGTCTGATGGCGCGCGACGAGGAATTCGCAGGCATCACGGTTGAAGCCCGCCGGATCACCGTCGACACGGCGCGGATTTCGGCGGAGCAACTGCCGATCGCCTCGACCAGTGGCGCCGCTGAACGCGGGGTGCGCCGCGCCCTCTTCGAGGCTTGGGTGGGCCGCGAGAAGGTCAGCTTCACCCTGCCGCCCTCGCGCCTGGCGCTGGACCCGGCCGATGTGGTCCTCCTCGATCACGACAACCTCCTGATCGAATTCGCCCTGATGTCGATCACTGATGGTGCTGGGCGGCGGGTAGAGGCGCGGCGGTCGGATCGCGCGCTTTACGATCTGGCCCCAGGCAGCGACAGGGGCGCAACCTCCGGCGCGAAAGCGGTCTACGGCCCACCGCTCGTTGCCCTTATGAACCTGCCGCAGCTGTCGGAGGATTTCCCCGACTGGCAGCCCTATGCGCGGCCCATGCTGCCCCGTGGTATGGCACCGCGGCGGTCTGGCGTTCGGCCACGACGGACGGGTTTTCCGTCG
>Ga0209053_1000802_pt1 | contig 18057 bp, 17 predicted proteins | sample EBPBio152010_DNA_FD_185864 | JGI IMG/M metagenome (GOLD analysis project Ga0209053, IMG submission 185864) | Wastewater treatment Type I Accumulibacter community from EBPR Bioreactor in Madison, WI, USA - Reactor 1_7/15/2010_ DNA (SPAdes)... | ecosystem: Engineered > Bioreactor > EBPR >... | reverse complement strand
CCGCCGATTGCAACACCGCAAGCTCGCCGCTTAACATAAACCCAAAATCGAGGCCGACACTCCGCTAAACTACGCAACCAAAAGCGCCAAATGTTCTGACGACGGACACCTTCCGCAGGTGGTGCAGACGCTGTCAAAGCTGACGGTCAACGACGGCCGCGGGCAAAATGCGGTGAGCGCGTTCGCCTATGAGGGCGGCCTGTTCAACCACGTCGCCAACCGCTTCATGGGCTTCCGCAAGGTTACGGAGACGCGTCCGCTGATTCCTGGCGAGAGTGTGCCGCCAAAGATCGAGACGACTTACCGGCAGGATGTGGCGTCTTACGGCCAGATCGACAGCCAAGAGTTCAAGGACGGCGCGGGCACTGTGCGCAAGGCGGTCACCGAGACCTGGAGCGTCAATACGGCGACCAAACCTTACACTGCTCTCAACATTGCCACCACGACAGCGCTGACGGAATCAGGCGTCACTTTGGCGACACGCAAGGAGCGTGGCTACGATGGCTATGGCAACATCTTTTCTGAGAAGGATTATGGCCGTGTCGTGCCTTCGGGCCAGGCCGGTGCCGGCAACAATATCCCGGGCGACGAGACTTGGACGCTAAGACTCTTCAACCCGAACGCCAGCGCCTACATCGTGTCGGCAGTTCGTGCGGAATCCGTACGGACGAGCTTTGACATCAACGCAGCCGCGCTGCGGCACCACACCAACTATTTTGACGGCCAGGCATCGGATGCATCACCGCCGCTCAAGGGAGACGTCACCAAAACAGTCAGCATGCAAAAGGCCTCGCCACAGATCCTGTCGACCGAGACCTTCACCTATGACAGCTATGGCAATCGAACCTGGTTCACAGACGGGGAAGGCAATACGACCGCGTGGATCTATGACGCGACCTATCATCTATTCCCGGTGGCGCAGTTCAAGCCAAAATATTTTGCCAATGGCACGCTCGCGGCTGACACCCGGTTTGTAACCACCGCCGTGTGGGATGGCGTGTGCCAGGCGCCATCGTCGCGCACCGAGCTGAACGGCATCGTCTACACCTATACCTATGACGCCTTCTGCCGCCCCAAAAAGGTGACGAACACGGCAACAGGCTGGTATCGCGACGTTAGCTGGCTGGACGAAGGCAATGCGGGCGCCCAGCGCTTCCAGGTGTTCGAACCCCTGCCCGGTTCGAGCAACGCGGCGATCCAGTTCAGCTATTTCGACGGCCGTGGCCGCGTCTGGCTGGAGGGCACGGGCGGCGAGACCTATGGCTCGCCCTATCGTCTCACGCTCAGCAGCTTTGACGCACGCAGCAATGTCAGGCTCAAAAGCCACCCCTATTTCAGCGGCGGCACGCCGGTCTTCACCACCAACACCTATGACTGGGCCGACCGTCCGCTGAAGACCGTCAATCCCGACGGGTCGGAGAAGAACTTCTCCCACTTCCTGACGGCGGCAGTGTCTTATGGTCCCAACCAGCCGCTGACCATGGTCCGCGTTGTCGACGAACTCGGCCGCAAGGTCGAGACGACAACCTCGACCTGGGGCGAGCCGGTCTTCATCCGCAAGGAGGTGACGGCAGGCGTCTGGAACAATGAGTGGCGCGGTTATGACCCGTTCGACAAACTCACCTATGTGCGCGACACCGCAGGCGCTGTCTGGTCCTATGGCTATGACATGCTCGGCAACCGCATCGCGGCGTCCGATCCCGACCTTGGTTCGTGGAGCTATGGCCATGACCGCGCCTCGCGGCTGACCGGCCAGACCGACGCGCGCGGCACGGCCACCACCATGAGCTATGACCAGCTTGGCCGCCTGCTTCAGCGCAAGGTGACATCAACCGGCGAGATCCTCGCCACCAACACCTATGACCAGGCGCGCAGCGGCTACTTCAATGTCGGCCAGCTGACCACGGCTGCCAATCCGGCGGCGACCCATCTCATCGACTGGCACGCGTCCGGCAATGAGGGCAAGCGTTCGGTCACGATCAGCGGAACCACGCATACGATCAATGTCGGCGAGAACGCCGCCCAGGTTCCAACCTGGAAGAGCTATGGCCCAACCTCGATTGTCAGTGTTGGCTCAGCCGCAAGCCCCTGGACCTATACGGCTGACAAACGTGTCGTCTCGATCCCGGGCTACATCACCTCCACCAGCTACGAGGCGGACGGCCAGACGCGCGAGATCACTTATGCAAACGGCGTGAAGACCACCTTCACCTATTCGCCCACCCGCCGCTGGCTGACCCGGGTGCGCACCGTCAACGCGGCGTCGACGCCGTTGATGGACAACACCTACACCCGCGACCTTGCCGGTCGCATCACCGCCATCTCTGGCCTCACCCCGTCAGAGGGCTGGACCTACAGCTACAACGCGCTCGACTGGCTGATGTCAGCCGACAATGCTGGCACGGCCTCGCTCGACGAGACCTTTAGCTACTCGGTCTCAGGCAATCTGCTCAGCCGCAGCCGCGGTGCCTATGTGTTCACCTATCCGGCGGGCACAGCCACGCGTCCACATGCGCCGCTGATGGTGAAGGGCACGTCTGTCACCTATGACGCCAATGGCAATACGCTGAATGACGGCACCCGCCTGATGGTCTGGGACGCCGGCAACCGGCTGAGCCAAGCCACAATCGCCGGCGTCGCCACCACCTTCAGCTATGGCCCCGACACGCAGCGGGTGAAGAAGGTTGCGGCCACTTCCACCACGTTGTGGCCGACCGCAGATGTAGAGGTCACCACACAATCTGGCGTCACCACCATCACCCGCTATCCGCATCCGGACCTGAAAATCACCGGCGTGCCGGGGTCCGGCGGGGCAAAGGAATATCTGCACCGCGATCATCTGGCCTCGGTGCGTTTTGTCACCGGGTCCACCGGCGCGATCGCCGAACAGACCGCCTACGCCGCCTATGGCGAACGCGTGGTCGGCACAACCGGCGCGCCCAACACCAGCTTCCAGACCCAAAAGGGCTATATCGGCGAACGCTACGACGCCGAAACCGGCCTGCTCTATCTCAACGCCCGCTACATGAACCCCGCCTGGGGCAGGTTCATCTCACCCGACGATTGGGACGCGGTGTTGGAGGGGGTTGGAACGAACCGATACGCCTATGCGCTGAATGACCCGGTGAATAAGGCCGACAATAACGGGCATGTTACGGTTTCACTGGGTCTCTACGCCGAGACTACCGTCGGCATTGGTACGGCCGGTTACGGCCAGCTTTCCTTTTCTTTCCCTGGCAAAGCCATTGGGTTAGATGACGATGATTCACTTGACTTGTCGGTCACGGCAGGCATTGGCGCCCGTGCCGGTTTTCTTGGTACCTTCGGAGGATATGTCGGGATTGGCACTCCACAGACCGATCCAACCGCTGATCCGGCTGCCGTAAGTGGAAGTCTTACTATGGATGGCACAGTGAATTTTGGTCCAGCTAGTGTCGGCGTGTCCGCGCCGATCTCGAAAGACGAAAAAGGAACAAAGGTCGGTCCCCTTGACAATGTTGCGTTTTCACCAAGTAATTCTACCACCACTCGGTTTGGACCTGGATTTGGCGTCGGTTCCGTTGGTCCAACTGCGAACGCAACCATATCATTGAGAGGCATCGCAGCAAAAGTTAGGGGCTTCTTTGCTCCAGATGACAGCAAGAAGTCTGGCCCGACGGAAAAAAGCAATACCGAATCAAAGGCAAATGGAGCGCAGAAATCTGATGAAGGTAAAGAATCTAAAGATTAGAAGGTGATTAGGATTCATGCGAGAATGTCATACAAAATGAAAGCTGAATTGTTTTTATCCATCTTGTCAGCCATTTGTTTATTTTTGGCAATCCTTCTCTATTTATTTTTGGGATATGAAAAGATTTCCTATTTTCTCGTATTTTCTGGATTTTTTCTTGTCGCACTTTTCCCAATTCGTATCACTGATCTTCTTCGAAATTATTCAGCTGATTCTAATAAAGCGCGGTCGATGAATTTTGGCCTTTCTAGCTTGTTCTATCCAATGAAGGCGGCTATCGGTAGGGGCTTTTCTGAAAGCTATCCGCTATTCATCTCGATGATGTGCATCGCACTGGTATTCATAGCCCTGCTTAAGGGCGATCAATTTTCATTGCTCATGTACGTGGGGACGTTGTTCGTATTTTCAACATATTCGAATGTTTTATTATGGAGAAGCAAGGGTTAATTAAATAGTAGTTTTATTCTTAAATATGGTAATAATATCTGGCGAATTCGCTACATTAGATTTCTAATACATCTGATTTATATACTTATCTAAATTGAAAAAATGCTCTCTAGGTTAATTGTCATGGCCAGATGAAAAATATCCCATATTGGGTCCTTCCATTGGCATTACCAACCCATCGCTTCGTTCTGACCACCTGCCCACCGCTCGAGCTGGACACTCGCATCAGCTTCACTTTGCGGCGGGACAGCATTAACAAAGTCAATGAGTTATCGAGCCGCTTGTTGCTATTTTCGAGGTTAATGCGGGTGTCCGCCTCGCCTATGCCAATGGCGCGAAGACCAGTTTCACCTATTCGCCCACCCGCTGCTGGCTGACCCCGGGTGCGCACCATCAACGCGGCGTCCACCGTGCTGATGGACAACAGTCATTTGCGGCCTCATCGGCGTTCGGCTTGCTGTCCATCCATGCCCGCTTCCACGCCTCGCCACCGCCATCTCTTGGCCGCCCCATCGAACGCCGTCCTTCCGGGGCCGCACAGCGGAACCCAGAACCCAGTGATGTGCCACTGACGATTATCCGCTGCGGTGCATGAGACGCAAAATCAACTCCGCCGTCATTCTTGGGCTTGTCCCAAGAATCTGCCAACCGGATGGCCGTCAAGCGCAACCCTGCAACTGCTCTCTTGAAACGCAGCAGATTCTCGGGACAAGCCCGAGAATGACGGCGTTGGAGTGGGTGCGCCGATTGACAAGATTTTTCCGCGGCCTCATCGGCGTTCGGCTTGCGGCCCATCCACACCCGCTTCCGCGCCTCGCCACCGCCATCTCTTGGCCGCCCCATCAAATACCGTCCTTCTGGGGCCGCGCCGAGCCCACCTCACCAGCCCTACAAAAATCCAAAAAATTTTGTCCCCCTCAGATTCCGCCGCCTCATGATCGCCGGACGAACGAAACCGGCCTGCTCTATCTCAACGCCCGCTACATGAACCCCGCCTGGGGCCGGTTCATCTCACCCGACGACTGGGACGCGGTGTTGGAGGGGGCACGAACCGATACGCCTATGCGCTGAATGACCCGGTCAATAAGGCGGATAATAACGGGCATTTTGTGGAGACTGGCTGGGATGCCATGAATGCTGCGATCGGTTGGGCAGATGCAGTAGAGAGTTACGAAGAAGGAGACTATGGCACAGCCGCCATTGAGGCGGTTGCGGCGACTATCGATACGGCAGCTGTAGGCGTTCCTGGGGTCCCGGGAGGGGCGACAGCGGGCCTCAAGGGTCTGCGGTCGATTGCTAGCAAGGTTGCAGACAAGCTTGGTATCGGACGTAAGGCAGAGGACGTCCCAGTACAAAAGAGTCCATGCAATAGTTTCAGCGGCGATACCTTGGTTTGGGCCGGCAATGGCGCAAAATTAATCGAAAGCATTGTTGTAGGCGATAGTGTTTGGTCGTTTGACAAGTCATCTGCGTCAAATTCATTACGTAAGGTACTGCAGGTATTTCGTGGTGAGCATAGCGATCAATATCAAATTACATTTAGAAATTTGGATGCAGACGAAATTTCAAATGTGGTTGCCAGTGCGGATCATCCAATTTTTGTTGATGGCAAGGGCTGGGTTCGGGTGGCCGACCTCGAAAATAAGGATACATTGAGGTCGCTAGACGGGGCCAAAATAGTCATCGACAGAGTCACATACGCCGACAAGCGGTTTGACTCATTTGACTTGGATGTAGAGGGGTTGGACAATTTCTATGTCGGCGATTTCGGCGTACTCGTTCACAATCAAAATTCTGACAATGGTGCTTCCAACGATTCAAATGACAGCAAAGACCCGAAGGGTGACAAAGAAGCCGGGCCCAAAGGCGGAAAGAAAGCCGCAGATTCCGGAAAGAATTCACCCCACGGGAGCAAGGCAAAAGCCAATTCCCTTAGGTCTCAAGCTGATGCTCTAAGAGCAAAAGTTGAACAACTGAAGAATGAAGATCGACAAAAAATGCCCGCCAGATTGACCAAATTAATCAAAAGATAAAGAATATTGAAATGAATGCTGCGCGGAAGGCAAAAGGAGAGGAGCATGGAAGAAGAGGAAAAGGAGCACCGTGCTAATTTTACCCTTGTCGGAAACTGCTCGATATGGCCATTTTATCTAGGAATGAACTTTATCGATTTCCTTGGGGTTATTGACGGGTGGGATGTCGGTCAAATAGTTTTCGATAGGAAGGCATCGTTACTTAATTTGGTGGCAAGTGTAGGAGAATCCAAAGTCGACATTGCATTTTTGGTGGACGGCGATGTCGAGGGAAGTATTATTAGAATTCTTTCAATCTCTAGCTACAATGCCATTGATGAGCATGGTGAGCCTTTAGGGTCTTTGCCTAAGGACGAACTTATCAATCGATTTGGCCTAAAGTTCGATGGATCTGATATTGATCTATCAGATGAGTCCTTATTTACTGAATATTATTCTAGCGCCGACGGCATGATCGAATTCTTTATTAATTCGCACGAGCTTAGTCTTCTTAGATTATCTGATTATATTAGGTGAATTGTCGTTATTCTTAGACTTTAGCGAGCAGGGAGGGCAACCGGCTGACAGTCGCCGTTTTTGAGCTGCTTTTCAGGCAGCGATTTTGATCTGGCTTTTAGGCTTGGACTTCACCTTTTCCATGGTTGGTATGAACAGTCCGTCGGCAAACGCCTTTACCGGCGTCCTACCGTCAATGTTTCGGCCCTGATGGAGCCTGCGTTGATTGGCGCTGGCGAGGGTGTCGTCGAGAACCGTCTGCATCTTGTCGGGGGTTTCCACCCAGACGCGGCAGGCCCCCTGGACCTGTGCCGCCGTCAAACGCTCCGCCCCATCAAATGCCGTCATTCCGGGGGCCGCGAAGCGGAACCCGGAACCCAGTGATGTGCCACTGACGATTATCCGCTGCGGTGCATGAAACGCAACCAACTCCGCCGTCATTCTCGGGCTTGTCCCGAGAATGACGGCGTTGGAGTGGGTGCGCCGATTGACAAGATTTTTCCGCGGCCTCATCGGCGTTCAGCTTGCGGCCCATCCACACCCGCTTCCGCGCCTCGCCACCGCCATCTCTTGGCCGCCCCATCAAATACCGTCCTTCCGGGACCGCGCCGCGCCCACCTCACCAGCCCTATAAAAATTCCAAAAAAATCTGTCCTCCTCAAATTTCCGCGCCTCATAATTCCCGGACGAACGCAACCGAGGCCAGGACTTGCACCAGAACGCCACCGATCAGCTGAACATTTTGCACCGCATCGTCGCGGTGCTGTTTTCGCTGGCCGATGTCTGCGAGCGGCTCTCCTCAAGACATGGACCGATTGACGGGCTGATCCTTTGGGCGTTGCGCGGTGCAGTGCCTGTCGCCTGCCGGGTTGTGTTCAGGATGGCCCGCGAGCGTTGCGACCTGCCGCCCGAACTGGCCGAAATCGCCAACGCCGGCGACATCACAAGCACTGACGCGCCGGCATCCCCGGCCGAACTGGCGCTGCTCTATCGCTATCTCGCCACATGCCTGTCGCTGATCCTGGCGGGCGGCGAGGCGTCCGACAGCCTGTGCGAAGTCTGGCCCGCGCCGCGCGCGTCCGATGTGACAGGCCGCAATCTCCCCGGACATCACAATCCGGCCACCTCACATCTGTCGCGCGTCAAGCCGCCACCCTGGCCAATCCCCTGGCCACCCGCTTGGCTGGCGCTCAGGCAGGCAACCCGGCGCGCCGCCTGACCAGCCGCCCCCTATGACCCATCCATCGCTCTGGCCGCCCCGCGACCGGAGATGTTCCCGCGCGCCCTTGCCATCGCACATGTCCTCCTGTATCAGCTCGCCTATGTCTACTTCGCGCAACAACAACCTGACCCGTTCCGCCGCCTTTGCGGTTGAGACCGTGCGCGCGCTGCGTTCCTCGCTGCTGCTTCTTGGCCTTATCGGCGATCGCCGGGTTCGCTGAAGGAGCGCCCGGCGGTCGTTGACCGGCCCGGGCCTCATATCTCCCCAGGTCTGCTCCTCAATTTCACGGGACCAATTCCGGCACTGTGCTTGCGCGCGTCATTGAGGCGCAATCAGAGCAGAAAGTCCGGGACCGGTCCCAAAGCGATTGACTTCGATTGATGGCGCTGCATGGTGCCCGGATACGATCCGGACCGCGCGCCGGGAGAAAATATGATGACGACAGCACAGCGAAAATTCGCGGAGGCCGATATGGGTGCGATGTTTGGCAATGGCGGATCCCACAAGGGGATGCCGTCAGCAGTGCGCAAATATGAGGCCTACCCGCTGGTTGGCCTGACCGACCGCACCTGGCCGAACAAGACCATTACCAAGGCGCCGATCTGGTGCTCGGTCGATCTGCGCGACGGCAATCAGGCGCTGATCGATCCGATGGGCCATGACCGCAAGGAGCGCATGTTCAAGCTCCTGATCGATATGGGCTTCAAGGAAATCGAGATCGGCTTTCCGTCGGCCTCGCAGACCGATTTCGATTTTGCGCGCTGGGCGATTGAAGAGGGCAATGTGCCCGGCGATGTCGACCTGCAGGTGCTGGTGCAGTGCCGGCCGGAACTCATCACCCGCACATTTGAGGCGCTGGAAGGCGCGAAGACGCCGATCGTCCACTTCTACAATTCGACCAGCGAGTTGCAGCGGCGCGTGGTGTTCCAGAAAGATGTCAGCGGCATCAAGCAGATCGCCACTGACGCCGCGAAGATGATCACCGATATGGCGGCCAAGGCCGGCGGCGGATACCGGTTCCAGTATTCGCCCGAGAGCTTTACCGGCACCGAACTGGAAGTGGCGCTGGAGATCTGCAACGCGGTCGCCGAGATTGTGAAGCCGACGCCAGACAACAAGCTGATCATCAACCTGCCGTCGACGGTCGAGATGTCGACGCCCAACATCTATGCCGACCGGATCGAATGGATGTGCCGGCAACTGGACAATCGCGAAAACCTGATCATTTCGCTGCACCCCCACAATGACCGCGGCACCGGCATCGCGTCGACCGAACTCGGCCTGATGGCGGGTGCGGACCGCGTTGAAGGCACTTTGTTCGGCAATGGCGAGCGCACCGGCAATGTCGACGTGGTGACGCTGGCTCTCAACATGTTTACGCAGGGCGTCGATCCGAAGCTGGATTGCTCGGACATTCCGCGGATGAAGGAAGTCTACGAATATTCGAACCAGCTGCCGATCGGCGAGCGCCACCCCTATGTCGGCGAACTGGTCTACACGGCATTTTCGGGTTCGCACCAGGATGCGATCAACAAGGGCATGAAGGCGATCCAGTCGGCCAACAAGGAAATCTGGGAGGTGCCGTACCTGCCGATTGATCCGCAGGATGTGGGCCGGTCGTATGAGGCGATCATCCGCATCAATTCGCAGTCGGGCAAGGGCGGCATTGCCTATGTGCTGCAGGCAGATTACGGGCTGAACCTGCCGCGCAATCTGCAGGTGGAGTTCTCGAAGCTGATCCAGCAGATCACCGACGACGAAGGCAAGGAAGTGCCGGTGAAGCGCATCCATAGCCAGTTCATGGAGACATATGTCGAGCAGCCGGCTGGACGGATCAAGTTTGTTGACCATGAGACGCATTCGGACCCGGAGAACCGGGGGCGGCGCAATGTCGAGGCGGTGATCACAGACGGAGGCAAGGAGGTAACGATCCACGGCAAGGGAACTGGCCCGATCGACGGCTTTGTCGACGCTCTGTCCAAACACATAGGCGTTGAGATGTCGGTGCTCGACTATTCGGAACATTCGATGCAGCGCGGCTCGAATGCTGCAGCCATCTCCTACGTCGAGATGGAGCATCCGGGCGGCAAACTGTTTGGTGCCGGCATCAACACGAATATCGTTGCCGCCTCGCTTGAAGCGGTGGTGGCGGCGGCCAACCGCATCCTTGCCGGACGCAAATGACCGAGCAGCTTTACGCACGCGCCAAAGGAGCCGGGCAGCAGGTGATCGTCCTGCTGCACGGTTTCGGCGGTAACAATATGGACTGGAATGATATCCAGCCGGACCTGGCGCGTGACGGGCAGGTTCTCGCCTATGACCTGCCGGGACATGGCCGGTCGCTGGAGCATCCGGCTGCGGGCAATGCGCCGGGCATGGCCAAGGCGATCCTTACCGACCTTGACGCACGCGGGATCGACAAGGCGCATGTCGCGGGCTTTTCGATGGGTGGCGCTGTCGCGGCGCTGATGGCGATGCGTGCGCCTGACCGGGTAGCGTCGCTGACCTTGCTGGCGCCTGGCGGTTTTGGTCCCGAGATCAGCGAGCCGCTGCTGGTCAGCATTGCCGCGCCGCAGACAACAGATGATCTGCGCTCCGGCCTGTCGGCCATGGGCGCGCCGGGCTTCGAAATGCCGACCAAGAACGTGGCCGTGGCAGCCGCGATGCGGTCGGTGTCCGGCCAGAGGGAAAAGCTTGCCGAGATTGCGGCGAAGATTGCCAAGGACGGCAAACAGGGTGAGATCCCGCGCTCGGCGCTGGCGGGCATTTCAATGCCGGTGACGGTAGTGTGGGGCGATGCCGATCCGGTGCTGCCCTATGCGCAGTCGCAAGGCCTGCCGGAACAGTTTCAGCTGATCACGCTGCCGGGCGTCGGCCACATGCTGCCGGAAGAAGCGCGCAAGGCGGTGATCCAGGCGATCCGCCAGACGATGCGGGGATGAGAGAAACCTGCGGATGAGCAGGTTCACTGCCTTGAAAATGTGACATTTTCAACATTCGTATGCTAAACGAATAGTGAACACGTCATGCACGGGAGTCCTGTCATGAAAGAAGGCGCGAACCTGAACGACCCGCTGACAAAACTGTCGCAGGCGATTGTTGACGTCAAAAACGCGGCTGCCGATCGCGAGGACGTCGTGGTCGAGTTGCGCGAGGCGAGCCGCACGCGGCTTGAGCTGCTGGCGGCGGAACTTGGAGATGTGATCGCCGATTTGCCGGCGGACGACCAGCAGTTTGACTTCGCGGTCTCGTCGGGCCTTGTTCCGCGTCTCTGGATCGACGCGACAGCGCATGTCGCGATGGGCCGCGACAAACGCTCCTACCGCTTCGTGCGCGATACGCGGCTGGGCCGTGTGGTGATGGCCGAGTCGGCTGACACGCGTCAGGTCGCTGAGCAGATTACCCGCTACGTGGCGGAACGCATCGTCGAGCGCCAGCGGATGATTGATGGCGAGGTGACGCAACCGGCAGCGATGGGCGTTGCCAGGGATGCAGAGCCTGCCGGTCAGAAGGTTTCTGATAAGACTGCTCAGGCTATTTCGGCTCTGCCGGTGCAGACGCCTGTTGCGGTTCCGAAACAGGACAGCTGGGGTGCATTTATCGGCGGGTTGACGCTGGTGCTGGCTGGTTCGATCGCCGGCGGTGTGGCGGTGCTGGCCTGGCTGTGGGACAAGTTCCCGGCTGGAACGCTGACGCCGTAGCTAGCCCTTTCAGGTTCAAATTGAATCGTTCTGCCGGAGGGCATTCGGTCCAAGGTCGAGGGGTTCGGTGTAGGCCGGGCCACCAGCCCGCCCTTCGCCGCCTTCCTTGCGTTCGCCTCGCCATCGAGGAAACAGAACTGTTTCCATTTGAGCCTGAAAGGGTCTAGCCTACAGGGATGCTGATGCCTGCTGCTTGCCGGACGCAGGGCGTTCTGGCGGCGGGGTCAATTCTTCACGCGACAATTGCGCCACGTGGCCGGCCGGCCCTGTCAGCCCGCGCCGGGTCAGCCAGGTGTGGAAGCCGTGGGCGTCCCGGTCGATTTCGATCAGGTTCCATTGCGCAAGCGGTTTGCCGTGACCGTGACTTTCCCCGGCTGCGGCTACTCCGACCACGGGCACCGGGCCGTCATGTCCCTTGATCCAGGAGAGCGTGGGCAGGTGCGTGTGACCGTGCAGGACAAGCTCTGCGCCATGACCGGCGATGACCTTCTGGAATTTTCGGATGCCGAACAGGCGCTTGTGGGCGGACGCGGCGCCGCGCACCGGCGGGTGATGGATCAAGACGACGCGGTAGAGCCCTTCGTCGCGGGCGCGGTCGAGGATCTTGGCCAGCCTCTGCGCCTGCTCGTCGGTGAAGCTGCCAGTGGCGAGAAACGGGGCTGATGCGCGGGCCGAATTGACGCCGATGATGGCGACGCCGTCCCTGACGCGCACATAGGGATAGCCGTGTCCGTTCATGGCTGACCAGCCAGTTTCGCCATCGGTCCAGCGCCGCCAGGCAATCGAGGCCTTGTTCAAGGCACCTGGCACATAAGCATCGTGATTGCCTGGCACTACTGAAATGTCGTGCGGTGAACCGAGCGCTTCGAGCCAGTTGACCGAAAAGGCGATCTCGTCGTCCAGCGCCAGGTTCATCAGGTCGCCGGTGACAACGGCATGGTTGGGGTTTGTTGCCTTCATGTCGGCGACAATCGCGCCAAGCGCGCCGTCATTGAAGGTCTTTGAGCGATTGCGTTTCCAGTTGATGTAACCGGTGATGCGCTTTGAGGCGAGTTGCCGATAGGTTACATCGGGCAGGGGGCCAAGATGGACATCAGACAAATGAGCAAGCCGGAACATGATATCTGTGTAGCGGATGGAGCCAGACTGTGCCACCCGGCAGCAGCATGAGCGAAGACGACGCAAGCTTGCGGCAGACGGGCTTGCCAGGCTTGCGGGCAAGGCTGTTCCACAGCTGGTTCCTCTTGAGCCGGCCGATGACGCTGGGCGCGCGTGGGGTCGTCATTGACCGGGCAGCGAATGCTGTCTTTCTTATCGAGCACACCTATGTGCCTGGCTGGCATCTGCCGGGCGGCGGGGTGGAGAGCGGCGAGACGGTTGAAGAGGCGCTGGTGCGCGAGCTGCGCGAGGAAGGCAATTTTGAACTGACCGGGCCGCCGGTGCTAAAAAGCCTGCATCACAACCGGCAATCCAGCCGGCGCGACCATGTCGCGGTCTACCTGATCGAACAGTATCGGCAGACCGGGCCGAAGCTGCCGGATCATGAGATCAGGAATGCCGGGTTCTTCGCGCTGGATGCGCTGCCGGACAATCTGGCTGGGACGCGGCGGCGGATTGCCGAAATGTTTTCCGGGGCGGAGGTGTCGCCGTACTGGTGAAGGCTCAGTAGCCGAACGCCACGACCGCGAGGATTGCCGCGCCGAACAGGGCAATGAGCACGAGACCGACAATGCGAAAGGTGCGGTCGCCGGAATGGGCGATCATCTTTTCATATTCTTTGTCGCCCATGTCCTTGCGGGCAAGGCGCTGGTCGAGCAGGCGCTGCGCTTCATTGGTCTTCGACTGCATCTGCTTGTAGTACTGAGACATGCCGGCCCGCCCATTTGTCTGCTCGGGCAGGGTAGGGCATCCAGGCAGTGATGGCCAGCCAGAAGAGATTTTTGGCAGGCGAGCGCAGGCGCGATCGGGAGCGAGGCTTCCAATCGAAATTGAAACGGGATGAGGCTGGCGGATTCCGGGCGAAGGCGCTGGCTAGGACGTGTCGAAATAGGGCGCGCGGACGCGCTCGATGTTGATGGCCGATGTCAGAACGGCAAGGCAGCGCGCGACGTGAAAAGCGATGTTTTGCAACGCCATCTCACGCTCGGCGAGATCAAGCTGCTCGATGTGGTTGACGAGGAAATCAAGCGCCCGGCCAAGTTCGCTCAAGGCCGAGGCAATGCGCATCAGGTCATCGGCGCTGTCGTTGGAGTGCGTCAGGTCGATGTCGGAGAAGACGATATCGAAACCGAGTTCAAGCCCCGTTTCGTTGATCATCTCCCGGACAGGCGAAATGACGAGGCCGAGTATCCAGCACAGCGTGCGGCGGACGATGCGCGAGCGTTTTGTCGAGCGTTCGGCCAGCGCGGAGAGCGCAAACAGCATGGCGACGATGCGGTGAAGCATTGTCAGTCTGCTGTCGTTTTTGCTCTCCTTTGCCATGCGTGTCTCCGTTTGTGGTGGAGACATTGTGGGGGAGCGGTGAGGGAGGGGGAGAGATTTTGCGAGATTTTTTTGAGGGGTGCGCTCTGTGGCCCGTCATTCTCGGGCTTGTCCCGAGAATCTGCTGCGTATCAGGACGAAAGGGAGTTCTTGCTCCCCACGACTGTCCAGTTGGTAGATCCTCGGCACAAGGCCGAGGATGACGGCGGAAACGTTTGCCCCCTCCACCACTACGTGGTCCCTTGCCGGGGCGAGCCACGGGTCTCGCCCGTCCTTCGGACTCCCCGCTTCGCAGTGGAGGATATTGCGTTGCGGCCGGCCTCGACCTTGATCCTCCCCTGTTTACGGGGAGGGGGACCACGCGCAGCGTCGTGGAGGGGGCAGACTGCCCGCCTTACGCAGCCGCCTTCAGCTTGCCGCGGTTGTGGGGCGCGCCGAGATTGAGTTCCGGCCCGACCGGCACGATGCCCGTCGGGTTGATCATCCGGTGGCTGCCGTAATAGTGGCGCTTGATGTGATCCATGTTGACCGTCTCTGCGACCCCGGGGATCTGGTAGAGTTCGCGCAGATAGTTCGACAGGTTCGGATAGTCGGCGATACGTCGCAGATTGGCCTTGAAGTGGCCGACATAGACCGGGTCGAAACGAACCAGCGTGGTGAACAGCCGCCAGTCGGCTTCCGTCAGCACATCGCCCGCCAGATAGCGCCGTTCGCCAAGCATGGATTCTACCTTGTCGAGCGCGGCAAAGAGTTCGTTGAACGCTTCCTCATAGGCTCCCTGCGTGGTGGCGAAACCTGACCGATAGACGCCATTGTTGATCGATGGATAGACGAACGCATTGATGCGATCGATCTCGGCGCGCAGGCCTTCGGGATAGAAGTCGACCGATTTGTCAGCCCATTCGTCAAAGGCCGAATTGAGCATGCGAATGATCTCGGGAGACTCGTTGGAAACGATCGTCTGTTCCTTCTTGTCCCAAAGCACCGGCACCGTGACGCGGCCGGTATAGTCAGGATCGGCCTTGGTGTAGATCTGATGCAGAAATTCTGAGCCATAAAGCGTGTCGCCGGTGGCGGCTTCGTCGGTCTCAAAGGTCCAGCCGTTTTCGCCCATGAAGTGGTGAACGACCGAGACGGAAATCACGTCTTCGAGCTTCTTCAGCTTGCGCAGGATGAGGGTGCGGTGCGCCCAGGGGCAGGCAAGCGAGACATAGAGATGGTAGCGGCCGGGCTCGGCCTTGAAGCCGCGTGTCTTGCCGGGAGCCGGATTGCCGTCAGTAGTAATCCAGTCGCGGAACTGCGATTCCTTGCGCTCGAATTTGCCGGATTTGCCAGTTTCGTACCACTGGTCATGCCATTTGCCGTCGATGAGAAGTCCCATGGTAATCTCCTTTGACACGACATGTAGGGCAGGAGGGGCAAAAGCGCACGGCAACAAATCTTGAACGATCTGTCACCCACCCCGTGGACGGGGGTGAAAAACGATGCTAGCGGGAAATCTCAAGAGGATGATTTGGTGACCACAACCCGCTTTTCACGACGACGAATTGGCTGAGCGCGCTCCGTAGAGGGGCGTTGATCGCGCACGCCGCACCGCGGCCAGTCTCGTGAACATCGGACATATCACATGAGCGTCACCGACATTGCCTACCTGCCGGAAAATCCGGCCCATGACCAAGCCATCGACCAGATCAATGAAGACGCCTTCGGGCCGGGCCGGTTTACGCGCGCTGCCTACAAGATCCGCGAGGGCGGGCCGCATGAGCGTGACCTGTCGCTGGTGGCGATCCACTGGGGCAAGGTGATCGGCTCGGTGCGGATGACGCGTATTGCAGCAGGCGAAGGCCGGGCGCTGCTGCTGGGGCCGCTGGCGGTCATTCCTGACTGGAAGAACCTCGGCATTGGCCGCAAGCTGGTGGCGCTGGCGATCGACAAGGCGAAGGACGCCGGATTTGGCGCGGTGGTGCTGGTGGGCGATGCGCCATACTACAGCCAGCTCGGCTTCAAGCGGATGAATTACGGGCAGATCAGGATGCCGCGTCCGGTCGACCGCGAACGGCTGCTGGCCTATGAACTGGTGGACGGGGCTGTGGCCAGGCTGCAAGGCGGCGTGGTGCACGAAGACCAGGCGGCGGTGGTGTAGGGGCGTTGCTCTCGCAGCAGCCGTCCCCAGCGGCGGGCACCGTGGATAACGCGCACGATTTCGTCTCAAGCCCTCAGCCGCAGGTGAAACATCAGCCGCCGGATTCGGTTGTGTCGGCCACAAGGCGGCTGCGAATTGAGGCAAGTTCTGCCTCACCTTCGACCGCCCGACCGCTGTCGATGCCCTCGTCCCATAGTCGGCCAATCTCCTCGGCTGCTGTTGAATGTTCGGCACAGTCGGGCATGGCGGCTCCTTTGTGGCTTGGCGGGAATTATTGCTAATCGCAGAGCATGGAGTCCAGCTTGAAGGGCGGAGGACGGATGTCGAGTGGCTCAGATGTCACCCCACCGGGCGGGCTTTGCCCACCACCCTCCCCCTCGAGGGGAGGGTGCGCGTTCCTCACCGCCCCTCTCTGTACCACATGCCGCCGAGGGCCAGCAGCAATAGCGCCAGGCCGAAGAAGCCGGCGAAGAGCGGGGTGCGGTCGACCGATTTCAGAACGCTTTCATTGGTGGTCTTCAGGCCGATCCAGTCATTGCCGTCGGCGTTGGCGCCGGCGCGCACGGGAACCAGACCCGGCAGGTCGACCGCGCCGTTTTCAGCGATGCGGCGCACAGAGCCGCCAGTGGCGTCGGCCAATGGCTGGAGGATGCTGGTGGTCGAGATCGTGTCGGCGAACTCTGGCGCATTGACCGGACCGACATGGGCAAGTGCGGTCAGGTCGCCATTGGCCACCTGATAGAGGCCGATCTCGTCGGTTTCGAGAGAGCCGGAAAAAATGCCGGGTTGGGTCTGCGTCAAGGCGAGGTCGCGTGTGGCCCCGGACGGGGTGATGATGCGGGCAGGTTCCGCGCCGTCGGCCATGGTCTGGCGGCGGACGTTAAGCGTCATGCCCTGACCGTCGGCGGTGAGGCGTTCTTCTTCGAGCTCGGGCTCTTTCATCAGCCAGTGAGCGATGCGGCGATAAAGCGAGACGTGCGGCCCGCCACCTTCAAAGCCACGCGCCCAGAGCCAGCCCTGGTCGGACAGGAACATGCCGACGCGGCCCTCGCCCTTGCGGTCGAGCAAGAGCAGCGGCATGTCGTCTGCGCCCTTAAGCACGGCCTGGCCTTCGACGTCCTGCACGGCGATCTGGCGGAACCAGCGGCTCCAGTGTGGCGGCTCCTGGGCCGAACCTTCGAGCCCGCGGGTGACCGGGTGTTTCTGGCCGGTGTCGGTGAGGCGCGGGAAGAAGGCCTTGTCGACGACCTGGCCGGTGGGCATGGCGGGCAGGGCTGCCATCAGCGGGGTGCGCGAGATCGACTGTTCTCCGGCATATTCGGGGCCGGCGGCGATGAGCAGCGCGCCGCCCTGTTCCACATATTCGGCGATGTAGTCGTAATAGAGGATCGGCAGCACGTCGCGGTGCTGGTAGCGGTCGAAGATGATCAGGTCGAAATCGTTGATGCGCTCGACAAACAGTTCGCGTGTCGGGAAGGCGATGAGCGACAGTTCGTTGATCGGCGTGCCGTCCTGCTTTTCGGGCGGGCGCAGAATGGTGAAGTGAACGAGGTCGACGGAGGCGTCGGATTTGAGCAGGTTGCGCCAGGTGCGCTCGCCGGCATGCGGCTCGCCCGACACCAGCAGCACGCGCAGGTTTTCACGGATGCCGTCGACCAGCGCGATGGCCCGGTTGTTGGCGTCGGTGATCTCGCCTTCGGTCGCAGGGATTGACAGTTCAACAATGTTGCGGCCGGCGTTGGGGATGTTGATCTCCAACGGCATTTCCTGCCCGACAGGCGCGCTGACGGTGGTGAAAAGATCAC
>Ga0209053_1000800_pt1 | contig 18075 bp, 22 predicted proteins | sample EBPBio152010_DNA_FD_185864 | JGI IMG/M metagenome (GOLD analysis project Ga0209053, IMG submission 185864) | Wastewater treatment Type I Accumulibacter community from EBPR Bioreactor in Madison, WI, USA - Reactor 1_7/15/2010_ DNA (SPAdes)... | ecosystem: Engineered > Bioreactor > EBPR >... | reverse complement strand
CCCGAAAGGAAACCCTTCAGCGCCATGGATCAGAGCCCCTGCCCCGGTTTCACGTCCTTCAGTTCCATCGCCTTGGCCGGGTCGCGCCACATCTGGTGCAGCACGTTCTGGCGCTTCACGTCCTTGCGGTGGCGCAGCGTCAGCACGATGGCGCCGATCATGGCGACCAGCAGCACAAGGCCCGAGGCCTGGAACAGGTAGAGGTATTTGTCATAGATCAGCAGGCCAAGCGCCTTGGTGTTTTCCACCTGCGCGGCATCCGGCGTCACCGCCTGACGCAGGCCAAGCGCGCCATCGGCCTGCACCCAGGCCGCATAGGCCATGGCGAATTGCAGGATGATGATGACCCCGATCAACAGGGCCAGCGGCATGGTGCGGGCCATTTCGCCCTTCAGTTCCGCGAAATCCACGTCCAGCATCATGACGACGAACAGGAACAGCACCGCCACCGCGCCGACATAGACGATGATCAGAAGCATCGCCACGAATTCCGCGCCCAGCAGCACGAACAGCCCCGCCGAAGACAGGAAGGCCAGGATCAGCCACAGCACCGAATGCACCGGGTTGCGCGATACGGTGACCATCAGGCCCGCCGCCACCGTCACCACGGCGAAGCAATAAAAGGCGATATCCGCAACGCTCATGGCGCTTTCTCCTCGGTTTCCGCAAAAACCGCCTGAGCCATCTCAAGCGCCTTCTGCATGGCGGGCAGGCCGCCGAACATGCTCATCTGCCAGATCACCTCGGCGATCTCGCGTTGGGTCGCCCCCGCCTCCAGCGCGTGCCGCACCGCCAGCTTCAGCTGCGGCTCGGCATGGGCGCCCAGAACGGTCAGCGCCGCGATGGTGACCAGAAGCCGGGTCTTGGCATCCAGCCCCTCGCGGTTGAAGGTCTTGCCGAACCACATCTCCATCATGTCTTTCGTCATGGTGGGGATGAAGGTCTCCATTCCCTTCACCGAAAGGTTTTCAAGCGCCGGGTTGAAGGCGCGGACCATCTCCTGGCCCTGCTCCATCATCGACTTGAAAAGTTTGGTGAAGTCTTCATGCATGGGGATCACCGATAGGGCGCGTCAAGCTCGAGGTTGCGGGCGATCTCGGCTTCCCAGCGGGCGCCGTTATCCAGAAGCTTTTCCTTGGTGTAGTAAAGCTCTTCGCGGGTTTCGGTGGCGAATTCGAAATTCGGCCCCTCGACAATGGCATCCACCGGGCAGGCTTCCTGACAGAAGCCGCAATAGATGCATTTGGTCATGTCGATGTCATAGCGCGTGGTGCGGCGCGAGCCGTCCTCGCGCGGTTCGGCGTCGATGGTGATCGCCTGCGCCGGGCAGACCGCCTCGCAAAGCTTGCAGGCGATGCAGCGTTCCTCGCCATTGGGGTAGCGGCGCAGCGCGTGTTCGCCGCGGAAGCGGGGCGAGAGCGGCCCCTTTTCATGCGGGTAGTTCAGCGTGGCCTTGGGCGCGAAGAAATACTTCAGCCCCAGGCCGAAGCCCTTGATGAAATCCACCAGCAGAAAGTATTTCGCGGCGCGGTTGAAGTCGATGGCGCGTTGTTGGCCCATGTCAGCCTCCGATGGTCCAGCGAGCCCAGAGGCCGCCAAGCACTTCGTATTTTGCAAGGAACGCCACGATCACCACCCAGGCCAGCGACAGCGGCAGGAACACCTTCCAGCCGATGCGCATCAGCTGGTCATAGCGATAACGCGGCACGATCGCCTTCACCATGGCGAACAGGAAGAAGAAGAACGCCATCTTGGCGACCATCCAGAACGCCCCGTCCGGCAGACCCGGGATCGGCGACAGCCAGCCACCGAAGAACAAGAGCGAGATCAGCGCGCACATCAGGAAGATGGCGATATATTCCCCTGCCATGAACAGCAGGAACGGGGTCGAGGAATATTCCACCTGATAGCCCGCCACCAGTTCGGATTCCGCCTCGGGCAGATCGAAGGGCGGGCGGTTGGTTTCCGCCAGCGCCGAGATGAAGAACAGCGCCACCATCGGCAGATGCGGCAGCCAATACCAGTTCAGCAGCCCGTAATCGCCCTTCTGCGCCGCCACGATGGCCGAGAAGTTCATCGAGCCGGTGGAGATGATGATGCCGATGATGATCAGGCCCAGGCTGACCTCATAGGAAATCATCTGCGCCGCCGACCGGAGCGAGCCGAGGAACGGGTATTTGGAGTTTGAGGCCCAGCCGCCCATGATCACGCCATACACCTCCAGAGAGGAGATGGCGAAGACATAGAGGATGGCCACGTTGATATTGGCCAGCACCCAGCCGTCGCTGAACGGGATCACCGCCCAGGCGATCATCGCCAGCACAAAGCTCAGCATCGGGGCGAGGAAGAACACCGGGCGGTCGGCGCCGGCCGGGATCACCACCTCTTTCAGCACATATTTCAGCGCATCCGCCACCGATTGCAGCAGACCGAAAGCGCCCACCACGTTCGGGCCCCGCCGCATCTGGACCGCGGCCCAGATCTTGCGGTCGCCATAGACGAGGAACAGGAGCGAGATCATCACGAAGGCGATGACCAGAAGACTTTGTGCCGCGATCAGCAGCGCCGTCCCCAGACCCGTTTGCAGAAATTCAGCCATGTTGCCTCTGGTCCCTCAACCCAAGTCTCATATCGTCGGTATGCCGAGCGCCCCGCAATCGCGCACCGTCACTTCGGCGTCGATCGTGCGGACCCCCCGGGGCAGCGCGGCCGAGATCACATAGACCGCGTCGCCCCGCCAAGCGTTTCCGTTCTGCGCAACCGTCGTGCGCACATGCCGCGCGAACCCGAAACCCCGGATCAGCGCATATTGGGCCGCCGCGCAGCGCGCATAGGCCTCCACATCCCCCTTGTCCCCGGCATTCCGCATCGAGACGCGGAAATTCACCAGTTCGCCGTCCAGCAGGATCGTCTCGATCCCGTCATAGGCGGCGGAGCGCGGGGGCGCATTGCCCGCATCGCTCGCGCAGCCGGCCAGCACCGCCAGGGCGGAGATCAGGCCAGCGATGCGCGCGCGCTGCGTCATCGGTTCACTCCGCCGCCAGCGGCGCGTCGATCCGCGCCTTGGCCATCGCCTGCAATTCCCCCATCAGGCTGGAGGCGCGGGCGACCGGATTGGTCAGGTAATAGTCGCCGACCGCCGGCAGGAAGGGTGCATTGCCAAGCGCCGCCACCGGCAGGGCCGGGCCGTCATTCGCGGCCACCTCGTCGATGCGGCCCAGATGCGGATGCGCGGCCACGATGCGCGCGCGCAGTTGCGCCAGACTGTCCCAGGCCAGGGTGGAGCCGATCTCGGCCGACAGCGCCCGCAGGATCGCCCAGTTTTCCTTGGCCTCGCCCGGCGCAAAGCCGGCGCGCAGCGCCAGTTGCGGGCGGCCTTCGGTGTTCACGAACAGGCCGTTTTCCTCGGTATAGGCGGCACCCGGCAGGATGATGTCGGCGCGATGCGCGCCGCGGTCACCATGGCTGCCCTGATAGATCACAAAGGCGCCGGCGTCGATTTCGACCTCGTCCGCGCCCAGGTTATAGATCACTTCGGCCCCTTCGGTCGCGCCTTTCAGCCCGCCTTCGGTCACGCAGCCCACATCCATCGCGCCCACGCGCCCGGCGGCGGTGTGCAGGACCAGCAGCTTCGATTCCGACGCCGCCGCGATCTTCATCGCCAGCGCCAGCACGGCGGCGCCATCGGCCTCGCGCAGCGCGCCCTGCCCCACGATCACGATACCGCCCTGCCCGCGGAAGCGCGACAGGTCGGACTCGGCAACCCGCGCCAGCGCGGCGCGGTCGGCGCCCATATGGCCATAGTCATAGGTCAGATCGACCGGCGCGCCGATCAGGCCGATATTGGCGCCCTTGGTCCAGGCCTTGCGCAGACGCGCGTTCAGCACCGGCGCCTCCTGGCGCGGATTGGTGCCAATCAGCAGGATCTGGCGCGCGGCGTCGATATCCTCGATCGTGGCGGTGCCGACATAGGCCGCGCGGTTGCCCGCCGGCAGGCGCGCGCCATCGACCCGGCATTCCACCGTGCCACCCAGCGATTCCACCAGCGTCTTGAGGCTGTACGCCGCCTCGACCGGCACAAGGTCACCCACCAGCCCGGTGACCTTCTTGCCGCGCATCGCGGCGGCGGCGGCGGCCAGCGCCTCGGCCCAGTTTGCCTTCCGCAGGCGGCCATTCTCGCGAATATAGGGCGTGTCCAGCCGCTGGCGGCGCAGACCGTCCCAGATGAAACGCGACTTGTCCGACAGCCATTCCTCGTTCACGCCGTCATGGTTGCGCGGCACGATGCGCATCACTTCGCGGCCCTTGGTGTCGATGCGGATATTCGACCCGAGCGCGTCCATCACGTCGATCGACTCGGTCTTGGTCAGTTCCCACGGACGGGCGGTAAAGGCATAGGGCTTGGAGGTCAGCGCCCCGACCGGGCACAGGTCGATGATATTGCCCTGAAGGTTCGAATCCAGCGTCATGTTCAGATAGGAGGTGATCTCGCTATCCTCGCCGCGCCCGGTCTGGCCCATCTGGGTGATGCCCGCCACCTCGGTGGTGAAGCGCACGCAGCGGGTGCAGGAAATGCAGCGCGTCATCTCGGTCTTGACAAGCGGGCCAAGGTTCAGGTTCTCGCTCGCGCGCTTGGGTTCGCGGTAGCGCGAGAAATCCACGCCATAGGCCATGGCCTGATCTTGCAGATCGCATTCGCCGCCCTGGTCGCAGATCGGGCAATCGAGCGGGTGGTTGATGAGCAGGAACTCCATCACCCCTTCGCGGGCCTTCTTGACCATGGGCGAATTGGTCTTGACGACCGGCGGTTCGCCATTCGGGCCGGGGCGCAGGTCGCGCACCTGCATCGCGCAGGAGGCGGCGGGTTTGGGCGGGCCGCCCACGACCTCGACCAGACACATCCGGCAATTGCCCGCGATGGAGAGCCGCTCATGGTAGCAGAAACGCGGGATCTCGATCCCGGCGACTTCGGCTGCCTGAATGATCGTCATCGCGCCGTCGACCTCGACCTCGATGCCGTCGATGATGATTTTCTTGAGGTTGCTCACTTGAAGATCTCCACTTTGGCGCGGGAGTTATTGAGGGCTGGCCATTTCATCACGACCAGCAACAGAAGCGGGGTCAGGTAGCAGACCGCGTTGACCAGATGGAAGGTCAGCAGAAAGACCGAAGGATCGGTGTCGCCGCGCATCAGCATCGGCGTCAGCATCGTATTCAGCGCGCTGCCGACCAGCGGCAGAAAGGCGGTCGCCATCACCGGGCCGCGCAGCCCGGCCTTGTAGAACAGCGCGACCATCAGCCCGATCAGCGCGGCGGTCTGGATCAGGCTGAGAATGCCTTGCAGAAGGCTGAAACCATCCATCATGCGCAGCCCCCCTGAAAGACCCAGGCGCCCTGGGCAAAGCGCCCTACGGCCTGCGGCTGGAACCGGCCGCGCGCCTGGGCGCAGGCCTCGGCAGCGACGGCCTTGGCGCGGCGGCCTTGGTCCATGGCAAGGGGTTGCACGGTCACGGTCATGCCCGGCACGGCCTGCGCGCCGGCGCGGGTCAGCGCATGGCCGGGCGCGCCGGCCAGAATCTGCGCCTGATAGCTGCCCCCTTCATGCATCACCGCAAAGGCGCCCGCCTGCGCGGCGGCACCTTCCAGCGATGCGGGCGTGCCGACACAGGCCGAAAGGCCCAGTGCCATGCCCGACAGGATGAAGGGGTTGAGGTTCATCTTATTCCGCCGCCATCGCGCCCATGCGGCCGGTCTTCTTGGCCTTGATGCGGTCCTCGATTTCCTCGCGGTAATGCCGGATCAGGCCCTGGATCGGCCAGGCCGCGGCATCGCCAAGCGCGCAGATCGTGTGGCCCTCGACCTGCTTGGTCACGCTCAGCAGCATGTCGATTTCCTCGACCTCGGCCTCGCCGCGCACCAGACGGTCCATCACCCGCATCATCCAGCCGGTGCCTTCGCGGCAGGGCGTGCATTGGCCGCAGCTTTCATGCTTGAAGAACTTGGCCAGCCGCCAGATCGCCTTGATGATGTCGGTCTGCTGATCCATCACGATCATGCAGGCGGTCCCGAACGAGGATTGCAGCGCGCGCATCCCGTCGTAATCCATGATCGCGTCTTCGCATTTGTCGGCCGGGATCACCGGGCAGGACGCCCCGCCGGGGATCACCGCCTTGAGGTTCTTCCACCCGCCGCGCACGCCGCCGCCATGCTTTTCGATCAGTTCCTTCATCGGGATCGACATCGATTCCTCGATGACGCAGGGCGTATTCACATGGCCCGACATCGCAAACAGCTTGACGCCGGCATTGTTCGGGCGGCCGAAGCTCGCGAACCAGGCCGCGCCGCGACGCAGGATGGTGGGCGCCACCGCAATGGATTCCACGTTGTTCACCGTGGTCGGGCAGCCGTACAGCCCCGAACCCGCCGGGAAAGGCGGCTTCATCCGGGGCATGCCCTTCTTGCCCTCAAGGCTTTCCAGGAGCGCGGTTTCCTCGCCACAGATATAGGCGCCGGCCCCGTGATGCAGGTAGACGTCGAAATCATAGCCCGACTTGCAGGCGTTCTTGCCGATCAGACCCGCGTCATAGCATTCGTCGATCGCGGCCTGAAGCGCCTCTTTCTCGCGGACATATTCGCCGCGGATATAGATATAGGCCGCCACCGCGCCCATGGCGAAACCGGCGACCAGACAGCCCTCGATCAGCGTATGCGGATCGTGGCGCATGATCTCGCGGTCCTTGCAGGTCGCGGGTTCGGATTCGTCGGCATTCACCACCAGATAGGACGGGCGCCCATCCGATTGCTTGGGCATGAAGGACCATTTCATGCCGGTCGGGAAACCCGCGCCGCCCCGGCCGCGCAGGCCGCTGTCTTTCATGATCTGGATGATGCCGTCGCGGCCAAGCGCCAGCAGGTCGGCGGTCTTGTCCCAATGGCCGCGTGCCATGGCCCCTTTCAGGCTGCGGTCATGCATCCCGTAGAGGTTGGTAAAGATCCGGTCCTGATCCTTCAGCATGTTCTGCCCTCAATTGCCCCGGTGGACGGATTTGTTCCGCCGCCAGATCTGAAACGTGACGACCAGCGCCCAGAAGAACGCGGCCAATGCGGCCAGGTCGAACAGGAAGGCATAGCGCGCCTCAAGCCCCACCGTCCCGCCGATCCATTGCGCCCCCATCCACAACAGCATGGTCCCCGCGATGACAAAGGCCACCATCCGCGCGTCGCGCTTCAGCCGGTCCTTGTCGGGGGAGGAGGCGTTCATTCCCGGCCCTCAGTAATCGTTGGTCTTCGCGCGCTCGAGAAAGGCGTCCAGCCCCTCGGTCACGATGATCTTCGCCTGGGCCACCCATTTGTCGCGGGTCACGCGACCCCGGAAGCCCTTGAGATTGCTGTCCATCCACGCGATTTCGGCCGCGCCCCATTGCGCGATCTGGTCGAAATGGAAGATGCCAAGCTCATGGCACAGCTTTTCCAGCGCCGGGCCGATGCCTTCGATCTGTTTCAGATCGTCGGCCTTGCCCTCGCGCGCGGCCATCAGGCCCTGCGGTTTTGCCGCTCCGGCGGTGCCGGCTGCGGCTTCCGGCACGCTGTCGGCCAGCCGGGCGCCCGCGGGCTTGTCGCCGGTGGCGGTGTTCTGTCCGGGCGCGGCCTCGGCCACGCCGGCGGGCTTGGCGACCTTCACCTCGGGCTTGCCGGTGGCCAGGGCCTCGGCGGTCTGCGGCGCGATGCCACCCGCCGCCGGGGTCGGGGTGGCGCCGGCCTTGTCGGCCAGGGCGGCCTTGCCGCGCCACGGCGTCAGCAGCGGCACTTCGGTTCCGTCGATGCGCTTGACCGTATCGCCGATATCCACAGCGCGCTGCACCGAAGCGTTATACTGGGTGCGACCAGATTCGAATTCCTTGAGCGCGGTCAGGCCCTTGGCGGGTTCCGACGAGAAACGCCCGGTCTGCGAGCCGGGCACCGGCACGGCACCGGCGCGGAACTTGCCGATCATCTCGCGCAGGCGTTCGGGGCTGAGGTCTTCGTAATAATCCTTGCCGATCTGGGCCATGGGCGCATTGGCGCAGGCCCCAAGGCATTCCACTTCCTCCCAGGAAAACTTGCCGTCTTCCGAGAGCGTATGCGGATGGGCCGAGATCAGTTCCTTGCAGACCGCGATCAGGTCTTCGGCGCCGCAGATCATGCAGGACGTGGTGCCGCAGATCTGGATATGCGCAACGGTGCCAACGGGTTGCAGCTGGAACATGAAGTAGAAGGTCGCGACCTCAAGCGCGCGGATCCGCGCCATACCCAGCATGTCGGCCACATGTTCGATCGCCGGGCGGGTCAGCCAGCCCTCCTGTTCCTGCGCACGGAACAGCAGCGGGATGATGGCGCTGGCCTGCCGGCCTTCGGGATATTTGGAAATCTGCCCCTGCGCCCATGCCAGATTGGCGGGCGTGAAGGCGAAAGAGGCAGGCTGTTCTTTATGCAGACGGCGGAGCATTAGCGGTCGATCTCCCCGAACACGACATCCATCGTGCCGATGATGGCGGCCACATCGGCGAGCTGGTGGCCCTTGGCGATGTAGTCCATGGATTGCAGATGCAGGAACCCGGGCGCACGCAGCTTGGCGCGATAGGGTTTGTTGGTGCCATCGGCCACGATATAGACGCCGAATTCGCCCTTGGGCGCCTCCACGGCGGCATAGGCCTCACCGGCGGGCACATGGAACCCTTCGGTATAAAGCTTGAAGTGATGGATCAGCGCCTCCATCGAGGTCTTCATCTCGCCGCGCTTGGGCGGGGTCAGCTTGCCGCGCGCCAGCACGTCGGTCTTGCCTTCCGGCGCACGCAGCTTGGCGATGGCCTGATGGATGATCTTCACCGATTCCCGCATTTCCTGCATGCGGCACAGATAGCGGTCATAGCAGTCGCCATTCTTGCCCACGGGGATCATGAAGTCGAATTCGTCATAGCATTCATAGGGTTGCGCGCGGCGCAAATCCCAGGCGAGGCCCGATCCGCGCACCATCACACCGGAATAGCCCCAGTTCTGGATGTCTTCCTCGGTGACGATGCCGATATCGGCATTGCGCTGCTTGAAGATGCGGTTCTCGGTCAGCAGACCGTCGATATCGTCCAGCACGCGCGGGAATTCGTTGGCCCATTGCTCGATATCGTCGATCAGCGCGGGCGGCAGATCCTGATGGACGCCACCGGGGCGGAAATAGGCGGCGTGCAGACGCGCGCCACAGGCACGCTCATAGAACACCATCAGCTTTTCGCGTTCCTCGAACCCCCAGAGCGGCGGGGTCAGCGCGCCCACGTCCATGGCCTGCGTGGTCACGTTCAGCAGGTGGTTCAGGACGCGGCCGATTTCGCTGTAAAGCACCCGGATCAGCGAGGCCCGGCGCGGCACCACGGTGCCGGTCAGCTTTTCGATGGCCAGACACCAGGCATGTTCCTGGTTCATCGGCGCCACATAATCCAGCCGGTCCAGATAGGGCAGGTTTTGCAGATAGGTGCGGCTTTCCATCAGCTTTTCGGTGCCGCGATGCAGCAGGCCGATATGCGGGTCGCAGCGTTCGACGATTTCGCCGTCAAGTTCCAGCACCAGACGCAAAACGCCATGCGCCGCAGGGTGTTGCGGGCCAAAGTTGATGTTGAAATTGCGGATCTGCTGTTCGCCCGTCACCGCATCGCGGCTGCCGTCGTCATAGGTGTTCACGCGGATGTCGCCGTCCATCTCAGCCCTCCAGCCCCGCGGCGGCGCCTTTGGCCGCCAGCCGGTTTGCGAATTTCGTCGTGTCGATCAGCGCGCGCTGGTGGCGCCCCTCGCCGATCAGGTCGATCCCGTCATGGGCCGAGACGCGAAAGTCGAACTTGCGCCCCTCGATCCCGGTCAATTCCGCCGTCACCGTGACCACCTGCCCCGGCAGGGTCGGCGCGACATGGCTGAAATCGACATGGATGCCAAGGCTGTCCTCGCCGTCCGCGTAGAACGGGCGGATCACCTCGACACAGGCCCATTCCATCAGCCCGGTCATATAGGCCGTGGCAAAGACCGCAGGCATGGCTGGGAACGCGCCCTCCTGGGCGAAAAGCGCGCGCACGGTGTGCCGCTCCTCGACCTTGAGGCGCTGTTCCGCCCTTGCCCCGATCTTCAGGCCTTCCTTCACTTGGCCGCCCCTTTCTCGTCGCCGGGCAGCACATATTGTGCGCCTTCCCAGGGCGAGAGGAAATCGAACTGGCGGTATTCCTGCACCAGCTTCACCGGCTCGTAGACCACGCGCTTGAGCACCTCGTCATAGCGGACCTCGGTATAGCCGGTGGTCGGGAAATCCTTGCGCAGCGGATGGCCGCGGAAGCCGTAATCCGTCAGGATGCGCCGCAGATCCGGGTGGCCCGAGAACAGGATGCCGAACATGTCGAACACCTCGCGCTCGAACCAGTTGGCCGAGGGGTGGACGGCGATGATCGACGGCACCATGTCATCTTCGCGCACCGCGACCTTCAGCCGGATGCGGTGGTTCTGATACATCGACAGCAGGTGATAGATCACGTCGAACCGCGCCACGCGCTCCGGGTGATCGACCGCCGTGATATCGACCAGGGTCGAGAACTTACAGGCCGGATCGGCCTTCAGGAAATCGACGAAAGACAGCAGATGCGGCAGCGCCACCTCCACCGTCAGCTCGCCCAGGGCGATCGACACGCCGACCACCGCCTGCGGGCGTTTCAGTTGCAGATGTTCGGCCAGCTGGCTCAGCGCTTCGGACATGTTCGACCCTCCTCAGCGGACCAGCGTGCCGGTGCGGCGGATCTTCCGCTGCAAGGCCAGGATGCCATACATCAGCGCCTCGGCCGTGGGCGGGCAGCCGGGCACATAGATATCCACCGGCACCACGCGGTCGCAGCCGCGCACCACCGAATAGCTGTAGTGATAATAGCCGCCGCCATTGGCACAGCTGCCCATCGAGATCACATAGCGCGGCTCGGGCATCTGGTCATAGACCTTGCGCAGGGCCGGGGCCATCTTGTTGGTCAGCGTGCCCGCGACGATCATCACGTCCGACTGGCGCGGCGAGGCGCGCGGCGCAAAGCCGTACCGCTCCACGTCATAGCGCGGCATGGCGGTGTGCATCATCTCCACCGCGCAGCAGGCCAGGCCGAAGGTCATCCAGTGCAGCGAGCCGGTGCGCGCCCAGTTGATGATGTCCTCGGTCGTGGTCAGCAGGAACCCCTTGTCCTGCAAGTCGCGGTTCATCGCGGCAAGGCCCGCGTCCAGATCATTGGCCGCGTGGTTGGCCGAAGTGCTCACGCCCATTCCAGCGCCCCTTTCTTCCATTCATAGGCAAAGCCCACGGTCAGCACGCCCAGGAAGACCATCATCGACCAGAAGCCGACCATCGACATCTCGCCAAAGGCCACGGCCCAGGGGAACAGGAAGGCGACCTCGAGGTCGAAGATGATGAACAGGATCGACACGAGGTAGAAGCGCACGTCGAACTTCATCCGCGCATCGTCAAAGGCGTTGAAGCCGCATTCATAGGCCGAGACCTTTTCGGGGTCCGGGTTGCGCACCGCCAGCACGACGGCGGCCAGGATCAGCACCAGGCCGAGGCCGACCGCAAGTGCCAGAAAGATGAGGATGGGAAGGTATTCACGGAGAAGTCCGTCCACAGGTGGCTCCTTCGGCTGGCGGCAATCGGCGTGAAACGCCCGGCGCGCGCGGATCGTTGCTGGGTTCCGTTTACTCTCGCCCTTTGGCCGGGTCAACCGAAGGCGGAACGAAAATGCCGCGCAGACACCGTGATTTCGTTGATTGTATGCAATTGCACACCGAAGGAAGCGCCCTCCCCGGTGCCGATGTGTCAGCTTGCCGCAGAGCAAGGCCCCGGGCCGCCGCGATAGCCAATGGAATCTCTAAGGATTGCGGCCCGCCCGCGCTGCGCCGCCCTGCCCCGCGACACCCACCCGACAGCACGGCGCAACCGCGTCAGCCCTGCCTCGGGCTGCGCGTCTCAGCGCACCCAGTCGGGCTTGCGCTTGCCCAGAAAGGCCGCGATCCCCTCGGCCGCCTCGGGGTCTTCCCAGCGTGCGATCAGCAGGTCCACCGTGGCCGCGATCACCGCCTCGTCGATCGGCGGCGTCAGCCGTGCCACCAGCTGCTTGGAGGCCGCGACCGCGCGTGGCGCACAGGCGAGGAAGGGCGCCACCTCCGCCGCCACCGCCGCATCCAGATCGCCGGGCGCCGTGACCTGCGCCAGAAGCCCGATGCGATGCGCCTCTCCCGCGCCAAACAGGCGGGCCGACAGGAAATGCCGCCGCGCCGCCGCCGCGCCGATCCGCGCCACCACATAGGGCGAGATCGTCGCCGGGATCAGACCCAGCTTCGTCTCGGTCAGGCCGAACCGCGCGCCCTCGACCCCGATACAGGCATCGCAGACCGACATCATGCCCAGCCCGCCGCCATAAGCCTGGCCCTGCACCCGGCCGATCAGCGGCTTGGGCAGGGTGTTGAGCGCCTGAAGCATCCGCGCCAGCGCCATCGCCCCCGCGCGGCGCGCGGCCTCGCCGCCCTCGATCTGCGCCTTCATCCAGGTCAGGTCACCGCCGGCGCAAAAGCTCTCCCCCGCCGCCGCCAGCACCACCACGCGCACGGCCTCATCGGCGCCCAGCAGGGCCGCCGCCTCGGTCAGCTCGGCGATCATCTGCGCCGACAGGGTGTTGTGCTTGTCGGGCCGGTTCAGCAGCAGCGTCGCCACGCCCCGCGCATCGGTGGAAAGAAGGATCGTCTCGAACATGCCAACCTCATCATCTTGCGCATTCGCCCCCGCCGGGCGCCGATTTTTCGTCGAAAAATCGGATCAGCCCGACCGCAGCCTCCGGGCGAAGGCTGCGGCCTCGTCCAGCACCGCCGCATCCAGCCCGGTCGAAAACCCGAGCGCCGCCAGCCGCGCGGCCACCGCCTCGGTCGCCACATTGCCCGCCGCCCCCGGCGCATAGGGGCAGCCCCCCAGACCCCCGACCGCCGCGTCAAAGCTGCGCAGGCCAAGTGCCAGCGACGCCTCGATATTCTCCAGCGCGCGACCCTGCGTATCATGGTAATGCCCGGCCAGCACCGAGGCCGGCATTTCGGCCAGCACCGCCTCCAGCATGGCGCGGATCGTCGCGGGCGTGCCATGGCCGATCGTGTCGCCCAGGCTGATCTCGTAACAGCTCATGGCCCGCAGCGCCGCCGCCACCCGCGCCACCTGTGCCGGCGGGGTCGGCCCGTCAAAGGGGCAATCCGTCACCACCGAGACATAGCCCCGCAGCGGCATGCCATCGGCGCGCGCGGCCTCGGCCACCGGGGCAAAGCGCTCCAGGCTTTCGGCGATAGAGCAATTGAGGTTCGCCCGGCTGAAGCCTTCGGAGGCGCTGGCAAAGATCGCCACCTCATCCGCCCCGGCCGTCCGCGCCGCCTGATAGCCCTTGAGGTTCGGCGTCAGCGCCGCATAGCGGATGCCCGGCGCGCGCTGCATCCCCGCCAGCACCTCGGCCGCATCGGCCATCTGCGGCACCCATTTCGGGCTGACAAAGCTCGTCACCTCGATCCGGCGAAAGCCGGCCCGGCTGAGCATGTCCACCAGCCGGATCTTGTCGGCGGTGGCGATCAGGCGCTTTTCGTTCTGCAACCCGTCGCGCGGGCCCATCTCGACGATGTCAACGGCGTCAGACATCCGGCACCTCATAGAAATCGCGGGTATACAGCCGGTCCTCGCCTGCCCGGGCCAGGGCGCGCAGATAGGCCGGGCGCCTGGCCATCCGGGCGCCATAGGCCGCCAGCTGCGGGAACCCTTCGGCCCGCACGAAGCGGAACACCGCCGGCAGGTTGAAACCCAGCATCACATCCGCGGCGGAAAAGCCGCTTTGCAACAGCGTCTCCTGTCCCGCCAGCGCGGCCTCGGGCACCTGCATCGTCGCGGCCAGCCGCCGCGCCAGCAGCTTCATCAGCACGGGAGAGCGCGCCTCGGCCGGGCGCAGGAAGATGTGCTGGATATTGAGCTGTTCCAGAATCGCCGCCTGGGTTTCGGCAAAACCCAGCCATTCCAGCCAGCGCGCCCGCAGCGCGGTGCCGGGGGACGGGGCCAGCCCGGACTGGGGGTGGCGTTCGCACAGATATTGCACGATCGCCGCACTTTCAAAGATCGCGAGCCCGTCGATTTCCAGCGCGGGCACCCGGCCCGTGGGCGAGAGGGCCAGGAACTCCGCCGCGCGGGTCGATCCGTCATCCAGCCGCCAGTGGCGGATCTCGTATTCCAACCCCAGCTCCTCCAGCAGCCACAGGATGCGGAACGAGCGCGAACCGCCGACATGGTGCAGCCGGATCATGCCGACACCTCCTCGGCCAGCAGGATCAGCGCGGCGCCGGCCTCGACCTGGGTGCCGGCACTGGCCAGCACCTCGGCCACCACGCCGTCGCGGGCGGCGGTCAGGGTATGTTCCATCTTCATCGCCTCAAGGATCGCCAGCCGGTCGCCCGCGCGCACCTCCTGCCCCGCCGTGACGAAGACCGCCTTCACCAGCCCCGGCATGGGCGAGAGCGTGGCATTGCCCGCCGCCCCCGCGCTGGCCTCGCGCGCCAGCGGATCCACCGGGGTGAAGCTGAAGCACTGCCCGGCGGAAAAGACGTGGATGTCATCGCCCGCCCGGATCACCGGCAGCGCCGGGGCGGGCATCTCCACCCCCTCCAGCAGCACATGCGGCACGCCGTCCCGCAGGATCAACTGGCCCTCGGTCACCTCCTCGCCCCGGCGCAGTGCCAGCCTGCGAACGAGCGGCGCCCAGAGCGTGAAGCCCGGCAGCGCCGACGGCAGCGGCGCGGCACTGGCCACAAGCGCCGCGGCCCTGACCGCGGCCGAGGGCGCGGGTTCGGCGACAAGGCTGGTCAGATCGCGCTCGATCAGGCCGGTATCCACATCGCCGGCGGCAAAGCCCGGATGCCGCGCCAGCGCGCCCAGAAAGACAAGGTTCGTCGTCGTGCCGGCCACCTGCGTGCCCGCCAGGGCGCGCGACAATTGTTGCAGCGCGGCGGCGCGGGTCGGGCCGTGGACGATGACCTTGGCGATCATCGGGTCATACCAGGGGCTGATGCGGTCGCCACTGCGCACGCCGGTATCGGCGCGGGCGCCTTCGGGAAAGGCGAGATGCGCCAGCGTGCCGGTGGCGGGCAGAAAGCCCGCCGGCACGTCCTCGGCGTAAAGCCGGGCCTCGAAGGCATGGCCGGTGATGGCCAGTTGATCCTGCCGCAGGGGCAGCGCCTCGCCCGAGGCCACGCGCAATTGCCATTCCACCAGATCGACGCCGGTGATCGCCTCGGTCACGGGGTGTTCGACCTGAAGGCGGGTGTTCATCTCCATGAACCAGAAACGGTCGGGGCGCAGCCCTTCGGAAGCATCGACGATGAATTCGATCGTGCCCGCCCCCTTGTAGCCGATGGCGCGGGCGGCGCGCACCGCGGCCTCACCCATGGCGGCGCGCATCGCGTCAGGCATGCCGGGGGCCGGGGCCTCTTCGATGACCTTCTGGTGGCGGCGTTGCAGCGAACAGTCGCGTTCAAACAGATGCACGGCATCGTGGCCGTCACCAAAGACCTGCACCTCGATATGGCGGGGCTTTTCGACATATTTCTCGATCAGCACGGCGTCATTGCCAAAGGCGGTGGCGGCCTCGCCCCGGGCGCTGTCGAGGGCGGCGGCGAAATCCTGCGGGCGGGTGACCTTGCGCATCCCCTTGCCGCCGCCGCCGGCCACGGCCTTGATCAGCACCGGATAGCCGATGCCATCGGCCGCGCCGGCCAGATGTTCGGGATCCTGATTGTCGCCGTGATAGCCCGGAACGACCGGCACGCCCGCCTCGGCCATCAGGCGCTTGGCGGCATCCTTGAGGCCCATGGCGCGGATGGCGCGGGCCGAGGGGCCGATGAAGACAAGGCCCGCGGCCTCGACCGCATCGACGAAATCGGGGTTTTCCGACAGGAAGCCATAGCCCGGGTGAATCGCCTGCGCGCCGGTGGCCTTTGCCGCGGCGATGATCGCGTCGCCCCGCAGATAGCTGTCGCGCGGCGCGGGGCCGCCGATGGCCACGGCCTCATCGGCCAGGGCGACATGGCGGGCTTGCGCATCGGCCTCGGAATAGACCGCGACGGTTGCCACCCCCAGGCGGCGGGCGGTGGCGATGATGCGGCAGGCGATCTCGCCACGGTTGGCGATCAGGATTTTCTGGAACATGTCAGACCTCCGGCGCGGGGTGATCGGGGGCGGACGGGGGGCTGTCTGCCCCCCGCGGGGGCTGCGCCCCCTCCCCCCGAGGATATTTTTGAACAGATGAAGACGAGAGGCGCGTCATGGCCTCGGCCGTGAGGCGGGCGACGATCTCGGCGGCGGGGGCGATGTCATGGATCAGGCCCACGGCCTCGCCCGCGACGGGGGTGCCGTTGGCGGCATCGCCCGCGGCCTGCGCATTGGCCCAGGCGGTGCGGGTGGCGGCCTGGGCGGGGGCGCGGAGCGCCTGCGGATCGGCCTGCCAGCGGTCGGTAAAGGCCGAAGCCAGCGTGCGGATGGTGAAGGGCGCCGGCCAGTCGAGCCCGCGCACCGCATCGGGCACCGAGGAGCGCAGCGTGGCATCGCCCCCGGCCTCCAGCGCGGCCTGATGAAAGCCGGGGGGCACCAGCGCCTCGGACGCGGCCCAGAAGCGGCTGCCCACCAGCACGCCATCGGCGCCGAGCATCAGGCTCGCTGCCAGACCGCGCCCGTCGGCGATGCCGCCCGCCGCCAGCAGCAGCGTTTCGGGGGCGCGGGCGGCGAGGAGATCGGCGAGTTCCGGCACGAGGCTGAGCGTGCCGCGCGTCTGGCCGTGGCCGCCGGCCTCGGCGCCCTGGGCGACCAGGGTCATGGCCCCGGCATCGAGTGCGGCGCGGGCATGGTCGAGGGTCTGGCACTGGCAGATCAGCCGAACGCCGGCATCCTGGATCGCGGCGGCAAAGGGCGCGGGATCGCCGAAGGACAGCATGACCGCGCGCGGGCCACGTTCCAGGCATTGCGCCAGCAGCGAGGCGGTCAGCCGCCAGGTGATGAAGCCGATGCCGATCGGGGCGCCGCCGGCCAGCGCCCATTCGCGGGCGATCCAGTCGGCCTCGCCATAGCCGCCGCCCAGAAGGCCGAGGCCCCCGGCGCGCGCCACCGCCCCGGCCAGACGCCCCCCGGTCACACCGGCCATGGGCGCCAGTGCGACGGGGTGGTGCAGACCGAAGGCACGGGTAAAGCGGGTCTCGATCATGGCCGTTCCCCCAGCCTTGCACACCAGTCGATGCGGGCGCCGCCGTCATAGGGCACGGCCAGCCCCTCGGCGATCATCTGCGCGGCGACATCGCGCCCGTCCAGCCGCAGCCGGATCAGGCGGCGGCGGTATTTGTCATGGCCCAGATCGGTGATGCCGGGCTGCGCCCCGGCTACCAGCGCCCGCAACCGTGCCGTCGCCTGCTTGCCAAGCGCGCGTTCCGCCGCGCAGCGCGCATCGCGGGTTTCGGGCGTATCGAAGCCCTGAAGCCGCGCGCTTTCGCGGGTGGCACCGCAGAGGAGCTCCACCGTATCGCCGTCCAGCACCGCGCCGATGCGGCAGCCCTGCTCGCTCAGCCCCTCATAGGGTGCAAGCCGGTCGGCGGCGAGGCGCAGCCCGAACAGCGTGAGCGCGACATAAAGCACCAGATCGGGCGGCACCCGCATGGCATTCCCCCTGATGGCCCGACCACCCTGATGCCGCGCGCAGGCCCGCCCGGCAAGGGGGCGCAGCGGCGGGCGGGGTCTGGGGCGGGGCGCCGGGCGCATCGCCATCACATGCGGAACACGCCGAAGCGTGTCGGTTCCACCGGGGCATTCAGCGCGGCGGAAAGCGAGAGGAACAGCACCTCGCGGGTGCGGCGGGGGTCGATGATGCCATCGTCCCACAGCCGCGCGGTGGCGTGGTACGGATTGCCTTCATCCTCATATTTCTGGCGGATCGGCGCCTTGAAGGCTTCGGCCTCCTCGGGCGTCCATTTGTCGGCGTCGCG
>Ga0209053_1000796_pt1 | contig 18184 bp, 17 predicted proteins | sample EBPBio152010_DNA_FD_185864 | JGI IMG/M metagenome (GOLD analysis project Ga0209053, IMG submission 185864) | Wastewater treatment Type I Accumulibacter community from EBPR Bioreactor in Madison, WI, USA - Reactor 1_7/15/2010_ DNA (SPAdes)... | ecosystem: Engineered > Bioreactor > EBPR >... | reverse complement strand
GCGCCGTCAGGCCGGGCAGCAGCGCGGCCTCGTCCGGCGTCAGCGGCAGGATCGCGCCCCAGCCCGCCGTCACCTCGGCCAGCGAGGCCAGCCCGGCGCCGGGCTGCACATGATAGGCCGCCGCCACTGCCAGATCGCAGATGCGCGGCGTGCGCACCATATCGCCGAAATCCAGCACGCCGGCGATGCGGTCGGGATCGTCCGGCGCGCAAAGCACGTTATGCGGGTTGAGATCGGCATGGACGACCTGCCAGGGCAGGTGATCGAGCCTGCGGCGGACCCTGTCGAACCAATCGAGCCAGCCGCCACAACGCGCCCGCAGCCCGGCATCGGCAATCGCGGGCAAGAGCGGGCGCAGGCCGGCGGCCTGTTTCAGATCCCATTGCAGTTCATGGTTGGCGGCGGGGTGGTCAAACCCCTCCAGCGCGCGGGTCAGCCGCGCCGCCATCGTCCCCAGATCGCGCCGCTGCGCCGGGCTGGAGGCGGTCAGGTGCATCGGCACCCCGTCAACCCAGCTCAGCAGCCGCAGCAAGCTGCCATCGGGAAGTGTCACATCGGGCGCGCCGGTCAGGCTGCGGATCACCCGGGGCACCGGCAGGCCCGGATCGCGTGCCGCGACGTGGTCCAGCGCGCCGTTCTGGAACCGCGTCACCGCCGGATCCTCGGCCGCATTGGCGAATTTCAGCACGAAGCGCCCCTCGGGCGCCGTCACCCGCCAGTTCAGATCCCGCTCGGATGTCAGGCGATCCAGCCGGCCTGTCAGGCCCCAGTGCCGGGTCAGCAGGGCAAGGCTGTCTTCCGCCGTATGGCCGGGCGGCGCCGCGCTGAGGATCGGGGCAAGGCTTGTATCGGTCATGCCCCGACCCAACAGCAAATCGCCCCCGGCGGCAAGGCCGGAGGCGACATCGCATGTCGGGTTCAGTGATCGGCCTTGGCCGCCGCCGCCCGTGCATCCTCCATGCTGCCCGAGGCGCCGTTGAAGAAGGCATTGAGCAGCACCGCCGCGATCGAGGCCAGCAGGATGCCGCTTTCGATCAGCGGGTGAATGCCGTGCGGCATCCATTGCTTGAAATTCGGCGCGATGAGCGGAATCATCCCGAAGCCGAGGCTGACCGCCACGATGAACAGGTTGTTGCGATTGGTGGTAAAGTTCACCCCCGCCAGGATGCGCACCCCGGTCGCCGCCACCATGCCGAACATCACAAGGCCCGCGCCGCCCAGCACCATGGTCGGAATGCTTTCGACCAGCGCCCCCATCTTGGGGATCAGCCCCAGCACGATCAGGATCACCCCGCCCGCGACGCAGACAAAGCGGCTCTTGATCCCCGTCACGCCGACAAGGCCGACATTCTGGCTGAACGAGGTATAGGGGAAGGTGTTGAAGATACCGCCGATCAGCGTGCCCAGGCCATCGGTGCGCAGCCCGGCGGAAAGCGCCGCCTGATCGACCTTCTTGCCGGTCATGTCACCAAGCGCGAGGAACATGCCGGTCGATTCGATCATCACGACGATCATGACCAGAACCATGGTGACGATCATCACCGGATCAAAGCTCGGCATGCCGAAATGGAACGGCGTGATCAGGGCAAAGGCCTTGGCCTCGGCCACCTTGCCAAAGGTCATGGCGCCGGTCGCGATGGCGACAAGGCAGCCGATGACGATGCCCAGCAGCACCGAGATATTGGCGATGAACCCCTTGGCAAAGCGCGCGATCATGAGGATCGACACCAGCACGATGGCCGAAACGCCGATATTGCCCAGGGGGGCATAGGCCGGGTTCGGCATCGTCGGCGCCGCCGCCAGTTTCGCCGGCACCTCGGGCAGCCCTGCGGCCACCGCGCCCTCGGTCGCGGCCTTGAGCCAGTCGGCATGGGCGGGATCGACGATCATCGGCGCGGTCGGCCCGACGGGGTTGCCGAAGATCCAGTTGATGCCGATCCGCATCAGGCTGACCCCGATCACCAGGATGATCGTGCCCGTCACCACCGGCGGAAAGAAGCGCAGCATGCGCGACACCAAGGGCGCGATCAGCATGGAGATGATGCCCGCCGCGATGATGGCGCCAAAGATCGCCCGCGCGCCCTCGGGCCCGCCATTGGCATTGGCCATGGCGACCATCGGCCCCACGGCGGCGAAGGTCACGCCCATCATCACCGGCAGGCGGATGCCAAACCATTGCGTCGCGCCCAGCGATTGAATGAGCGTCGCGATGCCGCAGACGAACAGATCGGCCGAGATCAGAAAGGCCACATCGGCCGGTTCCAGCTTCAGCGCGCGCCCCACGATCAGCGGCACCGCAACGGCGCCGGCATACATCACCAGCACATGTTGCAGCCCCAGCGTGAAAAGCTTTTGCGGTGGCAGGATCTCGTCCACCGGATGCACAGAGGAGGTTGTCATCAATATCCCTTTCCTGCGGGGGATGTTGTTTTTCGCGCCGTCTCCGCGCCTCCCCCGAGGGTCGCGGTCCGGTTAGAACCGCCGCCTTCAGGGCGGAGGGATCGTGAAGGGCTGCGCGTAGCGATGCTCTTCCAGATTGGGGGTGGGGCCGATGCGGTCGATCACGGCAAACAGCCCCGGCGCCTGCAAGGGCGTCAGCACCCCATGCCAGGTGCCACGGTGAAAGTTGATGGCCTGGGCGCCATCGGTGACAAAGGCCAGCGGCGTGCCGGGCCGGCCGCCCTCATCCGGGGCAACGATCACCAGGAACGGGTCATCCGACATCGGCACGAAGGCCTGGCTGCCCTCGGGGTGACGCTCCACCAGATCAAAGACATAGGGCAGGACACGCGGCACCGCCTTGAAGATGGAGATGCCCGCCCGGCCGCCGGGGCCGAAATCCAGCTTTGCCCGGTCATGGTGGCGCTGGCAGAAACCCTCGTTGATCAGCCGGAAATCGCCCGTCGCCGCCAGCACGTCGCCAAAAGGCGCAAAGGCCGCGGCGGTCAGCGGTTGCGCCACGATCACCATCGCGCAGCCCCGCATTTTCGACGAAAATGCGCGCTCATCGCCCAAAGGCCCCCGGCCCGCGCAGCTTGGCGTGGCGGTTCACATCCTTGTAGAGCAGATAGCGGAACGGCCCCGGACCGGCGGCATAGCAGGCCTGCGGGCAATAGGCGCGCAGCCACATGAAATCGCCCGCCTCCACCTCGACCCAGTCCTGATTCAGCTTGTAGACGGCCTTGCCCTCCAGCACATAAAGGCCGTGTTCCATCACATGCGTTTCCTCGAAGGGGATCACGCCGCCGGGCCGGAAGGTCACGATGTTCACATGCGCATCGTGGCGCAGGTCTTCGGGTTCGACAAAGCGGGTCGTGCCCCAGCGTTCGCCGGTATCGGGCATCCAGCGCACCGGCACGTCACGCTCATTGATCACGATCGCCTCGGGCATCGCGACGCCCGGCGCGGGTTCATAAAGCTTGCGCAGCCAGTGGAACCGCGCCGGCGCCGCGCCTTCGGCCAGCAGTGTCCAGCGCGCGCCGGGGGGGATATAGGCATAGCCGCCGGCATCCATCTCATATCCCGCGCCGTCGATGGTCAGCGTAGCAAGGCCGGCGGTGAAGAACAGCCAGTGTTCGGCGCCGCTTTCGGCATCGGGCGCGTCCGACCCGCCGCCGGGCGCCACCTCCATCACATATTGGCTGAAGGTCTCGGCAAAGCCGGTCATCGGCCGCGCAATCAGCCAGAGCCGGGTCTTCGTCCAGCCCGGCAGATAGCTTGTGACGATATCGGAAAAGCAGCCCTTCGGGATAAAGGCATAGGCCTCGGTGAACACGGCGCGCTGCGTCATCAGCGCGGTTTGCGGCGGCAGGCCGCCGGGCGGGGCGTAATAGCCGGTCATGGCAGCAAATCCTTCAGCCGCAGCGCGGCGATGCGTTCGACCTGGGCGCAGGCCGTGGCGAATTCGGTTTCGGTATCGTTGCCGATCCGTGTGTCGAAGGCCGCAAGGATGCTGGCCTTGGTGTTGTCCCGCACCGCGATGATGAAGGGAAAGCCGTGCTTGGCGACATAATCGGCATTCAGCCGGGTAAAGGTCGCCCGCTCCTCATCGGTCAGCGCATCAAGCGCGGCGCTCGCCTGTTCGGCGGTGCTTTCCGCCGTCAGCCGCTTTGCCTGCGCCAGCTTGCCCGCCAGATCGGGGTGGGCACGCAAGACGCCCAGCCGCTCTTCCGCGCTGGCCGAACGGAACATCCGCGCCAGGGCATTGTGCAGCCCCGTGGCGCTGTCATGCGCGGGCCCCAGCTCCAGGTCGAAAGCGCGCTCCGCGATCCATGGCGAATGTTCGAAAATGCCGCCGAAGCGCGCCACGAAGCGCGCACGATCCATCTGCGAGGGCCGCTCGAACCGGCGATGCGGATGGGTGGCCGCCCAGTGCCGCGCGATGTCGATCCGGCGTGGGAACCACACCCCCTCATGCGATTGCGCATAATCGAGAAACTGAGCCAGCCCCGCCATCTTGCCCGGCCGGCCGATCAGCCGGTTATGCAACCCGATCGAGAACATCTTGGCCCGCCCCGCCTGCCCTTCGGCATAAAGCGTGTCGAAACTGTCCTTCAGATACTGAAAGAATTGCGCCCCGGTGACATAGCCCGGCGCGGTGGCGAAACGCATGTCATTCGCCTCCAGCGTATAGGGGATGACCAGCTGGTCGCGGTCGCCCACCTCGCGCCAATAGGGCAGATCGTCGTCATAAGTGTCGGAGATCCAGGCTAGTTGCCCGGTCTCGGCGGTAAGCCGCACGGTGTTCATCGAACAGCGCCCGGTATACCAGCCCTGCGGCGGGGTGCCCACGACCTCGGTATGCAGGCGAAAGGCCTCGGCGATCTGGCGCGTCTCCTCCTCCGGGGGCATGTCGCGATGCTCGACCCATTTCAACCCGTGGCTCGCGATTTCCCAGCCGGCGGCCTTCATCGCCTCGACCTGTTCGGGGTTGCGGGCCAGCGCGGTCGCCACGCCATAGATCGTGACGGGAATCGACTTTTCGACGAAAAGTCGATGCAGGCGCCAGAAACCGGCCCGGGCGCCATAATCGTAGATCGATTCCATGTTCCAGTGCCGCAGCCCCGGCCAGGGCGCCGCGCCGGCGATATCGGACAGGAAGGCCTCCGACTGCGCATCGCCATGCAGAAGGCAGTTCTCGCCGCCCTCCTCATAGTTCAGCACGACGGAAATCGCGATCTTCGCCCCGCCCGGCCATCGCGCATCGGGCGGGTTCGGCCCATGGCCGCGAAAATCTCGGGGATAACGGTCAGGCATGGGGCACCTCTTGCTTGCCCATAGATTAGGCGCGGTCTGCGCAAAGTTTTTTCAAAAAATCGCGGAAAGAGTTTTGCTGCATCTGCGCGGTCGCCAGAGCGGCAAATCCGGGGCAGGATGCGGCGAAAGACAGCAGCGAAAGGAAAAGGCGAATGGCCGGCGGACGTTTGACGACCCATGTTCTCGATACGGCGCGCGGCAAGCCTGCGGCGGGGGTGCGCATCGCGCTTTTCCGGCTGGGTGCCGATGGTTATCGCAAGATCGCCGAGACAGTGACCAATGCCGATGGCCGCACCGATCAGCCCATGCTCTCGGGCGATGCAATGGCGCCGGGGCGCTATGAGCTGGTGTTTCAGGCGGGCGATTATCTGCGCGCCAGCGGCCAGGCGGGGGCGGGCGAGCTGTTTCTGGACGAGATCCCGATCCGCTTTGGCATTCCCGATGCGGGGCAGCATTACCATGTGCCACTGCTGATTTCGCCCTTTGCCTATTCCACCTATCGCGGCAGCTGACGCCGCGCGCCGCCTGCCGCCGTGGCGATGCGCAACAGGCGGCGGCGGTCGCCTTCGGCCAGTGCATCGACCATGCCTTGCAGCCCGTGGCGCTTCAGATGCGGGGCAAGGCTGGCATGGCCCTGACCGGCAAAAAGCAGATGATCGACGCCCTTGCGCGGCGCGAAACCGGCGGCCTGTCCGGCATCGTCGTGCAGGCCATGGGCCAGCACGATCCATGGCCCTTGCGGCAGCGGACAGGGCGGGATCGCCTGCCGCGCCGTCCAGGCCCGCCAGCGCGCGTCACCGCTGGCATCGCTTTGCGGGCCGATGGCCAGCACCGCCGCCACCGGCAGCAGTTCGGCCGCGCGCAAGGCGGCGACCGCGCCCATCGACACGCCCAGCGTGACGATCCGTGCGAAGCGCTGGTGTGCGGCGGCGGCGGCGACCGCCTGTTGCAGCGCCGCTGCCCAGCCCGGCGCGCTGGCCCAGCTGCGCCCTGCGTCGCGAAAGAACAGCGCCGGGCGATCCGTGCCGGGGGCGATGCGGCGAAACTCGGGCTCCGGCATGCGGTCGGGGTCATGCCCGATCGAGGAAAAGGCGATGACCAGCGTCTCGGAGGTGCCGGGCCGCAGGCTGGCGGCATAGGGCGCGGGCAGCGCCAGATCAGCCAAGGGCGAAGTCACGCGCCGCCCCCATCACGTCGAAATCCCCCTCGGCATCGGCCAGCACGGTCTGCACCCGCGCCCGGCCCGGTGTCAGGTCGAGCAGGTTGAAGGCATTGGCCTCGGCCCGCCGGCGATGCGACAGGCCGGTGCCCGCCTGCACGAACAAGAGGCCCGGCGCGGCGGTAAAGGGGCCGGCATGGCTGACATGGACATGGCCCGACAGCACGATCTGCGCCCCGATCTGCGGCAGCACCCGCAGCGCCCGCGCCGCCCCCTGCATCAGCCATTGCCGTTCGCCCGGCAGATGTTCCAGCGGATGATGCAGGAACACGACCCGCGCGCGGTCCCTCGCCCCGGCAAAGACCCGCCCGAGGTGATCGAGCTGCCGGTCAGTGATGCGACCCTGTTTCCAGGCCAGCGGATTGGCGCTGTTGATGCCGGCCACCACCGCGTGATCGCCCTGCCAGACCGGCTCCAGATCCGGCGACCAGCCGTGGCGATAGGCCCGGAACGGCCAGAAGACCCGCGCCAGCAGGTTGTAAAGCGGAATGTCGTGATTGCCGGGCACCGCGATGACCGGCGGGCCCAGCCCGTGCAGAAAGGCCCGCGCCGCCGCGAATTGCCCGGCCCGCGCCCGCTGTGTCAGATCGCCCGAAACGATGACGAGATCCGGCGCCAGCGCGCGGATGCGGGCGCGCAAAGGCGGCTCCAGCCCGGGCGAAAGGGCACCAAAATGCAGGTCCGACAGATGCACGATCCGCGTCATGCGACCACCCGGTCGGCGGCGTCGGGCACGATGATCGACAGCGCGGCCTCTTCGATCCGAAAGGCCAGGGGCGCCCGCATCTTGCGCTTTTCGCCGTCAAAGGCCACGCGCGGGCGGCGCTTGGCGGTGACGATGTCGATCTCATGCGCGGTCAGCAATTCCACGTCGCGCCCGATCTGCACCCGCCGCAGCGCCAGCCGCAGCGCCAGCTTGATCAGATGCCAGCGCGTGCCGCCGCGCGCCAGAAACAGCACGAACTTGTCGTCGCTGATCGCCTGCCCGCCCGCCAGCCCGAAATTCGCGAGCTGATAGGCCGAGCGCGCGATGAACACGAGCGGGGTCTTGAGCGTGAGCGCCGCGCCATCGGCCTTGATCTCCATCCGCAGGGGGCGCTGAAACCGCAGCAGCGTGCGCAGCACCGACCAATGCGCCAGCAGCCGCGAGCGGCCCATCCGGGCATAGATATCCTCGCGCGCCTGAAGAATGGTGGGATAAATCCCGATACTGGCATTGTTGAGAAACAACTGGCCGTTCACCGTGCCCACCGACACGCGGCGCGGATGGCCGGCCAGAATGGCGCGCGCCGCCGCTTCGGGGTCTTGCGGCAGGCCAAGGCCGCGCGCGAAATAGTTGAAGGTGCCCAGCGGCAGCACCGCCAGATGCGCGTCGCGACCCAGAAGGGCGTGGGCCACGCCCATCACCGTGCCATCACCCCCCGCCGCGACGATGGTCGAAAACCCGTCCGCCACCGCCTGCTGCACAAAGGCATCCAGATCGGCGCCCTTGCGCCAGCGGCGCAACGTCACCTGCGGGCCAAAGGCCGCCATGGCGCGGTCGATCGCCGCACGGTCGCGGCTGTTGCGCCCCGATCCCGGATTGGCCACCACACAAATCGTCGCCGGATCGACTGTCACGTCATGCCCCTGTTCGCATTCCCCGCGATCAAACGCCGCCGGCAGAACCCGGTTCCAGCACCAGATCCTTCATCCGTGCCGCCATGTCGGCCTTGATGCGCTGGATGATGAAATCGACGAACAGCCGGATCTTCGGGTCGCGAAAGCGCCGGTGCTGGCTGAGGCAGGACAACTGCGTGGGCAGGGGGGGCGTCGCGCGCGCAACCGGGACGAGCCGCCCGTCGCGCAGATATTCCGCCACCTCGAAGATCGGCTTCATCACGATGCCCCGCCCGTCCAGCGCCCAGCCCGTCAGCACATCGCCATCGTCGCTTTCAAACGGTCCGCCGATGTCAAAACGGCGCGGGCCTTCGGGGGTTTGCAGCGTCCACTGGAATTCGCGCGCCCCGGGAAAACGCAGGTTCAGACAATCATGCCGATCCTCGACCAGCGCCGCGCCATCGACCGGATCGCCGCGCCGGGCGATGTAATCGGGCGCCGCGCACAAGACGCGCGGGCAATCGGCCACCAACCGGACCTTGAGCGTGCTGTCCTCCAGCAGGCCCAGATGAAAGGCCACGTCCAGCCCCTCGGCCGTCACATCCACATTGCGGTCGGAGAGGCGCAGCCGCACGTCGATCTGCGGATAGAGATCCTTGAAGGCCGGCACATGCGGCGCGATGAAGCGCCGCCCGATGCCCAGCGGCGCCGCGACATAGATCGTGCCGCGCGGGTTCTGCGTCACATCGACCACCGCCGCCTCGGCCTCGTCGATCGCCTCCAGCACCTTGCGGGCGCCCTCATAGAAGATGCGGCCATTCTCGGTCGGTTGCAGGCTGCGCGTGGTGCGGTTGAACAGCCGCACGCCCAGATGCTTTTCCAGTTCCGAGATTCGCGCCGAGGCGACGGCGGGCGAGGTGCGCTGATCGCGGGCCGCCGCACTCATGCTGCCCAATTCATAGACACGCACGAACATCTTTATATTGTTGACGTAAGACATGCGCCCGGCGCCCCATTTTCTGCGGGCTTTTGAAAGTGATCCCGCATTTGATGGAATTATCCGAAAAGCAGTGCCTCGGTATACCTTTTTCAACAGCAGGCCATGGGAGAGCCCACCGATGTATGATTTCGTCGTCATCTGGGAATGGATCGAATTCGCGGTCCGCTGGACCCATGTGATCACCGCGATCGCCTGGATCGGGTCGAGCTTCTATTTCATCGCACTGGATCTGGGCCTGCATCGCGACCGCAACCTGGCCTCGGGGGCCGATGGCGAGGAGTGGCAGGTCCATGGCGGGGGGTTCTATCATATCCAGAAATATCTGGTCGCCCCGGCCGCGATGCCCGATCACCTGATCTGGTTCAAATGGGAAAGCTACATGACCTGGGTCAGCGGCTTTACCATGCTGGTGCTGGTCTATTACCTGGGGGCGGAGTTCTATCTGGTCGATCCGGCGGTGATGGCGCTTGCCACCTGGCAGGCGGTGCTGATCTCCATGGCGTCGCTGGCCTTTGGCTGGATCGCCTACAATACCATCTGCAAGACCTTTGTGAACGCGAACCAGACGCTTGTCATGGTGGCGCTGTTCGCGGTGCTGGTGGGGATGAGCTGGTTCTACACCCATGTCTTTTCGGGCCGCGCGGCGCTGCTGCATCTGGGGGCGTTCACCGCCAGCATCATGACGGCCAATGTGTTCTTCATCATCATGCCGAACCAGCGCATCGTGGTGGCCGACCTGAAGGCCGGGCGCAAGCCCGACCCGAAATACGGCAAGATCGCCAAGCAGCGCAGCACGCATAACAACTATCTCACCTTGCCGGTGCTGTTCCTGATGCTGTCGAACCATTATCCGCTGGCCTTCGCGACCCAGTATAACTGGATCATCGCCAGCCTCGTCTTCCTGATGGGGGTCACGATCCGGCACTGGTTCAACACCCAGCATGCCCGCAAGGGCGCGCCTTACTGGACCTGGGCCGCGACGGTGGTGCTGATGATCCTGATCGCCTGGCTGTCCTCGATCCGTCCGGCGGCGGTAGAGGGGGAACAGGCCGCGCTGAAGGGGCAGGCGCTGGTCTATGCCAGCGCGCCGGGCTTTGAGGATGTGACCTCGATCGTGCAGGGGCGCTGTTCGATGTGCCATGCGGCGGAACCGTCCTGGGAGGGGATGTATTGGGCGCCCAAGGGGGTGATGCTGGAAACCCCCGAACAGATCGCGCATGAGGCGCGGCGCATCTATGTGCAGGCCGGGCTGACCCATGCCATGCCGCCCGCGAACCTGAGCTTCATCGAACCGGCAGAGCGGCAGCAGATCGTGGACTGGTTTGAAAATGCCGGGCGGGGCGCGGGGATCTGAGCCGGGCGAAAGGGGGCTGTCTGCCCCCTCTTGGGCCTGCGGCCCAATTCACCCCCGAGGATATTTTTGAACAGATGAAAGGCCGGATCAGCGCGTGAAGCGCCATTCGGTGATCTGGTCACGCCTTGCCCCCGCCGCGAGGAGGATCGAGGGGAAACCCGGCTGATGCGGCGCGTCGGGCCAATGCTGCGGCTCGATGGCGAGGCCCTCATGCGGGGCGGCACCCGGGCGCAGCGGCATGCGATTGTCATAGACCTGCACGCCCGGTTCGGTGGTGGCCAGCGCGAGGCGCAACCCGGTTTGTCCGGTCAGCCACAGCACCTCGCGCAGTGGGCGGGGCGTGTCGGAGAGGCAGAAATTCGTGTCCAGCACCGGATCGCCGGGACGGATCGCCCGCCCCACCCTGAGATCGAGCGGCGTGCCCGCGACCTCGGGCAGGTGGCCGGTGGGAATCAGATCGGCATCGACCTCGGTCACGCGGTCGGCGGCGATGCGCAGATGGTGGCCGGACCAGTCGCGCGCGCCATCGAGGTTCCAATAGGAATGGTTGGTGAAGTTCACCAGCGTCGCGGCGTCGGTCTCGGTCCGGATCGTCAGGCGCAATGTCGCCGGCGGCAGCGCCTGCCAGAGCGCGGTGATGCGGCGATGGCCGGGAAAGCCGCCCTCGCCATCGGCCAGAGCCAGCGTGAGGGTCAGGTGATCGGGGCCGGCGGCGGCGATCTGCCAGGGCCGGGCATGGCTGCCGCTGCGGCCGGAATGCAGGCAGTGACGCCCGCCCTCATTCGCCTCGAACCGGCAATCGCGAGCGTCGACCTGCGCGCGGGCGCCCGAGATGCGGTTCGCCACCGGCCCGACGATGGGGCCGTGATAGCACATCGGCCCCAGATAATCGGCCATGCGATCCGACCCGAGGGTGAGGCCGTGATGCACCCCCTCCAGCCGTAGTTCCTGCAAGATCGCGCCATGGGTCAGCACCGTGGCCCGCAGCCCCCCGGCGCCAAAGCTGATCGCCTGCACGCCTGCGCCCTGCGCATCCTTGCCAAAGCCCCGGATCATCGGCTTGCCCTCCCTGCCCCCGGCGCATGAAGGACGCCGGGGCCGGCGGCGTCAAGCCGCTTCACTTGCCCGACAGACAGGTGGCCAGTGTATCGGCCAGGGCCTCCAGCGTGCCGGTATAGGCGCCGGCGCCATCGCCCTGTGCCATGCCCTCGGGGTCCAGCGCGCCGCCCAGACGCAGGCCCGTTGCCTCGGCCATCTGCACCAGCAGCTTGGGGTCATGCACGGTTTCCGGGAACAGGCAGCGCGCCGAAGCCCCGGCCTGATCCTGCAAGGCGCGCAGATGCGCCGCCCCCGGCGCCGTGGCATCGCCAAGCGAGACCGACCCCGCCACGGTCAACCCGTAATGCGCGGCGAAATAGCCATAGGCATCGTGAAAGACGACAAAGGGCTGGCCCTGCACCGGCCCGAGCCGCGCCGCGATACGGGCATCCGCGGCGGCGATCTCTGCGCGGCCCCGGGCGGCATTGGCGGCGTAATCGGCGGCGTGATCGGGGTCGAGCCGCGCCAGTTCGGCCGCGATCGCATCAAGCCAGAGCGCACCATTCGACGGATCGACCCAGGCATGGGGGTCAAGCCCCTCATGCGCGTGGTCATCATCCGCATGGTCGTCGCCCGCGGGGGCGGGATCATGGTCATGATCGTGGTCATGCGCGGCGGTATCGCCGAAATCCTGAAGATGGGTGCCCGGCACATCAAGCAGCCGCATCTGCCGCAAATCGCCAAAGCCGGTCAACACACGGTCGAGCCAGGGCGACATGCGCGGCCCGATCCAGACGACCAGATCGGCGTCTTGCAGGCTGGCCGACTGGCTGGGGCGCAACTGGAAATCATGCGCATTCGCGCCCTGGCCCAGCAGCATCTCGGGCTGGCCCAGATCGCCCATCACCGTGGCGACCAGCCCGGCGGCCGGGGCGAAATCGGTCACCACGCGCGGCACCTCGGCCAGGGCCGGCTGTGCCAGCAGAGTAGCCACGGCCGAAGTAATGATATAACGCATCGCGATGCCCCTTTCGTTTTCGGATGGCGGCATCTAGTATGTAATATCATAACACGTCAAGAGGCGGCCATGCACCCGACCTTTGAACATCACGACCACAGCCATTGCTGCGGTGACAGCCTGACCCGGGCCGAGGCCCTGATGGCCGAACGCGGCGCCCGGCTGACCCCGGTGCGGCGGCGCGTGCTGGAGCTGTTGCTGGAATCGCATCGCGCCCTGGGCGCCTATGACGTGCTGGAACGGCTGAGCGCCGAGGGCTTTGGCAACCAGCCGCCAGTGGCCTATCGCGCGCTGGATTTCCTGGTGGAACAGGGGCTGGCGCATCGCATCCAGCGGCTCAATGCCTTTACCGCCTGCATGCATGCCGGCGAGGCCCATGCGCCCGCCTTTCTGATCTGCCGCGCCTGCGACACCGTGGCCGAGGCCCCTGTCGCCCCGGTGCGGGCCGCATTGGACACCGCAGCGGCCGAGCTGGGCTTTGCCGTCGAACGCGCCAGCATCGAGGCGCTTGGCCTTTGCCCCAATTGCCGGGGCACCGCATGACCGCCGCCCTGATCGAGGCGCGGCACATCTGCGTGCAACTGGGCACGCAAGAGGTGCTGCACGACATTTCGCTTCAGGTCGCGCCGGGTGAGATCGTCACCATTCTGGGGCCGAACGGGTCGGGCAAATCGACGCTGCTGCGCGCCCTGCTGGGCATCGTGCCGATCACCCGCGGCAAGGTGCTGCGACGCGCGGGGCTGCGGCTGGGCTATATGCCGCAAAAGCTCCATATCGACCGGACGATGCCGCTGACCGCGCGGCGTTTCCTGTCGCTGCCCCTGCGCCATGACCGGGCCGAGACCGACGCCATGCTGGCCCGTGTCGGCGTGCCCGAGGTGGCAGAGCGGCCAATGACCGGCCTGTCGGGCGGGCAGTTGCAGCGCGTCCTGCTGGCCCGCGCCCTGCTGACCCGGCCCGATCTTCTGGTGCTGGACGAGCCGACCCAGGGCCTTGACCAGCCCGGCGAGGCAGCCTTTTACCAGCTGATCGACGAGGTGCGCCGCGACAGCGGCGCAGCCGTGCTGATGGTCAGCCATGACCTTCATGTGGTGATGAGCGCGTCGGACCGGGTGATCTGCCTCAACGGTCATATCTGCTGCGAAGGCACTCCGCGCGTGGTGTCCTCGGCGCCGGAATACCGGGCGCTGTTCGGGCTGGGCACCAAAGGGGCACTGGCGCTGTATCAGCACGATCATGACCACGATCACACGCATGACCACGGGCACAGCCACGACCACCCCCATCATGATCACGAGCAGGACCATGTTTGACGATTTCCTGATCCGGGCCGCGCTGGCGGGCATCGGCGTGGCGCTGGCGGCGGGGCCGCTGGGGTCTTTCGTGGTGTGGCGGCGCATGGCCTATTTCGGCGACGCCACCTCGCATGCCGCCATTCTGGGCGTGGCGCTGGCACTGGCGCTGGACCTGCCGGTGGGGCTGGGCACGCTGGCGGTCGCGCTGGCGATGGCGGTCACGGTCGCGACGCTGGCGGCGCGTGGCTGGGCGATGGATACCACGCTGGGCGTGCTGGCCCATGCCGCGCTGGCGATCGGCCTCGTGGCTGTCAGCTTTGTTCCCGGCGCGCGGGGCGATCTGTCGGCTTGGCTGTTCGGCGATATCCTGGCGGTTTCGAAGGCCGATCTGGCCTTCATCTGGGGCGGTGCCGCGCTGGTGCTGGGCCTGATCCTGTGGCGCTGGTCGGCGCTGCTGACCGCCACGCTGAACGAGGATCTGGCCGCCGCATCTGGCCTCAACCCGAATCGGGAGCGGCTGATCCTCACGCTGGCGCTGGCGCTGACCGTGGCGGTGGCGTTGAAGGTGGTGGGCGCGTTGCTGATCGCCGCGATGCTGATCATCCCGGCCGCGACAGCGCGCGGCCTGGCCCGCAGCCCCGAAACCATGGCGGCGCTGGCCGCGGTGGTCGGCGGCGCGGCGGTGCTGGGTGGGCTGGGCCTGTCGCTGGGCGCCGACACGCCGGCCGGCCCGTCGATCATCGCGGTGGCGGCGCTGGCCTTCGCGCTGTCGGTCAGCCTCGGGGCATTGCGCCGGGGCGGCTAAACCGCCCCGGCCCCTCATGCAGTCTGGGCCTGTCAGCCCTGATGTTCCGGCAGCGCCTTGAGCTGGTCTTCGGTCATGCTGACCTTCAGCACATGGCCCTTGCCATCGGCATCGGGGGTGACCGTCACGTCATCGGCGCCAAGGGCGACCGGCTTTTCACCAATCCCCAGAAAGCCGCCCACGTCGATCACCACCGACGCCACGGCGCCCGAGGCATCCAGCGTCACATCGCTCACTTCGCCGACATCCTCGCCCTGCGCGCCCTGCACGCGCGTGCCGATCAGCTCCTCGCCGGTCAGGGTGGCGAGGGTGGTCATCTGCCCGGCGGCCGGCGCCGTCTCGGCCGGCACTTCGGCGGTCGCCCCGGGCATCGGGGTGGCACTGGTTTCCGGCTGCATCGCCGGCGCCTCGGGCGTGGCGGGCATCACCGGCGTCTCGGTCGCGGTCTGCGCGGCAGCGGCCACGGAAAGACCCAGAAGCAGCGCGGTCGAGGTCAGAAGGGTTTTCATCGGTCAGTCCTTTCTTCCATCGGGCAGGCGGGGCGCATCGGCGCCATCCCCTGCGGTACGGGATGGAAACACCGCCGCCGACCAGTTGTTCCCGACGCACCCGTCACGTTAAATTCAGGCCCACCGGCGGGAACCCGCCTTCCCGCGCAAGCGCATGTCGTTTTTCGCCACATTGCGTCGGGCAACCTTGGTTGTCGGGCCGCATTAGTGGCATTCATGGGCGAAAGCATCAGCGCGCAGGGAGTCGCCCATGAAAACCCATGTCAAAGCCCTTGTGGTCGGCGGCGGCGCCGTCGGGAATGGTATCGCCTATCATTTGGCCAAGGCTGGCTGGGACACCATGCTGGTGGAACGGGACGAGCTGACCTCGGGCTCCACCTGGCATGCGGCGGGCCTGCTGCCGCTGTTCAACATGTCCTTCGCCACCACGCATATTCACAAATATTCGGTGGATTTCTACAAGTCGCTGGAGGCCGAAACCGGCCTGAACGCGGGCTTTTCGATCTGCGGCAACCTGCGCATGGCGCAGACCGATGCGCGGATGGATGAATACATGCTCTATTCCTCGGTCGCGGAAACCGCCGGGGTCTACCATGAATTCCTGACCCCCGCGCAGATGAAGGAACGCTGGCCGCTGCTGCGCACCGACGATCTGAAGGGCGCGCTGTTCCACCCGCAGGACGGCTATATCAACCCCGCCGACGTGACGCAGGCCATGGCCAAGGGCGCCCGCCAGCACGGCGCGCATATCGAACGCAAGATCCAGGTCGATGCCTATCGCTGGACCGGGTCTGAATGGGTCGTGTCCTGCACCCGCATGGTGGAAAAAGGCGGCATGCTGGTCGCCGGCGAGGAAAAGTTCGACATCATCGCCGAACATGTGGTCACCGCGACCGGCAACCACGCACAGCGCACCGCGCGCCTTCTGGGCGTGAAGATCCCGGCGATTCCGGTCGAACACCAATATATCGTGACCGAGCCCGACCCGGCGCTTGTCGCCTGGCGCAAGGCCGGCAACCCCGAACACCCGGTGCTGCGCGATGCCGATGCGAAATGGTATGTCCGCGAGGAACGCGGCGGCTGGATCCTCGGCCCCTATGAACGCAACGCCCCGGCCCGCTTCCTCTATGACGTGCCGGAATCCTTCCGCGCCGACCTGTTCCCGCTCGATCTGGAACGGATCGAGGAAGAATACATGTCGATGATCCACCGCCTGCCGACCTCTGAAACCGTGGGTCTGAAGGACGATTTCAACGGCCCGATCTGCTATACCCCCGATGGCAACCCGCTGGTCGGTCCGGTGCCGGGCCTGCGCAACATGTGGATCGCCGAGGGCTTCAGCTTTGGCATCACCGCCGCCGGCGGCACGGGCTATTACCTCGCGCAGATGATGGTCAATGGCGAGGCCGAGATCGACATGGCGAGCCTTGATCCCAAGCGCTACGGCCAGTGGATGACCACCGAATATGCCGCGCGCAAGAACGAGGAATGCTACGAACACGTCTTCGTGCTGCACCACCCGGACGAAGAGCGCGAGGCCTGCCGCCCGCTGCGCACCGCCCCCGCTTATGACCGGCAAAAGGAAATGGGCGCACAATTCGGCCAGGTGAACGGCTGGGATCGCCCGAACTATTATGGCCCGAAAGACGCGCCCGCCTCTTTCGACCATGACAGCCGGTCGTTCCGTCGCGGCGCCTGGTGGCCCTATGCCAAGGCCGAGGCCGAGGCCGTGCGCAATACCGTCGGCATCATCGACGCCTCGGCCTTTACCAAGCATCTGGTGCGGGGCCCCGGCGCGACGGCGTTCCTCGATCATTTCACCTGCAACAAGCTGCCCACGGTGGGCCGCATCAACCTGACCTATGCGCTGACCGATGCGGGCACCACCCGCACGGAATACACCATCGTCCGGCTGAAAGAGAATGAATACTACATCATCTCCGCCGGGGCATGGACCTCGTATGACAGCGATTTCCTGCTGAAATCGGCCGAAGATTTCATGGGCAATGGCGGCGGCTATATCGACATTCACGACGTGACGACCCAATGGGGCGTCTATGCGCTGGCCGGGCCGAATGCCCGCGCCCTGCTGCGCGAGATCGTCAAGGATGCCGACCCCGACACCGTGCTGTCGAACAAGCGCTTCCCCTGGCTCAGCTATCGCGACATCGAGCTGGGCATGTGCCCGGTCCGCGCCGTGCGCGTGGCCTATACGGGCGAACTGGGCTGGGAATTGCATTATCCGATCGAGTTCGGCCGCTACCTGTGGGATCTGATCTGGTCGGTGGGCGAAAAGCACGGGCTGAAAGGCGTGGGCGCACGGGCGCAGAACTGGCTGCGTCAGGAAAAATCCTACCGCGCCTTCGGCAACGAACTGGGCCGCGACGCCACCCCGCTGGAGGCCGCGCTGGACCGCTTTGTCGATCTGACCAAGGATTTCCGCGGCAAGCAGGCGATGCTCGACACCGGCATCCGGTCGAAATGCGTCACCCTGCTGATCGACGGGCCGGACGACACCGATCCCTGGGGCAAGGAGGCCATCCTGAAAGACGGCGTGAAGGTCGGCCGTCTGACCTCGGGCGGCTATTCGGTGGCCTTCGGCAAGCAGATCGGCATGGGCTATGTCAGCCCCGAACTGGCCGAGGTCGGCACGCGGCTGAAGGTGAAGATGCTGCTCAAGGAATGGGACGCGGTGGTGGTGGAAGACAGCCCCTTCGACCCGAAGAACGAACGCATCCGCGTCAACGGCTGATCCTGCGAACTTATCGGAAAGGCGCGCCCATGGCGCGCCTTTTGCTTTGGGCGCGCCTTTTCTCTTGCGCCGCGTCACCCTGCCACCTTGGCGGCGCCGCGCCAAAGCTGCATCCTGCCGGCAGCTTTTCAGGATGCCGCCGATGACCGCCTTTCCCGCCGCCTTTGCCATCACCCCCGACCAGATCGACGCGCAAGTCGCGGCCTTTTATGCCGAAGTTCGCCGCGACCCGATTCTGGGCCCGGTCTTTGCCAATCATGTGCGCGACTGGCCGGAACACGAGGCAAAGATCGGCCGGTTCTGGCGCAATGCCATCCTGCGCGAACGGGTCTATGACGG
>Ga0209053_1000790_pt1 | contig 18278 bp, 17 predicted proteins | sample EBPBio152010_DNA_FD_185864 | JGI IMG/M metagenome (GOLD analysis project Ga0209053, IMG submission 185864) | Wastewater treatment Type I Accumulibacter community from EBPR Bioreactor in Madison, WI, USA - Reactor 1_7/15/2010_ DNA (SPAdes)... | ecosystem: Engineered > Bioreactor > EBPR >... | reverse complement strand
GGCTGATCTTCAGGCCTTCACGAGCCGTGTCGCCAACTGGCCGCAGGTGCGCGAATGCTGGACCATGTCTGGCGATATCGATTTCGTGATGAAATGCGTCACGACCGACCTAGCGGCCTTCCAGAGCTTCGTGAACGATCTCACGACCACGCCGAATGTGCGCAATGTGCGCACGGCGCTCACCCTCACCAAGGTGAAGGACAAAGGCCTCGTGCCGTTCGGGACGACGAATTAACGCGCGATATCCCGCGCCACCCAGTAAGCGAGCGAGCGCATCAGCGCATCCACCCGGCGCGCGGCGTTATCCGGCCCGAAGCCACCGGCATCCGGCGCGGAGGTCGCGAAGGCGCGACGCTCCAGCAGCACGTTTCCGCGCGCATCGATGAGGCGCGTCACGCCGGTGATGGCATCGGGCATGGGACTGAAATCATTGGTGACGCCGAAGGGCATGCCACCATCATGCGAGAGATAGATCTCGCGGATCACCAGTTCGAGCCGTGTCCCGGCCGGGAAGCCATCGGCCCCGGCACGGGCAAGTTCGGCGGCGAGGTAACGCGGCAGGCCTTGCCGCACCAGACCGGCACCGGGCGCGACCCCGGCTTCCACCACCGTGCTGATCCGCGCAAGCGGCGCAGCGAGAGCCGGCGCGGCCCCGAGCAGGGCCAGCGCGCCGGCTGCAACCTTAGCGGAAAGCGACCTCGACCACCTCATAGCTCTTGCCTCCACCGGGCGTATTGACCTCGACGCTGTCGCCGACCTTCTTGCCGATCAGCGCGCGGGCGATGGGCGAGGAAATCGACACGCGGCCGAATTTCACATCCGCCTCCAGATCACCCACGATCTGGTATTGTTTCTCTTCCTCGGTGTCCTCGTCCACGAGCTTCACTGTCGCACCGAATTTCACCGTATTGCCGGTGAGCTTCGTCACGTCGATGATCTCGGCGCGGCTGATGATGCTCTCGAGTTCCGTGATGCGGCCCTCATTGAGAGACTGCGCTTCCTTCGCGCTCGAATACTCGGCGTTTTCGGAAAGATCGCCATGCGCACGCGCTTCCTGGATCGCCAGAATGATCCGGGGACGCTCCACCGACTGGCGGTGCTTCAGTTCTTCCTCAAGGGCCTTGAAGCCCCGGCCGGTCATCGGAATGCGGTCCATCGCACCCTCCAGAGACAAAAAAAGTTTCGCCCCCGGATGATGTTCCGGGAGGCGAAAACGTTCCAGACGAAAACGGCCTGTCAGACGCGACAGACCAGCACGAACAACCTGCAGGCGGCAGGTGCCTCAGGCGAAGTAATCCTGAAGCGCCCGAACCTCGAGATCTCCGGCTAGATAGGCCCGAATCCCTTCGGCTGCCGCCATGGCACCCGCCAACGTCGTATAATAGGGCACCTTCTGCAAGAGGGCAGCGCGGCGGAGCGAGCGGCTGTCATTCATGGCCTGCGCGCCTTCGGTCGTGTTGAAGACAAGCTGGATCGAGCCGTTCTTGATCTCGTCCACGATATGCGGTCGCCCTTCGAGCACCTTGTTGATGCGCTCGCATTCCAGGCCGTGGCTCGCGAGATATTTCTGCGTGCCGGCCGTGGCGACCAGCTTGAAGCCGAGGTCCGCGAGCATCTTCATGGAGGGCAGCAGGCGATCCTTGTCGCCATCGCGCACCGACACGAACACGCGGCCCGCGGTGGGAACCTTCGTGCCCGAGCCGAGCTGGCTCTTCGCGAAGGCCACGCCGAAGCTGCGATCGAGCCCGATCACCTCGCCGGTGGAGCGCATCTCGGGCCCGAGCACCGTATCCACGCCCGGGAAGCGCGCGAAGGGGAAGACCGCTTCCTTCACGCCCACATGGTTGAGCTTGGGCGCGCCATGGGCGAAAGCCGCGCGCAAAGCCACGAGGATCGGCGCTTGCGAGGTCGCGAGCTTCTCGCCGGACATCACCAGCGAGGCGGCCTTGGCGATGGGGTGACCCACCACCTTGGCCACGAAAGGCACCGTGCGCGAGGCGCGCGGGTTCACCTCGAGCACGTAAATCGTGCCGTCCTGGATCGCGTATTGCACGTTCATCAGGCCGCCGACTTCCAGCGCCAGCGCCATGGCGCGCGACTGGCGCTCCAGCTCGGCGATCATCTCCGGCGAGAGCGAGCGCGGGGGCAGCGAGCAGGCCGAGTCACCCGAATGGATGCCCGCTTCCTCGATATGCTCCATGATGCCGCAGATATAGACGTCCTTGCCATCCGACAGGCAGTCCACATCCACCTCGATCGCATCCGAGAGGTAGCGATCGAAGAGCAGCGGGTTCTTGCCGAGCAGGGTGTTGATCTGGCCGGTCTTGTCGTTCGGATATTTCGCCTTGATCTCCGAGGGGATCAGCGAGGGCAGCGTGCCGAGGAGGTAATCGTCGAAGGTCTCCTGGTCGCGGATGATCGCCATGGCGCGGCCGCCGAGCACGTAGGACGGGCGCACCACGAAGGGGAAGCCGAGATCGGCCGCGATCAGCCGGCTCTGCTCCACCGAATAGGCGATGCCGTTCTTCGGCTGCTTCAGCTGGAGCTTGTCCAGCAGGCGCTTGAAGCGGTCGCGGTCTTCCGCGAGGTCGATCGCATCGGGCGAGGTGCCGAGGATCGGCACCTGCGCCTCTTCCAGCGCCCGCGCCAGCTTCAGCGGGGTCTGACCGCCGAACTGCACGATCGCGCCCAGCAGCGTGCCGGCCTCGCGCTCCTTGTCCATGATCTCGAGCACGTCTTCCGCGGTCAGCGGCTCGAAATAGAGGCGGTTCGCGGTGTCGTAATCGGTCGAGACCGTCTCCGGGTTGCAGTTGATCATGATCGTCTCGAACCCGGCATCGCGCAGGGCAAACGAGGCATGGCAGCAGCAATAATCGAACTCGATGCCCTGGCCGATGCGGTTCGGACCGCCGCCGAGAATGACGATCTTCTGCTTGTCCGAAACGCGCGCTTCATCCGCCAGTTTCCCCGCGAAAGGCGGCGCATAGGTCGAATACATATAGGCCGTCGGCGAGGCAAATTCGGCCGCGCAGGTGTCGATGCGCTTGTAGACGGGGTGCACATCCAGCGCCCGGCGTTTCGCGCGCACCTCGGTGGTCTCGAGGTTCGCGAGGGCCGCGAGCCGCGCATCCGAGAAGCCCATACCCTTGAGAAGGCGGAAATTCTCGGCATCCTGCGGCAGGCCATGGGCCTTCACGCGGGCTTCCATATCCACGATCTCACGCAGGCGATCGAGGAACCACGGATCGATCTTGCAGCTCTGGTGGATCTCCGCGTTAGAGAAACCGAGGCGCATGGCCTGCGCCACATAAAGCAGCCGGTTGGCGGTCGGCGTGCCGATGGCTGCGCGGATCGCGTTCTTGTCGTCGCCCTTGCCGAGGCCCTCGATCTCGATTTCGTCGAGGCCATCGAGGCCGGTTTCGAGAGAGCGCAGCGCCTTCTGCAGGCTCTCGTTGAAGGTGCGGCCGATGGCCATGCTCTCGCCGACCGACTTCATCGAGGTCGTGAGGATGCCGAAATTCGGGTCGGTCGAGGGGAACTTCTCGAAGGCGAAACGCGGGATCTTCGTCACCACGTAATCGATCGAGGGCTCGAACGAGGCGGGGGTCGCGCCGCCGGTGATGTCGTTCGCGATCTCGTCCAACGTGTAGCCCACGGCGAGCTTCGCCGCGACCTTGGCGATGGGGAAGCCTGTGGCCTTCGACGCCAGCGCCGAGGAGCGCGAGACGCGCGGGTTCATCTCGATCACCACCATGCGGCCATCCGCCGGGTTGATCGCGAATTGCACGTTCGAGCCGCCGGTTTCGACGCCGATCTCGCGCAGGACCGCCAGCGAGGCGTTGCGCATGCGCTGGTATTCCTTGTCGGTCAGCGTCAGCGCCGGGGCAACGGTGATCGAGTCACCCGTATGCACGCCCATCGGGTCGATGTTCTCGATGGAGCAGACGATGATGCAGTTGTCGCGCTTGTCGCGCACAACTTCCATCTCGAATTCCTTCCAGCCGAGCACGCTCTCCTCGATCAGCACCTCGTTGGTCGGCGAGGCATCGAGCCCGCGCTCCACGATGTCGAGGAATTCCTCGCGGTTATAGGCGATGCCGCCGCCCGTGCCGCCCAGCGTGAAGGAGGGGCGGATGATCGCCGGCAGGCCGATATCGGTCAGCGCCATCATGGCAGCACCCAGGGCGAATTCCTGGTAGCGCTTGCGGCGCTCCTTCTCGCCCGCCGCCCATTGGCGCTCGAAGGCCTCGCGCGCCTTGGCCTTGTCGTCCGCCGAGCCCGCGCCGGCCTCGATCTTCGCGAGTTCCACCTTGTAGATCTCGCGGTTCTTCTTCTTCAGTTCGGTCGCGTTGGCGAGGCGCGATTTCGGCGTTTCGAGGCCGATCTTGGTCATGGCCTCGCGGAAGCGCTCGCGATCCTCGGCCTTGTCGATGGCGTCAGCCGTCGCGCCGATCATCTCGACATTGTGCTTCTCGAGAGCGCCCATCTTCTGCAGCGAGAGCGCGCAATTCAGCGCGGTCTGCCCGCCCATGGTCGGCAGCAGCGCGAAGACCTTGCCCGGCGGGCATTTCGGACGCTCGCGGGCGATGATCTTCTCGACGACTTCCGGGGTGATCGGCTCGACATAGGTTGCGTCCGCCAGTTCCGGGTCGGTCATGATGGTGGCGGGGTTGGAGTTCACCAGAACGATCCGGTATCCCTCCGCCTTCAGCGCCTTCACGGCCTGCGTGCCGGAATAGTCGAATTCGCAGGCCTGCCCGATCACGATGGGGCCTGCCCCGATGATCATGATCGTATGGATGTCTTGGCGTTTCGGCATGGCTCACGGACTCATGATGCGCGTTCCACCGCACCCGTGCATTTGCTGCCGCGCGGGCGGGGTGGGATCGCTCAATGGGAATGCTAAGCCGCCGCTATAGCCAGAAGGATGAGCAGGGCCAAGCGGAAAAGCCGCGCGGAAGCGGAAAATCGTTGATGGCCCCGCCCGCTGCGCGCCGCCACTGGAGTGACGCGCGGATGATGCTATGGTCATGCCTTGCTTCGGGGCGCGGCAGGGCGCCCGTAACGGGGGAGTTTTTACAATGGAATGGGTTGTTCTCGGCGCAATCGTGCTCATCCTCTTCTGGGGCATCGCGACCTATAACGGGCTGGTTAGCCTTCGGCAGCGCGCCAACCAGGCCTTCGCGGATATCGATGTGCAGCTGAAGCAGCGGCATGATCTCATCCCCAATCTCGTGGAAACGGTGAAGGGCTATGCGACCCACGAGAAGGAAACGCTCGATGCGGTGATCAAGGCGCGCAACACGGCGATCTCTTCGCAAGGAACGGCCGGGCAGGCTGCGGCCGAGCAGCAGCTTTCCGGCGCGCTGGGACGCCTCATTGCGCTCTCCGAAGCCTATCCGGACCTCAAGGCCAACACGAACTTCCTCGATCTGCAGAGCCAGCTCGCCAATGTCGAGGATAAGCTCTCCGCCGCCCGCCGCTTCTTCAACAATGCGGTCAGCGAGTTCAACGCGGCGATCCAGGCCTTCCCGGCGGTGCTTTTCGCGCGCTCCATGGGCTTCTCGGAGCGTGGCTTCTTCGATGTGGGCGATGATGCCCGCAAGACCCTCGATCAGGCGCCGAATGTGAAGTTCTGATGCGATGATCGGCGAGGCCTTCGGGCTCTACACACATATCCGGCGCAATCGCTGGCGATCGAATGTCCTGATCGCCGGCCTTTTCGTGCTTGTGTTGATGGTGACCTTCGGCGTCACCCTCATCATCGACGGGCAGACGCGCTATGCTCCGCTCGATGATCACCTCGCCTATGCTGCGCGGCAGACGCTGGTTTATGCGCCCATCGCGCTCATGATCACCGGCCTCTGGGTGCTGATCGGCTTTTCGGCCAATGTCGCGATGATCAGCTGGGCGACGGGCTCTGCTCCGCTGACCCGCGAGGAATCCCCGCGCCTGTGGAAGCTCACCGAAAATCTTTGCATCTCGCGCGGCATGCCCGTGCCGCGCCTCGCTATTATCGATACCGATGCGCTCAATGCCTTCGCCTCAGGAGTCAACGAAAAGCAATACACGGTCACCGTCACGCGTGGTCTCATGGAAACGCTGGATGATGCCGAGCTGGAGGCCGTCATCGCGCATGAGCTCACCCACATCCGCAATGGCGATGTCAGGCTGATGATTGTCGCGGTGCTGATAGCGGGCGTGGTGTCGTTCTTCGGCGAGATGGCGGTGCGCGGCCAGCGCTTCTCGAATGTGCAGGTCACGCATCGTGGGTCGAATGGCGACAGCCGCGGCTCCGGCAAGGGGGCTGCGGTGCTCATCGGCATCGGCATCCTCATCCTCGCGTGGATCCTCGCAGTGGTGATCCGCTTCGCGCTCTCGCGTTCCCGCGAATATCTGGCGGATGCCGGCGCGGTGGAACTCACCAAGAACCCCGATGCGATGATCTCTGCCCTGCTGAAAATTTCGGGTCGCGCGGATATTCCTGGCGTGCCTTCGGGCGTGATGGATATGTGCATCGAGAACGACCCGAACGATTTCGCCGACATTTTCTCGACGCATCCCTCGATCACCAAGCGCATCCATGCGCTGCAGGCCTATGCGGGCGGGCATCTGCCACCCGAGCCGCCGCGCATCCGCGAGCGTGAAGCCCTGCCGCAGATCGTCGAGAAAAGGGGGCCGTGGGGTCGCCCGCCACAATGAGCAGAGGCGGTTTTCTCAGGCAGGTCATCGCCTTTTTCGGCGTGGGCATCCTCGCGGCCATCACGCATTACGGCACGCTGATCGGGCTTGTCGAAACCGGCCTCATGCGCGTCATCCCCGCCACGCTTCTGGGCTATGTGATGGGCGGGATTGTCTCCTATGCGCTGAACCGCATGATGACTTTCGAGGCGACGCGCAGCCACGCCCAGGCTGGCTGGCGCTTCGCGGTCGTCGCGGGTGTGGGCTTCGTGCTCACCTGGCTGCTGATGAGCCTCATCCACGGAAGCTGGGGCGTGCCCTATCTCGCAGCGCAGCTCATCACCACGGGCGTGGTGCTGGTCTGGAGCTTCCTCGCGCATAAATACTGGAGCTTCGGCGACAGCCGCTGAGTTACTCCAACGGCGCGAGCTTCACCGCCATGAAGGCCATGCGCGATTGGTTATGCCCGGGATTGCGCTCGAGCCGCCGCGCCGTGAGCCCTAAACCCTCCAGCAGCGAGAGCAATTGGGTCTCCGTGTAGCGCGCGAGGCCCAGATCAGCCCGGAGCTTGCGATAATCCGAGAGCGCGGCACGCACGAGGCCCAGCCCCGCCGCCATCAGAAATCCGCCCTCGAAACCGAAGCGCAGAAGCGCGATGGCATCGGTCGTCGCGGGGAGATCCGGCGGCAGGATATCCCCCACCACGATCCGGCCGCCGTCGCGCAGCTTCTCCGCAAGGCGTTCGATCAGGCCGGGGAAATCCTCACGCGGCACATATTGCGCCACGGAATGCAGGATGATCAGGTCGAGGCTCGCCTCGGGCAGCGCGAAGACCTGCTCATCGGAGAGCACTGTGATGCGCGGATTGCCCGCAAAGCGCGAGGCCAGCTTTTCGCGCACATTGGGTGCTGCATCCGACAAGGTAAGGCGGCGCGTCTTCTCCGCGAGGAGATCCGCCGCAAGTGCTTCGCCGCAACCGAAATCAAGCACGAGGGCCGCATCATCCGGTACAAGGCTCGCGAGGTCAGCCGCGAGCAGCCGGTAATGCAGCGCCTTGTGCCGCTCGTTTACATAAATCGGGTGGTCGCCGTTCCAGTAGTCAATCCAGCTCGTCATGGGCCGGGATGTCTCACGCTCTCAGCGCCGGCGCAAGCGATTCAGATAGGCGATGAAATTGTCGATATCCTCGGGCGTGAACTCGAATTCGGGCATGTCGCGATGGCCCACAACGATTCCCTCCGCGAGCGCTTCTTCGAGATTTTCCGGCTTGTAGCGCCGCGCAATCACGCGAAACGGCGGGGCTTGCGGGTGAGGGCTCGCGCTTACCGGCCCGATAGCGTGGCAGCGGCTGCACAATGTCTTCGCGAGGTGCTGGCCCTTATTGGCATCACGCGCCGCAGCGGGCAGGGCGATGAGGCTCAGCAGAAGCAGGATGGTGATACGCGACATGGCATTCTCTCCCGGATTTCCCCTGAGAATGCCGTGCCGCGCGCGCCCTGTCCTTGATCTGGATTCGCTTTAAGCCTTGCCCGCCTTGTGGGCGCGCATCATCTCGACGAAGCGATCGAAGAGGTAATGGCTGTCTTCCGGGCCGGGCGAGGCTTCCGGGTGCTGCTGCACCGAGAAGGCCGGGCGATCCTTGAGGCGGATGCCGCAATTCGAGCCATCGAAGAGCGAGACATGCGTCTCCTCGGCATTCGCGGGCAACGTCTTCGGGTCCACCGCGAAGCCGTGGTTCATCGAGACGATCTCGACCTTGCCGGTGCCATGCTCCTTCACCGGGTGGTTCGCGCCATGGTGGCCCTGCGCCATCTTCATGGTCTTGGCACCGATGGCGAGCGCGAGCATCTGGTGGCCCAGGCAGATGCCGAAGGTTGGCACCTTCGCATCCAGCAGCGCCTTGATGGTCGGCACGGAATACTGGCCGGTCGCGGCGGGGTCGCCGGGGCCATTGGCAAGGAACACGCCATCGGGCTTCAGCGCCAGCACATCCTCGGCCTTTGAGTTCGGCGGCAGCACGGTCACCTTGCAGCCGCGCGAGGCGAGCAGCCGTAGGATGTTGCGCTTGATGCCGTAATCGAGCGCAACGACATGGAATTCCGGCTTCTCCAGCCGGCCATAGCCCTCGCCCCAGTTCCAGGTGGTCTCGTCCCAGTCATAGCGCTGTGGGCCCGTGACATGCGGCACGAGATCGAGGCCATCCATGGAGGGAAGCGCCTTCGCGGCTTTCTGCAGCGCCTTGCGATCGAAGATGCCCGCCGGCGAATGGATCAGCACCGCGTTCTGCATGCCCTTGTCGCGGATGAGCGCGGTGAGGGCGCGGGTATCGACGCCCGCGATGCCCACGATGTTGCGCGCCTTCAGCCAGGAATCGAGATGCCGGCTCGCGCGGTAATTCGAGGGATCGGTGATGGACGCGCCGAGCACCACGCCGGAAACACCGGTGCTGCCCGCCATGTTGACCGTCTCGATATCTTCCTCGTTCACGCCCACATTGCCAATGTGCGGGAAGGTGAAGGTGATGATCTGCCCGGAATAGGAGGGATCGGTCAGGATTTCTTGGTAGCCCGTCATCGCGGTGTTGAAGCAGATCTCGCCGAAGCCTTCGCCCACGGCGCCGATGCCCTCGCCCTCGACCACCGTGCCATCCGCCAGCACGAGCAGGGCTGTCACGGCCGGTTTCGACCACGGGACAGGCGCGGCTGCGCGATTTTCAGATTGCGGGACAATCGTCGTCATGGCACTCACCGGGTTCAGGATAGTCGGAATCTTGGATGGGCGGCGCAGGGCCGATCGGGCCGATCGCAGCGCCAAACGGCCCTCCGCTTACGGAAGCTTCCGCCCGAAATCAATGCCCGCACGGTGATTTTGCCGTGCTTTTCAGTTCAGGTGATGACGATGCGCGATACGGTGATGGCCAACCTCAAGGATGCGATGAAGGCCGGCGACAAGGTGAAGCTCGGCGCGGTGCGCCTCATCCAGGCCGCCATCAAGGATCGCGATATCGAGGCGCGCGGCGCCGGCAAGGAGAAGGCGAGCGACGACGAACTGCTCTCGCTCCTCGCCAAAATGATCAAGCAGCGGCAGGAATCGGCTTCCATCTATCACACCAATGGCCGGCCTGAACTCGCGGCGCAGGAAGAGGCGGAAATCGCCGTCATTCAGGGCTTCCTGCCGAAGCAGATGGACGAAGCCGAGGTGAAGGCGGCCATCGCTGCGGCGATCACAGAAACCGGCGCCGCGGGCATGAAGGACATGGGCAAGGTCATCGCGCTGCTGAAGGAACGCCATGCCGGCCAGATGGATTTCGGCAAGGCCTCGGGCCTCGTCAAGGCCGCGCTGACGGCCTGAGCCTATCATTCCCGGCAAGGTGCGGCCCTGGACGGGAATCCCTTTTTGCCACCTCTCGTCATCGGGCCTGGCCCGGTGATTGGGCCCTCCGGCTTGACGTCAAAGCGATTGGACAGAATCGCCTGAACCCTGTGGATTACGGGGATTATCAGGGCTTTGCCGGTGGCGGAGTCCGTGCCCTTGCGGCTTTCCGATAGGCCTTCGAACGATGCGCTATCCGCCCTCCATCCTTGAGGAGATCCGCGCCCGCCTGCCGATCTCGGCGGTGGTGGGTCGGCGCGTGAAGCTCACCAAGGCGGGGCGCGAATGGCGGGGCCTCTCGCCCTTCAATGCGGAGAAGACGCCGAGCTTCTATGTGAACGACCAGAAGCAGTTCTACCATTGCTTCTCCTCGGGCAAGCATGGCGATATCTTCTCCTTTGTCATTGAAACCGAAGGGCTTTCCTTCCCGGAAGCCGTGGAGCGACTCGCCAATGAGGCGGGCGTCACGCTCCCGAAGCTCACCGAGGAGACGGTCGAGCGCGAGAAGAAGCGCGCGGGCCTAGGCGAGGCGCTCGAAATGGCGGCGTCCTTCTTCGAGGAGCAGCTTAAATCCCCGAAGGGCCGCGATGCCCGCGCCTATCTGCAGGGGCGCGATCTCGGCAGCGAGATCATCGCGCGGTTTCGCCTGGGTTATGCGCCCGGCGAGCGGTTCGCCTTGCGCGATCACCTCGCGGAAAAGGGCGTCACCTCGGATGTGATGATCGAGGCGGGCCTGCTGGTTTCCGGTGAGGATATCACCGTTCCCTATGACCGGTTTCGCGATCGTGTGATCTTCCCGATTCAGGATGCGAAGGGCCGGGTGATCGCGTTCGGCGGCCGCGCGCTCTCCAAGGATGTGCAGGCGAAGTATCTGAACTCGCCGGAGACGCCAGTCTTCCACAAGGGTGCGACGCTCTACAACCTCAACCGGGCGCGCAAGGCCGCGCATGATGCGAGCACGATCTATGTGGTCGAGGGCTATGTCGATTGCATTGCGCTCGATCGCGCTGGGCTCGCCAATGTCGTGGCGCCGCTCGGCACGGCTCTGACGGAGGATCAGCTCGGCCTCCTCTGGCGCATCGCGCCGGAGCCGGTGATGTGTTTCGACGGCGACAGAGCCGGGCAACGCGCGGCGCATCGCGCGCTCGATCTCGCGGTGCCGATGATCGCGGCGGGGAAGACCCTGCGCTTCGCCTTCCTGCCCGAAGGGCTCGACCCCGATGATCTCCTGCGCTCGCGCGGTAGCGAGGCCCTGCGCGAGGCGCTGGCGAAGCCGCGTCCGCTCGTCGATGTGCTGTTCGAGCGCGAGATCGGCCGCGCGCCCATCGAGACGCCGGAGCAGCGCGCCGATCTCGAAAAGCGGCTCTTCGGCACGGTCGCGCGCATCGCGGATGATGACCTCAAGCGCCATTATCGCGACGCGATGAGCGAGCGGCTGCGCGCCTTGTTCCGCCCGCAAAGGGCACAGGGCGGCGGCTATCGCGAAGGCAATCGCGGCGCGGGCCGCATGGCGGGAGGCCGGCGGAGCGGGGGCGATTTTTCCCGTGGCTTCGGTAGCGAGATGCCGTTAGTCGCGTCCGAAGGCCTCAAGCGCAACGCGTTGTTCCGCCCCGCTTCCGTGCTGCAGCCGCGCGAGGCGGCGCTGGTGCTCGCGGCGATCCACCATCCGGAACTGATCGAAACCGAGGCCGAGGCCATCGCCGAACTGGTGCTCACTTCACCTGAAGCGCGCAGCCTGCGCAGTGCCCTGCTTGATCTTGCGGCGCGCGGCGCGGGCGAGGATTTCGCGGGCCTCCTGATGGCGCGCGGCTTCGCGGAACCCTTACGTGCTCTGGAGCTTGCCGCGAAAACCGAGGGCTGGACTCAGCCCGGAACGGTTTTTTCTCGCGTTTTGACCGCCTGGAGGGAGGCTTCCCACTTGCATGAGCGCCAATCCTTTCTAAATAGCGAGATCGAGGCTGTTGCCCGTGAAGTCGCTGAAGACGGGGGTGAGGAGCGATTCGAGCGTCTTAAAGCGCTTGTCCGGCGGCGCGAGGCGCAACTGGATCCGGAAAGCGGGCTGAGTGAATAATCGCGATCGCATTTTCAGGCGAGGAACTGCCGGTTCGCATGAAAAAAACGTGCGGGTGACTAAATTCGAGATCGAGGTGCTGAAACGCCCGTTTCAGCACCTGGATCGCAAAGCGGGGCGGTGCCCGGCACGTGTTGCGTGCCAGGTTTCATCCCGCGGGGGTGAGAACGGGGAATTCGGAACAACCACGATTCCGCTTTTTCGCGCCTTGGATAAGAGGTCGTTAAATTGCTTCGGCATAATCGCCTGGGGGCTCGCGCCTTCGGGCTCGATGCAGTTGACGACCCAGATGGTGGGATGAACATCGCATGGCGACCAAACCGGTCAAGAAGGACGAGCAGGGCAACTCCACGGCGGAAACGCCGGATAGCCCGCTGATCGATGTCTCCGATCAGGCCGTCAAGCGGCTCATCAAGCTCGCGAAAAAGCGCGGCTTCGTGACGCTGGACGAGATCAACGCCGTCCTGCCGCAGGAAGAAGTCAATTCCGACCAGATCGAGGACATCTACGCGATGTTCAACGAGATGGGCGTGAACGTCGTCGAGACGGAAGAGGGCGCCGAGGAAGAGGCGGCCGAGGCTGCCGGCGGCGATGACGAGGCCGAAGAGGCCGAGGAACAGGCGCCGCGCGCCACAGCCATCGTGAAATCCGAGCGCTCCAGCGAGCCGCTCGACCGCACTGATGACCCCGTGCGCATGTATTTGCGCGAGATGGGTGCGGTGGAACTTCTCTCCCGCGAAGGCGAAATCGCCATCGCGAAGCGCATCGAGGCCGGTCGCGAAGCGATGATCGCAGGCCTCTGCGAGAGCCCGCTCACCTTCCAGGCCATCATCATCTGGCATGAGGAACTCGAGCAGGGCAAAACTCTGCTGCGCGAGATCATCGATCTAGAAGCCACCTATGCGGGCCCGGATGGCAAGGGTGCGCCCAAGGTCGATGCCCCGGCCGACGATTTCGTCGAGCCGCCCAAGGCCCGCACGGTGAACGAGGATGGCGACGAGGTTGCCGCCCCCGAGCCGGAGCCCGAGAGCTTCGATGATGAATTCGAAGGTGGCGTCTCGCTCTCCGCGATGGAAGCAGAGCTGAAGCCCAAGGTGCTCGAAACCTTCGGTCGCGTGGCATCGAACTACAAGAAGCTGCGTCGCCTTCAGGACCAGGACATCGAGAACAAGCTTCAATCCACGAAGCTTACCCCCGCCCAGGAGCGCAAGTACAAGTCGCTCAAGGACGAGATCATCACCGATGTGAAGTCCCTCTCGCTCAACCAGAACCGCATCGATGCGCTGGTGGAGCAGCTCTACGACATCAACAAACGGCTGATCGGGCTGGAGGCGCGTCTCGTGCGCCTCGGCGAGAGCTATGGCATTGATCGCATGGAGTTCCTCAAGAGCTATCAGGGCTCGGAACTCGATCCGAAATGGCTCCTGCGCGTCTCGAAATTCATGACGCGCGGCTGGAAGGAATTCGTCGGCAAGGAACTCGAGCGCATCAAGGACATGCGCGGCGAGATTCAGGCGCTGGCCTCCGAAACCGGGCTCGAGATCGGCGAATTCCGCCGCATCGTGCAGATGGTTCAGAAGGGCGAGCGCGAGGCCCGGCAGGCCAAGAAGGAGATGGTGGAAGCGAACCTCCGCCTCGTCATTTCCATCGCCAAGAAATACACGAACCGCGGCCTGCAATTCCTGGATCTCATCCAGGAGGGCAATATCGGCCTCATGAAGGCGGTCGATAAATTTGAATATCGCCGCGGCTACAAGTTCTCGACCTATGCTACCTGGTGGATCCGGCAGGCCATCACGCGTTCCATCGCGGATCAGGCCCGCACCATCCGCATCCCGGTGCATATGATCGAGACGATCAACAAGATCGTCCGCACCTCGCGCCAGATGCTGCACGAGATCGGTCGTGAGCCGACGCCGGAGGAACTCGCCGAAAAGCTCGCCATGCCGCTCGAAAAGGTGCGCAAGGTGCTGAAGATCGCCAAGGAGCCGATCTCTCTCGAAACGCCGATCGGCGACGAGGAAGATTCGCATCTCGGCGATTTCATCGAGGACAAGAACGCAATCCTGCCGATCGACGCGGCCATCCAGTCGAACCTGCGCGAAACCACTACGCGCGTGCTCGCTTCGCTCACCCCGCGCGAGGAGCGTGTGCTGCGCATGCGCTTCGGCATCGGCATGAACACCGATCACACGCTGGAAGAAGTGGGGCAGCAATTCTCGGTGACCCGCGAACGCATCCGCCAGATCGAGGCGAAGGCGCTCCGCAAGCTGAAGCACCCGAGCCGCAGCCGCAAATTGCGCAGCTTCCTGGATAACTGAGTGTGAAAAGGCCGGGGCAACCCGGCCTTTCGCTTTTCAGGCCTCAGCTCGCGATGATCGCCCCTTCCTGAACCGCCTGATCGCGTCGGCTTCACGGCAAATTTACAACTCAAGGTTTAGCATATCCTCCTCCAGCCGGAGAGAGGAGCCATGAGCCTTCAGCGCATTCACCTGTTCCTGAGTTCCGCATGGAACGAGACGCCGCATGCGGATCGCCTCGCGGACTGGATTTTCGAGCAGCATTGGCAGATCGGCGCTTCCACGCTCGATTTCCGCGATCTCTCCATTCCCCGGGCCGATCCGGTGCTGGGGCAGCCGCAATCCGAGGCAGCCCGGCGCGAGCGCGAGGCGCGAATCGCGAAAAGCCATGTCGTGCTGGTGCCGGCGGGCCTGCCCGAGGCCGCGAAGGCCCCGGTGGAGGCGGAAATCGCCGCCGCCCATGGCCTGCGCCGCCCGGTTCTCGCGGTGGAGGTGAACCCGCGCGTCTCCGGCGCCTGCGCCATCCGCGACAAGGCGGATGACCATTGCGCCTGGCAGGACAAGGCTATGATCTCGAAGATCTGGCGGCTATACACCGACCATTGAGGCCGCTCCCGGCGATGTGATCGCACTCACCTCGACAAAGCCGCGCCGCTCTGAAACCCTGAGGTTCAAACAGAGCGGAGGCGCTGCATGTCGCTGGAATTCTGGATCACCACCTTCATTGTCGTTGCTTCACCGGGCACTGGCGCGGTCTACACCATCGCCACGGGCCTCGGTCGGGGCGGGCGGGCCAGCGTGCTCGCGGCCTTCGCCTGCACGCTCGGCATCATTCCGCATCTGCTCGCGGCGATGATGGGCCTTGCGGCTTTGCTGCACACCTCTGCCTTGCTCTTCGACCTCGTGAAATATGCGGGCGTCGCCTACCTCCTCTGGATGGCGTGGCAGACCCTGCGCGAAAAGGGCGCGATGCGCATTTCGGGCGATGACACCGTGCGCTCCGCCCGCCGGGTGATCATCGATGGCATTGCGCTGAACCTGCTGAATCCGAAGCTCTCGATCTTCTTCGTGGCCTTCCTGCCGCAATTCATGTCGAAGGATGCGAGCCATCCGTTGGCCGAGATGCTGGCACTCTCCGGCGTCTTCATGGGCATGACTTTCGTGATCTTCGCGCTTTACGGGCTTTTCGCCGCCGCGATGCGCGATCATGTCATCACTCGGCCGGCCGTCATGGCGTGGCTCCGGCGCGGCTTTGCAGCGGCCTTCGTGGCGCTTGGCACGCGCCTCGCGGTGCAGGAACGCTAAGGGCCGGGCAATGTCCGAGAGCATCCGACACCTCGCCGAGAAGCTTATCGCCGAGGGAGCGGAGAACCTACCTCTGCGGGACAAGCGTTTGTTGGAGCGGATCGCCAAGCGCCTTTCGGTTGCGAAGAACTGGAGCGCGGATTTCGACGAACGCCTCACCTTCGGCCAGCGCGTGGCCGATCAGGTCGCCTATTGGGGCGGCTCCTGGCCGTTCATCCTGTGCTTCACCGGGGTGATGGCGCTCTGGATTGCCTTCAACATCGCGGCGGCGGCGAAGGCGTTCGATCCCTATCCGTTCATCCTGCTCAACCTCGTGCTCTCCACGCTAGCGGCGATTCAGGCGCCGATCATCATGATGAGCCAGAACCGGCAGGCCGCGCGGGACCGGGTGGAGGCGCTTCATGATTACGAGGTGAACCTCAAGGCCGAGCTGGAGATCATGGCCTTGCATGACAAGCTCGACCGCGCGCGAATCGAGGAATTGGGAGAGGCCATCCGGCGTATCGAGGAAAAACTGGAGATGGCCCGACCGCCGGCGACCTGAACAGAGGCGACATCACACGACATGCCCAGAAAAAACGCCCGGAAGCGGGCGCTTCCGGGCGCTGAGAGGGGGCTTGCCTTGCGGCTCGTCCCTCCCTCGGGGCTCGTTCCCCGTTGCTGCGGTCAGGGCGATGATGCCGCTGTGCGCGCAAAAATCGGGGGAATTCGAAACATGCAAAATGCTGCCGGTTGGCGGGACGGAAGGGCCCCTGCAATCCACCCCGCCTGAAGTAAATGTAATTAACATTTACAAGAAAGGCAAGCCCGCGCCAGCCGTGTGTAGTGTTCCTGCAAGCTCCGGGGATGACCGCAGCGAGGCTCTGAAATCATTCGAGAGAGGCTTGCCTCAGCCCGTTCAGATAATGGCGCACGCCTGTTTCCAGCAACTCCTCCGCCGTCACCGGGTAGGGGCGGCGGGACATGTCATGTCCTGCGAAAAGGCTCGCGATTCCGTGCGTTTGCGACCAGATCTGCAGTGCCATCAGCAGCACTGGCGGCCTCTTGGGTCCGGGAAGCATCGCGATGATCGCCGCACAATTGTCACACAAAACGCCGAAGGAGCGCTCCGAGGCCTCGCGCAGTTCCGGGTAATTTGCGAACGAGAGTCCGCTCTGGAACATTGCGGCGTAATAGGCTGGCTCCTCGCGCACGAAGGTGAGGTAGGCTCGCCCGACCCGCGTGAAGGCCTCGTCGGGCCGTGGTCTTCCCTCATCCCAGGCGGTGCGCAGACGAGCAGAGAAGTTCCTGAACCCGCGCAGCGCGATTTCTGCCAGCAATTCATCCCGATCCCGGAAGTGTCGATAGGGTGCGGCGGGTGAGACCCCGGCTTTGCGCGCGGCCTCGGCCACGGTGAATCCCGCCGGTCCCTTCTCGCCGATCAGACGCAGGGCGGCCTCGATCAGCGCCTCACGGAGATTGCCGTGGTGGTAGCCGCGCTTTTTGGAAAGGTCGTCGGGAGCCGCGCTCATGGAGGGTGGTTATCCGGCATATGGCGTCATGGTGCAACCGGCCCAGAAGGAGCATGGGCGCCCGCGAGGCGCTTGCGCTCGGCGAGGTGCGACCAGGCATCGACGAGGGTCTTGATGATCACCAGCACCACGAGGCCCCAGATCGGCGCACCGAGCAGCGCGATTGCGCCCGCCCCGGCGAGGATGGTGAGATGCAGGATCACCACGCGCTTGTAGGGCGCGAACATCAGCGTTCCCGCATCCACGCGCTTCCATTCGCCACCGATCATGAAATTCAGCAGGAAAGACACGCCATGGCTGGCGACCAGCCCCACGGCAGCCCACCAATAGGTTGGGTCCGCCTCGATCATCCGTTCCATGACGGTGAAGGCGCCAAACGGGGAGGCGTTCATCTTGCCGGCGCCAATCGGCTGGTCGTGGCCGAAAATCCCCATCACGAACAGGCCATGCACCGCGCAGAACATGCCGTAATGCACCGTAAAGAAGGCCATGAGCACGATGATGCCGAACTGCCCCTTGAGCATCTGCGTGGCCATCCGCAGCAAATTGAACGCGCCGACAATCACGTTTTCCAGCCAGAAAAGCGCCATCACCTGAAACACGCTCCAGCCGAGGAACACCACGCCGCCGAGCGGCAGCAGGTTCGCCAGCACCAGCATGGCGAGCGAAAAGCTGATGGTGGAGGGGCCGGGCACGGAAATCATCCTTGGATGCTACCTGCGCCGGCTTTCGCATTCATTGCGCAGAGTCATGAACCCATTTGCTTTTCGTGTTTGACCCGGTGACGGGTTTGCCCCCACCTTGAGCGCATGATTGCAGCCACAGCTCCGCGACCCGACAGTTCCTATGCGTGGCTGCGGCTCGGCATGGCGCTCCTCATCTCCACCATTGCCGGCGTCGGCATGTGGGCGGTCATCGTGGTGCTGCCCGGCATCCAGAGCGAATTCGGTGTCGCGCGCGGCACGGCTTCGCTGCCCTACACCGTCACGATGTTCGGCTTCGCCTTCGGCACCATCGTGCTGGGGCAGATGTCGGATC
>Ga0209053_1000779_pt1 | contig 18482 bp, 21 predicted proteins | sample EBPBio152010_DNA_FD_185864 | JGI IMG/M metagenome (GOLD analysis project Ga0209053, IMG submission 185864) | Wastewater treatment Type I Accumulibacter community from EBPR Bioreactor in Madison, WI, USA - Reactor 1_7/15/2010_ DNA (SPAdes)... | ecosystem: Engineered > Bioreactor > EBPR >... | reverse complement strand
GCAATGTCGATGACACGCCGGCCGGCGGGGGGGCCGGCATGGTGCTGCGCGCCGATGTGGTGGCGGCGGCGCTGGCGCAGGCCGGGCAGGGCACCCCGCGCGACCGCGCGCGCTGGCCCATCGTCTTTCTCAGCCCCCGCGGGCGGCCCTTCACGCAGGCCATGGCGCAGGGCTGGGCGGCGGCGGACGGGCTGACCCTGCTGTGTGGCCGGTTCGAGGGGGTGGACCAGCGGGTGATCGACGCCTTCGGCATCGAGGAAGTAAGCCTTGGCGATTTCGTCATGACCGGGGGCGAGATCGCCGCGCAGGCGATGATCGACGCCACGGTGCGGCTGCTGCCGGGCGTGCTGGGCAACATGGCCTCGACCGAGGAAGAAAGCTTTTCCGACGGGCTGCTGGAACATCCGCAATTCACCAAACCCCCGGTCTGGGAAGGGCGCGAGATTCCCCCGGTGCTGCTGTCGGGCAATCACGCAGAGATTGCCCGGTGGCGCCGGGCGCAGGCCGAGGCGCTGACCGCCGCGCGCCGCCCCGATCTCTGGGCCGCGCATCAGGCGCGGCAGGGGGCGGGCGACCGCAAGCCGCGCAAGTGACGCCGCTGCGCCGGGCAGGGCCGGCCGATGCGGGCGCGCTGTCGCGGATCCATCACCGCGTCTGGCTGGAATGTTACGGGACGCTCGCCCCGCCCGAGGCCGTCGCCACCCTGACCGAAACGCATCGCCATGACCAATGGGCGCGCCTGCTGGCAGGTGACGATCCGGTCACGCTGGTCGCCGGGGTGGCGGAGCCGGTGGGCTTTGTCTGTTTCGGGGCGCCCACCGGCCCGAACCTTGCCGGGATGGGCGAGATCCGCCACCTGTATCTGCGGCCCGATCAGCGTGGCCGGGGCCTCGGCCGGCGCCTGCTGGCGGCGGCCCTGGCGGGGTTGCAGGCGCAGGGCTATCCGGGCGCCGCACTGGCGGTGGTGGCCGAAAACCATGCCGCCCGCGCCTTTTACGCCGCCGCCGGGGGCAGGGAGGACGGCGCCTTTACCGACAAAGGGCCGCTCTGGCGTTCGGACAATCGTCTGCTGACCTGGCGCTTTCCCTCCGGCATGGCTTGACCGGAACCCACCTTCCCCCTATACGCGCGCAGTCCGGGGCATTCTTGCCCGTCGGACCCGATTCCCCATGCCGGGCCTGTCCGCTTCGCCGGGCCGACAACATGGGGGCGGCACAAGCAAAGCGTCGGTTCACCTCCGGCGGGCGCGGCCAGACCGCGGACCCGATCGAAGACCAGGAGCTCTGGCACGACATCACCTCTGCGGATCACCGCAGGCAGTCATGGAGACAGCGATGAACCTGATCGCACAACTCGAGGCCGAGCAAATCGCCGCCCTCGGCAAGAAGATCCCGGATTTCAAGGCCGGCGACACCATCCGCGTCGGCTTCAAAGTGACCGAAGGCACCCGGTCGCGCGTGCAGAACTACGAAGGCGTGTGCATCGGCCGCAAGGGCGGCATGACCATCTCCGCCTCGTTCACCGTGCGCAAGATCTCCTTCGGTGAAGGCGTGGAACGTGTGTTCCCGCTCTATTCGACCAACATCGATTCGATCGAGGTCGTGCGTCGTGGCCGCGTGCGCCGCGCCAAGCTGTACTACCTCCGCGCCCGTCGCGGCAAATCGGCCCGTATCGCCGAAGTCACCAACTACAAAGAAAAAGCTGAGTGAGGATTGGCGCCATGAAACAGGGCATCCACCCCGACTATCACTTCATCGAAGTGAAGATGACCGACGGCACCACCTTCCGCACCCGCACCACCTGGGGCAAGGAAGGCGACACGATGTCGCTCGACATCGACCCGCTTTCGCATCCGGCCTGGACCGGCCAGACCGCCAAGCTGATGGATACCGGCGGCCGCGTGTCGAAGTTCAAGAACAAATACGCCGGCCTGGGCTTCTGATCCCTGCCGCGAATGTTGCGAAAAGCCCCGCCCCCGTGCGGGGCTTTTTGTTTGCGCGCGCCGGGGCGGCGCGCCATCTCGGCCCGGATCGGCGGCTTCCCGCTTCCCTCTGGCAGGCGCAGCGCATATGAAGGCGCGCAAGAGCAAGACCGAAGAAGGGGCGGCCGCCATGGCGCATATCATCGTTGTCGGCAACGAAAAGGGCGGTTCGGGGAAATCCACCACCTCCATGCATGTGGCGACGGCGCTGGCGCGCATGGGGCATCGGGTGGGCGCGCTGGATCTCGATCTGCGGCAGCGCAGCTTTGGCCGCTATGTGGAGAATCGCCGCGCCTGGATGGCCCGCAACGACAAGCAGCTGCCCAGCCCCGATTACCGCGAATTGCCCGAGGTGGATCCGGCCCAGCTGCCCGCCGGCGAGAACGCCTTTGATCACCGCCTCTCGGCCGCTGTCGCCGCGCTGGAGCCGGTCAGCGATTTCATCATCATCGACTGCCCCGGCTCGCATACAAGGCTGAGCCAGGTCGCGCATAGCCTGGCCGATACGCTGATCACGCCGCTGAATGACAGTTTCGTGGATTTCGACCTGCTGGCCCGGATCGACCCGGAGACCGGCAAGGTCAAGGGACCGTCGATCTATTCGGAAATGGTCTGGGCGGCGCGGCAGGCGCGGGCGCAGGCCGGGCTGAAGCCGATCGACTGGATCGTTCTGCGCAACCGGCTCGGGGCGCAGCAGATGCACAACAAGAAAAAGGTCGGGGCCGCGCTGGAGGAACTGTCGCGCCGCATCGGCTTTCGCGTGGCGCCCGGCTTTACCGAACGCGTGATCTTTCGCGAATTGTTCCCCCGGGGGCTGACGCTGCTCGACCTCAAGGATGCCGGGGTCGAACAGCTCAATATGTCGAACATCGCGGCGCGCCAGGAACTGCGCGACCTGATGACCGAACTCAGACTGCCGGGTGCAACCGGGAGTGTTTGAACGGCGTGCTTTGCGGCGCAAGGCGGGCGCGGCCCTGCATCTTGCGCAGCCGCACCGAAAAGATGTCATCTTCGGCTTCCGCAGTGGCGGCGGGGGCGCGGAATTTTTCGAGCAGGCGGGTCACGAAGGTCATTGTCCTGTCTCCCGGTCAGGTCGGTGGGTGATGCCCTCCTGCCAGAGGGCGATGACCCCAATCTCGCGGTGAAGCTGGGCGAAAATGCGGCGCCAAGGTGCCCGGGGCGGGATGCTTTCGCGGCTTTTCTGGCAACGCCCGCCCGGCAAGGCTTGAGCCGGCGGGCGCCGCCATGGCAGGAAGACCGCAACCGAGGGAGCCCGCCATGACCAATACCCTGTTCGATGCCCTGTTCGCCCCGCTTGGCGCGCGCGACGATGCCTTTCTGATCCTGCCCGATGGTGCGACCATGACGGGCCGCGCCTTTCTGGCACTGGTCGCGCGCCAGGCCCATGCGCTGCGTGCGGCGGGGCTGGGCGTGGGGGACCGGATCGCGGTGCAGGTCGCCAAGAGCCCCGAGGCGCTGGCGGCCTATGGCGCGGCGGTCGCGCTTGGCGCGATCTTCCTGCCGCTGAACACCGCCTATACGGCGGCGGAGGTGGATTATTTCCTCGGCAATGCAACGCCGCGCGTCTTTCTTTGTGACGAGGGCGCGCGGCCGGGCTTGCAGCCGGTGGCGGAGCGGCATGGTGCGCGGGTGCTGACGCTGAACGCCGATGGCAGCGGCAGCCTGCGCGCCGCCGCCCAAGGCCAGCCCGAGACGATCACGCCGGCCCTGCGCGGGCCGGAAGATCTGGCGGCCTTTCTCTATACGTCGGGCACGACCGGGCGCTCCAAGGGCGCGATGCTGACCCATGGCAACCTCCTGTCGAATACCGAGGTGCTGCGTGAGGCCTGGCGCTTTACCGATCGCGATGTGCTGCTGCATGCCCTGCCGATCTTTCACACCCACGGGCTGTTCGTCGCCTCCAACCTGGTGATGCTGACCGGCGGGCGGATGATCTTTCTGCCCGGCTTCGACCAGGAAGTGGTGCTGCGCCTGCTGCCGCAGGCCACCACGATGATGGGGGTGCCCACCTTCTATACAAGGCTGCTGGACGATGCGCGTTTTACCCGCGATCTGGTCGGGCATATGCGGCTGTTCATCTCCGGCTCCGCGCCGCTTCTGGCCGAGACGCATCGCGATTTCGAGGCGCGGACCGGGCATCGCATCCTGGAGCGCTACGGGATGACCGAAACCAACATGAATACCTCCAACCCCTATGAGGGTGAACGCCGCGCCGGCACGGTGGGGCACCCGCTGCCGGGGGTGGAATTGCGCGTGATGCAGGATGGCGCCGAGGTCGCACCGGGCGAGGTTGGCGTGATCGAGGTGCGCGGGCCCAATGTGTTCAAGGGCTATTGGCAGATGCCGGAAAAAACGCGCGAGGAACTGCGCGAGGATGGCTGGTTCATCACCGGCGATCTGGGTTTCGTCGATGCGGACGGCTATGTGACCATCGTCGGACGCGCCAAGGATCTGGTGATCTCGGGTGGGTTGAACATCTATCCCAAAGAGGTGGAACTGTTGCTGGACGAGGTGCCGGGCGTGCTGGAAAGCGCGGTGATCGGTCTGCCGCATCCCGATTTCGGCGAGGCGGTATTTGCCGTTCTGGTCGCCCGGCCCGGTGTGGCGCTGGCGCCCGAGGCCGCGTTGGCGGCGATCCGTGACCAGCTGGCGCGGTTCAAGCAGCCCAAGGCTGCGGTGGTGGTGGCCGAATTGCCGCGCAACACCATGGGCAAGGTCCAGAAGAACCTGCTGCGTGACCGCTATCGCACCTGGTTCACCGCCTGATCCGACGAGGGGGGCCGTCCTTCTCGGGCCCCGCTGGGGCCTTCGTCGGGCGGCATTGCCATGACCGGCGGCCCACGCGGTCCGACATCCGGGCCGGTCGCGGGCGGTGGCGGCGGCATTGAGTATTTGGGCAAGAAGCAAAGGGGAGAGCGGGCGGTCTGCTGTCTTGCTCCTTGCCCAAATACTCAATCTTCGGCGGAGGCCTCGTGGATCGGTCCGGCAAGGGTATCTTGCTGCAATTCGGTTTCCAGAAAACGTTCCAGCGCATCGAGATCGACCGGGTCGAACTGGCCGAAGCCCTGCATCCAGACCGAGGCGGCGCGCAGCGCGTCGGGCTCCAGCTTGCACCAGATCACGCGGCCGCGTTTCTCGCGGCTGATGAGACCCGCCTCGGCGAGGGTCTGGAGATGTTTCGACACCGCCGCCAGCGACATGGCGAAGGGTTCTGCCACATCGGTCACCGCCATGTCATCTTCGAGCAACATGCCCAGGATGGCCCGCCGTGTGGGATCGGCGAGGGCGGCGAAGATGGCGGAGAGGCGGTCAGCGGCGGAGGTCATCTGTCGTTACTGGCCTGCGGGGGTGGGTTTCGTCAACCGTCGGGTTGAATATGCCTCACGGGGGCGTGACAGCGCAAACAGGGGTTACGGCGCGCGGAATATTTTGGGAAGTCTCTATATATCAGTATGTTGCGCGGTGATGCCGTGCTTGACTCGGGCCGGTGGGCTGCGTAGGTTCGCGGCGACTGTTGAGGGGGCGTGACCATGGCGCAAGAACCCGATGCCGACCGGCTGCGCGCCCTTGAGGCGCGCCTGTCCGAGGCGAAGGGGGGCGCGGCCAAACCCGCCGGCACAGGCAAGGATTTTTCGCAGGCGGAAGTGGCCTGGCGGATGGTGATCGAGCTGACCTCGGGCATTCTGATCGGGGGCAGTATCGGATACGGGCTGGACTATCTGTTCGGCACCAAGCCCATCCTGCTGATCCTCTTCATCCTGTTTGGCTTCGCGGCTGGCATCCGCACCGTCATCGGCACCGCCCGTGACTTGCAGGAACGCCAGATGCGGGCGCAGAAGGCACAGATCGAGGCGGAGCGCTCCGCCGGAACCGAAGGATGACAGACGTGGCCGAGACCGGTTTTGCTATTCACCCGATGGACCAGTTCATCGTGAAGCGGTTCTTCTGCGATGCCGCGCATGCCGACTGCACGTCGAACATCAAGTGGTATGAGATCACCAATGTCACGGTCTGGATGGCCGTCGCGGTTCTGGCGATCATCGCGCTGATGGTGCTGGGTTCGCGCGGGCGTGCCGTGATCCCGACCCGCCTGCAATCCATGGGCGAAATGATCTATGGCTTCATCTACAAGATGGTCGAGGACGTGACGGGCCATGACGGGGTGAAATACTTCCCCTATGTCATGACGCTGTTCCTGTTCATCCTGTTCTCGAACCTGCTCGGCCTGATCCCGATGAGCTTTACCACCACCAGCCATGTCGCGGTGACGGTGACGCTGGCGCTGCTCGTTTTCCTGGGCGTGACCATTCTGGGTCTGGTCAAGAACGGGATCGGCTTCCTCGGCATGTTCTGGGTTTCGTCGGCGCCGCTGGCGCTGCGCCCGGTGCTGGCGGTGATCGAGGTGATTTCCTACTTCGTGCGCCCGGTCAGCCATTCCATTCGTCTTGCCGGCAACCTGATGGCGGGCCATGCGGTGATGAAAGTGTTCGCGGGCTTTGCCTCGATGGCTGTCATCTCTCCGGTGGCCGTGGGCGCCGTGACCGCGATCTACGGTCTGGAACTGCTCGTCGCGGTCGTGCAGGCCTATGTCTTCACCATTCTGACCTGCGTCTATCTGAAAGACGCGGTGGGCGGCGCCCACCACTAAGGTCCGGACCTCAACCCTTCAATCTGACTTTCCACCAAGGAGAACTCAAATGGTCGAACTCGCGCTCATGGGCAAATACATCGGTGCTGGCCTGGCGGCCATCGGTCTGGGCGGCGCCGGCATCGGCGTGGGCAACATCGCCGGCAACTTCCTGGCGGGCGCCCTGCGCAATCCGTCGGCTGCCGCGTCGCAAACCGCCAACCTCTTCGTCGGCATCGCCTTTGCCGAAGCTCTGGGCATCTTCTCGTTCCTGATCGCCCTGCTGCTGATGTTCGCCGTCTGATCCTGACGCTTCGCATCTTCTCGGCCGGGTGGGCGTGTCGCGTCCCCCCGGCCAGGTTTTGACGACGTGAGGAACCAACATGGCGACCGAAGCACATGAGGCAGCGGCGGGCGCGGCGGGTCATTCCGCCGGGATGCCGCAGCTCGACATCTCGACCTGGGCGAACCAGATTTTCTGGCTCGTCATCGCGCTTGTCGTGATCTATTTCGTGCTGTCGCGCGTGGCCCTGCCCCGGATCGGGGCGGTTCTGGCCGATCGCAGCAGCACCATCACCAACGACCTTGCGGCAGCTGAAGAGCTGAAGCAGAAGGCGGTCGCCGCCGAAAAGGCCTATAACGCCGCGCTGGAAAAGGCGCGTGCGGATGCCGGTCGCATCGTGGCCGAGGCCAAGGCCGAGATCCAGGCGGATCTCGACAAGGCGACGGCGCAGGCCGATGTCGAGATCGCGGCCAAGGTCGCGGAATCGGAGGCCCGTATCGCCGAGATCCGTGCCGGTGCGCTGGAAAGCGTGACCGAGGTCGCCAAGGACACCGCGAAGGAAATCGTCGCGGCCCTGGGCGGCAAGGCCGATGCGCGCGGGATCACCGCTGCCGTCACCGCAAAGCTGAAAGGGTAAGGGCATGAAACTTCTGACCCCGATCCTTTTTGCGCTGATTGCCAGCCCCGCGCTGGCGGCGGAAGGTCCGTTCGTCTCGCTGCGCAACACGAACTTCATCGTGCTGCTGGCCTTCATCCTGTTTGTCGGCATCCTTCTCTACATGAAGGTGCCGGGCAAGCTGGGGGCGATGCTGGATGCCCGCGCGGCGGCGATCAAGGCCGAACTCGACGAGGCGAAAGCCTTGCGCGAGGAAGCCAAGGCGATCCTCGCCTCTTACGAACGCAAGTCGAAAGAGATGATGGAGCAGTCGGAGCGTATCGTTTCGGCGGCGAAATCCGAGGCGCAGGCGGCTGCGGCCCAGGCCAAGGAAGACCTGAAGACCTCGATCGCGCGCCGTCTGGCGGCTGCGGAAGAGCGTATCGCCTCGGCCGAGGCCGGCGCGATCCGCGAAGTGCGCGAGCGCGCGGTGGATGTGGCGGTTGCCGCGGCTTCCAGCGTGCTGTCGAAGCAGTTCGCGGCCGAAGGCGCCGCGGCCAGCATCGACGAGGCGATCGACCAGGTGGCGACCAAGCTGCACTGACAGCGCGACATCGTGACAAGATGGCGAACCCCGGCTGACAGGCCGGGGTTTTGCTTTTGGGCAGAGGGACTAGCGGTTGCGTTCGTGTTCGATACGCTGCCGGGCGATGGCCTCGTTCCGGTCGGCCTTGGCCTGTTCCGCCAGCGCCTGTTCGACGAAATCCATATGCGCGGCAGTGGCCGCCCGTGCCGCAACGGAATCGCGGGTCTGGATCGCGCGGTTGATGGCGCGGTGCTGGTCCAGCAGCATGTCGCGGGTCATGCGATTGCGGAACATCATCTGCCGATTGTAGAACACGCCCTGTTTCAGCAGATCGAACATTGACCGCATCATGTGCAGCATGACGACATTGTGGCTGGCCTCGATGATCGCCATGTGAAACTGCGCATCGAGCGAGGCTTCGTCGCTCGGGTCGCGCTTCTGATGCGCGGCCTCCATCTTGGTGAAGATGGTGTTGATGACCTCCAGATCGGTGGACGAGCCCAGGCGCGCCGCGCGTTCGGCGGCCAGCCCCTCCAGATCACGGCGAAAGGCGATGTAATCCTGCACCGCCTCGTCATGGGCGGCGAACAACTCGATCAGCGCGGGCGCAAAGGCATTGCCCAGCACATCGGCCACGAAACAGCCGGCGCCGGCCCGGGTCACCAGCAGGCCCTTGCCCTCCAGTGTGTCGAGCGCCTCGCGCAGCGAGGGGCGCGAGACGCCCATCCGTTCGGCCAGATCCCGTTCGGCGGGCAGGCGCTCGCCCGGGCGCAGAATGCCGCGCAGGATCAGCAATTCGATCTGCTTCGCCACTGAATGCGACAGTTTCTCGGAGGTGATCTTTTCGAATGGCATCTGATCCTCGGCCCGACAGGCGGTCTGCGGTCAGATTTTATGACCGAAATCCGGGTGGGGGCAATGAAAAAGGGCGCGGCTGAAACCGCGCCCTTTTTGCACCATGCCCGAAAGGGTTAGCGCGGGATGATGATGATTTCCACCCGGCGGTTCTGCTGCTTGCCCTGCGCGGTCAGGTTCGACGCGACCGGCTGGCTTTCGCCCCGCCCATAGGCCGACAGACGGCCCGGCTGCACGCCATAGCTGGCGATCACGTCGCGCACGGCATAGGCGCGGCGCTCCGACAGGGTCTGGTTATAGGCGGCATCGCCGTCGCTGTCGGTATGGCCGACGATCTCAACCCGGCTGTTCGGGTAGCGGCCCAGGTTTTGCGCGATGGCTTGCAGGTTGTATTGCTGATCGGGCCGGACCGAGAAACTGTCGGTGGCGAACAGGACATCCTGGCCCATGGTCACGTTGATGCTATTGCCGGTCTGCACGACATTGGCATTGGCGCCAAGCTGCTGGCGCAGTTCGGCCGCCTGATTGTCCAGCGAATTGCCGATGGCGCCGCCGGCCGCCGCGCCAATCGCGCCGCCGATCACCGCCTTGGCCAGCCGGTCATCGCCGCCCGAGGTCGCGCCCAGCGTCGCGCCGATCAGGCCGCCCATCACGGCGCCGCCCTTGGCCCGGGCATTGGGGTCGTCATACTGGTAAGGATCCTGCACGCAGCCGGCCAGAAGGCTCAGGCCCAGGGCGCCGCAGATCAGGGAAGTCTTGATGGTCATGTCATGCCTCGTTCGCATCGGCCCATGCGGGCTCTGTCCCAGCTTAGAGCCTAACGCGCGAAAGCGGAATTCGTTGCATGGGCAAAGGCGATTTTTCGCCCATCACGTTTCAGCGGGTTCACGATCGCGCGCAGGGCCGGGCGCGGGGGGGCCGGCCTCATGCCGTGCGGCCTCCCAGGCCAGCATGGCGCGTTTCACCGGCAGACCCCAGTGATAGCCGCCAAGCGCGCCGGATTTGCGCAGCGCGCGGTGACAGGGGATCAGAAAGCTGATCGGGTTGCGCCCGACCGCCGTGCCCACGGCCCGCACCGCCGCCGGATGGCCGATGACGCGGGCCAGATCGGAATAGGTGGTGACATGGCCGCTGGGAATGGCCAGCAGCGCCTCCCATACCTTGATCTGGAAGGGCGCCCCGATCAGGCAGAGCGGCGCGGTGCCGCTGGCGCCAAAGGCCGCCAGCACCCAGGGGCGCAGCATCAGCGGGTCTTCCACAAAGTTTGCCAGCGGCCAGCGCCCGACGAGGTCTTCCATCACGGCGGCCTCGTCCTGTTCGCCGGCAAAGCCCATGCCGCAAATGCCGCGCTCGGTGCCCATGACCAGCGCCGGGCCAAAGGGGCTGTCGAACCAGCCCCAGAACACGGTCAGCCCCGCGCCGCCCCGGGCAAATTCGCCCGGCGTCATCGCCTCCCATGTCACGAACAGGTCATGCAGCCGCCCGGTGCCCGAGAGGCCCGTGGCCAGCGCGGTCTCCAGCACCGAATGCCGTTCGGCCAGCAGGCGGCGGGCATGGTCCAAGGCCAGATATTGCTGATACCGCTTGGGGCTGACGCCCACCCATTGCGAAAAGGTGCGCTGAAAATGCGCGGGGCTGAGGCCGATCCGCTCGGCCAGCCCCTCCAGCGTCAGGCCGGCATTGCCCGCCGCCTGCATCGCGTCGATCTCGCGCAGGGCGCGGGCGATGACCGTGTAATGATAGCTTTGGCTTTGATCGGTCATCGGCGTCTCCTGCGCGGTATCGGCCCATATTAGGCGCCAATCGCCCCCGCTTCGACCCGGAACATGCGGCATCGCTTGGCAGCGCCTGCCCGGCAGGGTAGGAGGGGCGCCATGGCAAGGCAGCTTGATTATCACACGATCCGCGCGATCTTTACCCGGTTCCAGGCCGCCGAGGCCGAACCGCAGGGCGAATTGCACCATGTCAACGCCTATACCCTGCTGGTGGCGGTGGCACTTTCCGCGCAGGCGACCGATGCGGGGGTGAACAGGGCCACGCGGCCGCTGTTCGCCACGGTCGATACGCCGCAAAGGATGCTCGATCTGGGGCTGGAGGGGCTGACCGAGGCGATCAAGACCATCGGCCTGTTCCGGCAAAAGGCCAAGAACGTGATCCGCCTGTCGGAAATACTGGTGGCCGATTACGGCGGCGAGGTGCCCTCGTCGCGCGCGGCGCTGCAATCGCTGCCGGGCGTGGGGCGCAAGACGGCGAATGTGGTGCTGAACATGTGGTGGCATGTGCCGGCGCAGGCGGTCGATACCCATATCTTCCGCGTCGGCAATCGCACCGGCATCTGCCCGGGCCGCGATGTCGATCAGGTCGAACGCGCCATCGAAGATAATATTCCGGCGGAGTTCCAGCAACACGCCCATCACTGGCTGATCCTGCATGGCCGCTATATCTGCACCGCGCGCAAGCCGCGCTGCGCCGATTGCCTGATCCGGGATCTCTGCTCATTCGAGGAAAAGACGGGATGAAAAAGTATCAGGTCATCGGCATCGGCAATGCCATCGTCGATGTTTTCGCCCAGGCCGATGACAGCTTTCTGGAGCTGATGGGCATCGAAAAGGGCATCATGCAGCTGGTGGAGCGCGAGCGCGGCGAACTGCTTTATGCCGCGATGAAGGACCGCGTGCAGGCGCCGGGCGGTTCTGTCGCCAATACGCTGGCGGGCTTGGGCAATCTGGGGCTGAAGACCGGCTTCATCGGGCGCGTGCATGACGATGCGCTTGGCCGCTTCTACGCCCGCGCCATGGCCGAGGAAGGCACCGATTTCGTGAACGCGCCGGTGCCGGGTGGCGAATTGCCGACCTCCCGGTCGATGATCTTCGTGGCGCCGGATGGCGAGCGGTCGATGAACACCTATCTGGGCATCTCGTCCGAGCTTGGCCCCGAGGATGTGTCGGAAGCGGTGGCAAGCCAGGCATCGCTGCTGTTCCTGGAGGGCTACCTTTACGACAAGCCCAAGGGCAAAGAGGCGTTCGAGCGCACATCGCGCCTGTGCCGCAATGCCGGCGGTCAGGCCGGGATCGCACTGTCCGACCCGTTCTGCGTCGATCGACACCGCGCCGATTTCCGCCGTCTGGTGCGGGATCTGGATTATGTGATCGGCAACCAGCACGAATGGGAAAGCCTCTATCAGACCGATCTCGACAGCGCCCTGCAACAGGCGGCGGCGGATGCAGGGCTGGTGGTCTGCACCCGCTCGGGCGAGGAGGTGATCGTGATCCGCGGCAGCGAACGCGCCGTCGTGCCGGTGCGCCGCGTGGTGCCGGTGGATGCGACCGGCGCCGGCGACCAGTTCGCCGCCGGCTTCATCTATGGCATGGCGACGGGTCAGAGCCTGGAAATCTCCGGCCGCATGGGCTGCGCCGCCGCCGCCGAGGTGATCAGCCATTTCGGCGCGCGCCCCGAAACCGACCTCAAGGCGCTGTTCCGCAAGGAAGGCCTGATCTGAACGCAGGGGCCGCCCGGCTCGGGCCCCGCTGGGGCCTTCGCCGGGCGGCATTGCCATGGCAGGCGGCGCACGGTCGCGAGGATTTTACGGGGCGCGGCGTCGGGCAAGAATGAGTATTTGGACAAGGAGCAAGCGGGCAGGGCAGGGCAGCGCTGCGTTGGCAAGCCGTTTGGCCATCCCCTTGACCGGATTTGCCTTTGCTTCTTGCCCAAATACTCAATGACCCCATGCGGGATCAGCGCGGCGGTTCGAGGCCCCCGCGCATCAGCGCGGCGGTTCGAGGATCGCGTCTTTCAGCCGGCAATCGCGGATGACATCCGGGCCGCAGCGGCGGGGCTGGAGGTCTTTGGTCAGGCAGAGCCGCACTTCCTGGATCAGGCCGTCATCGCAGGTGATGGTGATCTGATCGGTTTGCAGGCCGGGATTGGCCTCGAGAAAGGCGTCTTCGACCACCGAGGCGGGCAGGGTATAGCGTTGGTCGATGGCCGCGAAGACCGGCGGGATCGTGATGCTGGCGAAGGCCTGTCGCATCGTTTCATAATAGCGGCTGGCGGGCAGGCCGGCGCAGCGGCCGTGTTTCTTCCACTGATACCAGGCGAGGCCGGAGGCCCCCATGATATCCGCCATCGCCTCGCTTTCGCGGCGGCTGGGGTCGCGTTCGCCGGTGCGGCAATAGCTGGGCCAGCCCTGTTCGTTCTGTGGCCAGAGCCCGTGCAGGGTGAAGGCGCGATTGCTGCCCTTGCGGCATTCGGGGGTGCCGCGGGCATCGCCCTCCAGGGCGCACCAGTTGGGCGACCAGCTGAGCGCCATGACGTAATAGTCGAAATCCCCGGCGCGTTCGCCTTCGGCGGTGGCGGGGGTGATGGCACAGGCGATCAGGATGGCGGTTAGGATCGCGGGGGCGGCCCCTGCAAATGCACGCATTTTCTCTTTCCCCCGCGCTGAATTCGCAGTATAGGGACCGCTGAATTCCCCGAAAACGTGGAAATCGCAGCCGGATCGGTTGCAGCCGTTTTCCCGGCACGGGAGAGATTTGTAAAGGAGAGATCCGCATGTCGAAACCGCTGATGGCCAAGGCGACCGCAGTCTGGCTGGTGGACAATACGACGCTGAGCTTCCGGCAGATCGCCGATTTCTGCGGGATGCACGAGCTTGAGGTGCAGGGCATTGCCGATGGCGATGTGGCGACGGGCGTGAAGGGTTTCGATCCGGTCGCGAACAACCAGCTGGATGCGATCGAGATCGAGCGCGGCCAGAAAGACCCGCTTTACAAGCTGAAGCTGAAGTTCAACGCCGCCGCCGTGGGCGAGGACAAGCGGCGCGGGCCGCGCTATACGCCGCTGTCCAAGCGTCAGGATCGTCCGAATGCGATCCTGTGGCTGGTGAAGTTCCACCCCGAACTGTCGGATGGGGCGATCGGCAAACTGGTGGGCACCACCAAGCCGACCATCGCCTCGATCCGTGAACGCACGCATTGGAACATCCAGAACATGCAGGCGATCGACCCGGTCGCGCTTGGCCTGTGCAAGCAGTCGGAGCTGGATTCCGCAGTGCAGGCCGCCGTGCGCAAGAAGGCGGCCGAGGGCGGCGTGATGTCGGATGACGAGCGTCGCAAACTGGTGTCCACCGAACAGTCGCTGGGCATGGCGCCCGAGGCCCGCACGGCCGATGCGCTGACCGGGCTGGAGGCCTTTGGCGCGCCCGAGAAAGAGGAAAGCCCGGCCGATTATTCCGACGCCGACAGCTTTTTCAATCTGCCGCATGGCGATGACGAGGATGACGAGGACGAAAACTGATCCGGCGGACCCGGCGCAGTTCCTTGTAATTTCATGGGAAACCCCGGCCTTGCCGGGGTTTTTCCGTCACAGGTGGCGGGCTTTCCGCCGCCGGCCCGTCACCTTTGTCTAAAATTTGCCGCAAAGCTGACGTAATCTGGACGCCGAGCAGTTTCGCACCGGGGCAAACCCCGGGCATGACAGGCAGGCAGACGTGGCAACCTATAACGGAACGTCAGGGAACGACACCCTGAACGCGGGGAATGGTTCGGATTCGCTGTTTGGCGGCGCCGGCAATGACCTGCTGAGCGGCAATGGCGGTGCGGACACGCTGTTTGGCGGGGCCGGGGCTGATACGCTTTATGGCGGGTCGGGCACCGATACGGCGGATTATTCCGATTCCAATGCCGCGGTCGATGTCGATCTGGCCACGGGCGACGGGCATGGCGGCCATGCCGAGGGCGATGTCCTGTCCTCGATCGAGCGGCTGGTCGGGTCGGATTTCAATGACACGCTGACCGGCAACAGCAGTTCCAACCAGCTGACGGGTGGCGCCGGGGATGACCGGCTGGATGGCGGCGCCGGCAGCGATTCGCTCTATGGTGGCGAAGGTGCCGATACGCTGATCGGCGGCACGGGTTCGGATACGCTGGAGGGCGGCGCGGGCGTCGATACGGCGGATTATTCCGCCTCCACCTCGGGGGTGAATGTCTCGCTCGGGTCGGGCACCTGGCTGGGGCTTGACCTTCTGGGCAATGATCTCGGGTTTCTGACCAGCAGCCTGGGCACCGGCTATGGCGGCGATGCCAATGGCGACCGGCTGCGCGATATCGAAAACCTGCTCGGCAGCGCCTATGCCGACACCCTGACCGGCAACGAGGCGAACAACCGGCTCGAGGGCGGCGCCGGCAGCGATTACCTTTCAGGCGGCGAGGGCAACGATACCCTGATCGGCGGCGAAGGGGCCGACACGCTGATTGGCGGCGAGGACATGGATTATGTGGACTACAGCGACTCGAACGCTGCGGTCTCGATCAACCTTTCCAACAATACGGCCAGCGGCGGCCATGCCACGGGCGATGTGCTGTCCGGGGTGGACGGCGTGTTCGGGTCGGCCTTCAACGACACGATCATCGGCTTCGACAATCAGGGCCTGTCGGGCGATATCTATACCAACGTCCTCTATGGGGCGGCGGGCGATGACTATATCGACGCGCGCGGGTCCGATGACCAGGTCTATGGCGGGGTCGGCAATGACACGGTGCTGGGCGGCGCTGGCAATGACTCGCTCTGGGGGGATGCGGGCAACGATCTTGTCTATGGCGGCGACGGGCAAGACAATCTTGACGGCGGCGCGGGCAATGACCTGCTGGATGGCGGCGCCGGCAATGACACGCTGGAGGGCGGCGCCGGGGCCGATACGCTGATAGGGGGCCTCGGCAATGACCTGCTGGATGGCGGCACGGACGATGACAGGCTGGAGGGGGGCGACGGTCAGGACAGCCTGTATGGCGGGGCCGGATCGGATCTGCTGGATGGCGGATCGGGCAATGACCTTCTGTATGGTGGCGCCGGCAATGACACGCTGAGCGGCGGCGCCGGCAATGACGCGCTGCTGGGCGATGACGGCAATGACTCGCTTTCCGGCGAGGCCGGCAATGACACGCTGGATGGCGGCATCGGCAATGACACGCTGGAGGGCGGCGACGGCTTCGACCGGCTTTATGGCGGCGCCGGCAATGATCTGCTGGACGGTGGCACCGGTAATGACACGCTCTATGGCGGCGCCGGGAATGACCTGCTGGAGGGCGGTGCGGGCAATGACGCGCTGCTGGGCGAAGACGGCAATGACACGCTTTATGGCGGGCCGGGCGACGACACGCTGGATGGCGGGGCCGGCAATGACTGGCTTGAGGCGGGCGACGGCAATGACTGGCTCTATGGCGGCGCGGGCGAGGACACGCTGGTCGGCGGGGCCGGCAATGATTTCCTGACCGGCGGCGCGGACCGCGACTTCATCTATGCCGGGCTGGGCGACACCATCGACGGCGGCGAGGCGGGCGATGATATCGACACGCTCGACCTGACCGGGCTGGGGCCGCATCGCATCATCCGCGACCCGCTGAACGGCGAGAACGGCGTGGTGCAGTTCCTCGATTCCTGGGGCAATGTCACCGGCACCATCACCTTTCTGAATATCGAGAATATCGTGGCCTGTTTCACGCCCGGCACGGCGATCGTCACCGATCGCGGCGAGGTGGCGGTGGAAAGCCTGCGCCCGGGCCAGCGGGTGATGACGCGCGACCATGGCTTGCAGCCGATCCGCTGGGTCGGTCAGCGTCGGCTGGGCATTGGCGAACTGATCGCCGACCCGGCGCTGCAACCCGTGCGCATCCGCAAGGGCGCGCTTGGCCAGGGCCTGCCGGAACGCGACATGCTGGTGTCACGCCAGCACCGGATGCTGGTCACCGGACAGCGCGCCGAACTGATGTTCGGCACCGATGAGGTGCTGGTGCGCGCCATTCACCTGGTCGGCCAGCCGGGCATCGAATGCGCCGCGCTGCGCGAGGTGACCTATATTCACCTGCTGTTCGACCGGCATGAACTGGTGCTGGGCGATGGCGCCTGGAGCGAAAGCTTCCAGCCCGGCGACCGCAGTCTGGCGGGCCTCGATTGCCCGACCCGCGACGAGGTGGTCAAGCTGTTCCCCGATCTGGCGACCGGCGTTCTGCCGCGCAATTTCGAGGCCGCGCGCATGACACTGAAATCACACGAGGCGCGCGCGCTGCTGCGGGTCTGACCGGGCGCAGCGCAGGTTTCGCACCGCCGGGGCTGCCCCGTCGTGGCTTGTGTTTCGCGTTATGCGTGCATAACATCGGCGCGACACAGGCAGGAGTGCGATTTTGGCCCGTTTCTGGTTTCACAAGCGTGATCACGGGGCGTTTCACGGTGAAGATATCGTCGATATTTGGCAGAACCGCACCAGCACGGAATTCACCCCCCATTTGCGCTATGATGGTGGGCGTCATTCCCCGGCATTCGTTCTCGAAGGATTGATGTTCGGGGATTACAAGACCCGCATCGTGTTCTTGGGCCAAGACCTGAGCGGGCGCGGCGATGGAGCAGATGGCAGCGCGGGGCGGATGACCGGCGGTCATGTCACACGGGTCACATTCCTTGGTTATGTCGAAGGCGAAGGCTGGCGGTCGGCCCTGACGATCAGTGGGCTGGACATCCCGGCGCGCAAGTTGCAGTCGCTGATGTCGAATGCGGATCCCTATTCCTGGGACCATGCGATCGGCAAGCTGCTGCGCAGCGGCGATGACCGTATCCTGCTGAACAATATGGCCGGTGGCGCGGACGGCGGCGCGGGAAATGACACCATCATCGGGGCGAGCCTGAACGAAACGCTTGAAGGCGGGCGGGGCGACGATCTTCTGATCGGGGCGCGCGGCCATGACAGGTTGGATGGCGGCTACGGCAATGATGTGCTGGATCCTGGCCCCGGGCATAATGAGCTGCTTGGCGGGGCGGGCGCGGATCAGTTCCTCTATCGCGCCGGCGACGGAATTTCCTACTACAACAGCCAATATGACGACGTGATCTGGGATTTCGTGCCCGGCGAAGACAAGATCGTCTTCGATGTCGTCAATGCGCATCCGAGCTTTCGGCGCCATGTGGCATTCGATGGGTATGGTGAGGCCGGCGTCAAGATCGAGCTTCACACGCTCCACGGACACAAGACCATCATTCTGGCCGATGTGAAGTGGGAAGACCTTGGCAAGGACGACTTCGTCTTCATCTGATCGCGCGGGGTCAGTAGCCCCGCGCGCGGTCCACCAGATGCAGGAAGGGCAGGCCCGCCTCGCCACGCCGGATATTCTCGGCGATGACCCGCGCGGCGGATGTGGCCCGGGTATCGGCGGCGATATGCGGCGTGACCGTGACGCGCGGATGATGGCGAAACGGGTGATCCTCGGGCAGAGGCTCGGTGCGGAACACGTCGAGCGTGGCATGGCCAAGCGCCCCCCGGTCCAGCGCATCCAGCAACGCCGCATCGTCGATCAGCGCCCCGCGCCCGGGATTGATGATCACAGCACCGGCAGGCAGCCAGGACAGGCGCGTGGCATCCAGCAGGTTTTCGGTCTCTGCCGTGCGGGGCAGCAGCGTCACCACGATCTCGGCCTGCCGCAGCACGGTTTCCAGCCCCGCGGCGCCGTGATGGGCCGGCAGGTCGAGACCGGGCTTCGGGCTGCGGCT
>Ga0209053_1000778_pt1 | contig 18501 bp, 19 predicted proteins | sample EBPBio152010_DNA_FD_185864 | JGI IMG/M metagenome (GOLD analysis project Ga0209053, IMG submission 185864) | Wastewater treatment Type I Accumulibacter community from EBPR Bioreactor in Madison, WI, USA - Reactor 1_7/15/2010_ DNA (SPAdes)... | ecosystem: Engineered > Bioreactor > EBPR >... | reverse complement strand
TGCCGGGAGGCAGTCAGGTCCGGGCGCCGCGGATGCAGCACATGCAGGAGATCGCCGAGAAATACGGCACTGACATCCTCAAGGCCACGATCGGCACCGAGGTGTCGCCCGCGCTGGCGCTGGCCGTGATCGGCGTGGAAAGCGCGGGCCGCCCCGAGGCGCTCAGCCATGCCGGGGCGCAGGGGCTGATGCAGCTGATCCCCGCCACGGCAGAGCGTTTTGGCGTGACCGATGCCATGGTGCCCGCGCAGAACATCAAGGGCGGGGTCGCCTATCTCGACTGGCTGATGAAGCGGTTCGACCGCGATCCGCTGATGGTGCTGGCCGCCTATAATGCGGGCGAAGGCGCGGTGGAGGCCAATGCCGGCGTGCCGCCCTACCCGGAAACCCGCGATTATGTGCCCAAGGTTCTGGCCGCCTGGCAGGTGGCGCAGGGCCTGTGCCAGACCCCGCCCGAGATCTTTTCCGATCCTTGCGTCTTTCGCATCATCGCCGCCGGGGGCTAGCGGTCAGACCGCGAAAACATCTGCCCATTCGGGATGCTTGCGGCGCTGCGCGTTCACAAAGGGGCAGAGCGGCATGATCTTGAACCCCTCGGCGCGGGCGTCCTCGACCAGCCGGGTGACCAGGGCCAGCCCCGCGCCGGTGCCGCGAAAGCTGTCGGGCACGCCGGTATGATCGGCGATGATCAGCGTGGGCGAGGTGACCGACCAGGTCAGCTCCGCCTCCTCGCCATCCTTGCGGATCACATAGCGCCCCTTGGTCGGCCCGGCCTCGCGTTCGATGGTGAATGCGGTCATCCTGTTCTCCTCTTTGCGGTGCAGTCTGGTGCGGGAAACCGCCCGCCGACAAGCCCCCTGCGCGCGGTTTCGTTCTTTCCCCCTTCAAAGACGCGAGGGCTGCGATATGTTGAGGGGCAGGAACGGGCCGCGGCCCGGCGTCATCGCGGGCAGACCCGCCAGTTCGGAAAGGCCATTGCCATGGTATTCGATTTCCTCAAGGGCGAATTCATTGATGTCATTTCATGGCTCGACGATACGCGCGACACGATGGTCTGGCGGTTCGAGCGGCGCGGCCAGGCGATCAAATACGGCGCCAAGCTGACCGTGCGCGAAGGGCAGGCGGCGGTTTTCGTGCATGAGGGGCAGTTGGCGGATGTGTTCGGCCCCGGCCTTTACATGCTGGAAACCAACAACATGCCGATCCTGACCACGCTTCAGCATTGGGATCACGGCTTCAATTCGCCCTTCAAATCCGAGGTCTATTTCGTCAATACGACCCGGTTCAACGATCTGAAATGGGGCACCAAGAACCCGATCATGTGCCGCGACCCGGAATTCGGGCCGGTGCGGCTGCGGGCCTTTGGCACCTATTCGATGCGGGTCTCCGATCCGGGGGTGTTCCTGAAAGAGATCGTCGGCACCGATGGCGAATTTACCGCCGATGAAATCTCCAGCCAGATCCGCAATGTGATCGTGCAGGAAATGAGCCGCGTTCTGGCCTCCTCCGGCATTCCGGTGCTGGATATGGCGGCCAATACCGGCGACCTGGCCAAGCTGATCGCGACCGCCATCGCGCCCAGGATCGCCGAATACGGGCTGGTCCTGCCGGAATTCTATATCGAGAATGTCAGCCTGCCCGAAGAGGTGGAAAAGGTGCTGGACAAGCGCACCTCCATGGGCATCGTCGGCGATCTCAACCGCTACATGCAGTTCAACGCGGCCGAAGGCATGGCCCAGCCCGGCAGCGGCATGGGCGCGATGATGGGGGCCGGAATGGCCGCCGGCATGGGGGTTTCGATGGGGCAGAACATGGGGCCCTGGGGGGCGCCTGCCGGGGCCGCCCCGGCCGCTGCCGCCCCGCCGCCCCCGCCGCCAGCCGCGAAACAGTGGCATCTGGCGGAAAACGGTGCCACCAAGGGGCCGTTCGGCGAAGGCGATCTGGCCGCGCTGGTGCAATCGGGGGCCCTGACGCGGGCCACGATGGTCTGGGCCGCCGGGATGGAGGGGTGGAAGCCCGCCGCCGAAACAGAGCTGGGCCGCCTGTTCGCGATGGTGCCGCCCCCGCCGCCGCCGGGCGCCTGAGCCAAACCGGGGGAGGGGCGGCGCCCGGCGCTGCCCCGCCTGTTGCACGACCCTTGCGCGGGCCACCCTTCCGGCCCGCGCCACGATTTTCAGGACGACCCCGCCGTGACCGAACCTTTGGCCGAACGTCATTTCCCCTGCGAATCCTGTGGCGCCGATCTGCGCTATGCGCCGGGCCAGACCCATCTGCGCTGCGACCATTGCGGGCATGAGCAGGACATCCCCGCCGCCCCCGAGGGCCGCGCACTGGCGCTTGGTGAGCATGACCTGCACCGCGCGCTGCGCGACAGCCTGCCCCCCGGCGCGATGGAGGAAGTGCGCACGACCCGCTGCCCGGGCTGTGGCGCGCTGGTGGAGTTTCGGGGCGCCGATCACGCCACCGAATGCCCGTTCTGCGCCACCCCGGTGGTGATCGGCACTGGCACCAATCGCCAGATCAAGCCGCAGGCGGTGCTGCCCTTCGCGCTGGACGAACGCACCGCGCGGCAGGCGATGGTGTCCTGGCTGGGCGGCCTGTGGTTTGCCCCCAACGGGCTGGTGGAATATGCCCGCAAGGGCCGGGCGCTGAACGGGCTCTATGTGCCTTACTGGACCTTCGATGCCGCGACGCGGTCGGCCTATGTGGGCGAGCGGGGCGACCATTACTATGTCACCGAAACGGTGAACGTGAACGGGCGGTCGGAACAGCGGCAGGTGCAGAAAACCCGCTGGAGCGGGCGGCGCGGCTGGGTCAGCCGGGTGTTCGACGATGTGCTGGTGCTGGCCTCGGGGTCGCTGCCGCGGCGCTATACCGATGCACTGGCGCCCTGGGATCTGGGCGCCTTGCAGGCCTATCGCGAGGATTACCTGTCGGGCTTTACCGCCGAGGGCTATACGATTGGGCTGGAGGAGGGCTGGGCCCGCGCGCGCGAGGTGATGGCGGGGGTGATCCAGGGCGATGTGCGGCGCGATATCGGCGGCGATGTGCAGAAGGTGCATCGCGTCGATACCGAATATTCCGCCGAGACCTTCAAGCATGTGCTGCTGCCGATCTGGATGGCGGCCTATAAATACAACGGCAAGAGCTATCGCTTCATCGTCAATGGCCAGACCGGCCGGGTGCAGGGCGAGAGACCCTGGAGCGCGTGGAAGATCGGTTTCGCGGTGCTGGCCGCCGTGGCGCTTGGCCTGGGGCTGTTCTATCTGAAGCAATCGGGGGCGATCCGCTAGGATCGGGGCGCCCGGTGGTGACCGCCGGAGGGGTTTTGCACCCCTCCGGACCTCCCCGCAGGATATTTGTGAACAGATGAAGAGGGGGTCAGCTTGGCCCGCCACCCATCAGGCCCGCGGCGATCTCGCGCACGATGGGGCGGGCCTCGATCGCCGTCATGCCGGGGCGCAGGCGCGGATTGTAGAGGATGCGCAGCATCAGTTCATCCTGCCGGGTGAGCAGGGCGAATTCCTCGTCGTCGTTGAAGATCGACGGACGGGCGAGCGGGCTGTCATTGGCCAGACCCAGGCCCTGCGCGATTTCCTCATGGATGCAGGACAGGCGCAGCAGGTCGGGATGTTCGGCGCGGATCACCGCGAAGGCGGCGCTGTAGCTGGAGGCCGAGCCCTGCGACAGGGCATAGACGATGCAATAGGTCGAACGCGGCAGGTTGGTGAGGCCGCCGATCTCGGACGGGGAGAGGTCGGGCAGGGTGCGCGCGATCAGCGGGCCAAGCGCGCGGCGCTCGTCCTCGTTCACCACCTGAACGTGGAAATTGCCGCCGCTTTCCACCATGGAGATCGGATGCCCGGTCAGGGCCGCGAGCCGCGCGAGATAAGAGCGGATGCGGGCGCGGTCGGTCGCCTGTTTCTCTGGCGGGACCGAGGGGCCGAAGGTCACATCCACCCGCACCGGCACCATCCAGCGGCGCAGGCGGCTTTGGGTTTCATGCGCGACAAGGCCCGCGGGGCTGCGGGTATATTCGTCAAACAGTGCGACGCGGATGAAGTTCTCGGTCAGCATCGTGTCGGTGAAAGGCGTATCCGCGCCGCCGCCATCGGTGCGCAGCAGGCCCTGTGACAGCAGATCGGCCTGGATCTGGGCGTAATAGGCGGTCAGTGCCTCGCTTTCGGGCGAGGGGGCGGGCGGGGGCGCCAGATCGGGCGCCGCCGGGGCGGGGCGCGGGGCCGGGCGGGGCGAGATATCGGGCGCGGCCGAACAGGCCGCCAGCATGGCGGCCAGACCGAACGCGGCCAGACGTGAATTCTTGCCCATCATCCCACCCTTTGCCCCCTTGCCCGCTCAGACTGCCGAGCCGGTCGCGGTGCCCAGCCCATCCTTGCGCGCCTTGGCCGAGGCCAGTGTGTCGCGCAGTTCGGTTTCCATCTTTTCGAGATCGGCTTCGGCGGCGGCGCGCTTGGCCTTGCCTTCATCGGCGATGGCGAGGCTTTCGTTGATCGTGGCGATCAGCGTCGCATTGGCCTGCTTCACCGCCTCGATATCGAAGACGCCGCGTTCCATCTCGGTGCGGACGACGCGGTTGGTTTCTTGCAGGTTCTTCGCGTTGGCGGTCAGCAATTCATTGGTCAGGTCATTGGCGGCCTTGATCGACTGCGCCGCCTCGCGCGAGCGCTGGATCGTCACGGCCTGGGCCAGCTGGGTTTCCCAGAGCGGGACGGTATTGACCAGCGTCGAGTTGATCTTGGTGACCAGCGACTTGTCGTTTTCCTGCACCAGCCGGATCGAAGGCAGCGATTGCATGGTGACCTGGCGGGTCAGCTTGAGGTCATGGACCCGGCGTTCCAGATCGTCGCGCGCGGCGCGCAGGTCGCGCAGTTCCTGGGCGCGCAAGACCTTTTCATCCTCGGGGGCGGCGGTGACGGCGGCCTCCAGCGCGGGGATGTCGGACTTGTCCAACTCCTGCAATTTCGCCTCGCCCGCAGCGATATAGAGCGCCAGTTCGTTGTAGAAATCCAACGTCTTGGCATAAAGCTGATCGAGCGACTTGATGTCTTTCAACAGCGTATGAGCATGCTGGTCAAGCTGCGCGGTGACGCGGTCGATCTGGGCCTGCACTTCTTCGTATTTCGCCACGAATTTGGAATAGGGCGCGGCGCGGCCCAGCAGGCGTTCCCACCAGGAGCGGTCGCGCCGCACATCCAGTTCGGAGACGGTGAAGCCCTTGAGCGTGGAGACCATGTTGCGCAGGCTGTCGCCGGCGGGGCCGACATCCTTGTTCTTCACATCGGCCAGCATGGATTGGCTGATGACCTGCAATTCGTTCTGCGCGGCCGATCCGAAAGAGATGATCGACTGGGTATTGCCCATGTCGATCTCGCCCATGCGGCGGCGGATTTCCTCGGCCTGGGGGGCGGGGGCCGCGTCCAGCGGCACGATCTCGGCGCCCGGTTCGGGCAGCACGACCGCTGTGATGGCCTGGACTTCGGCCAGGGTGGCTTCGGCGGCGGCGCGGACGGTTTCGGACATCGGCAAACTCCCTCATCATGCCTTGCGGCGCTACGGGTTACGGGCCCGGCTTAGCAGGGCGGGCGCGGCTTCTCAATCTCGGTTCGGGGGCGGGGTCTCGTATTGCAGACGTTCGCGCAGCACCTGGATCTCCACATCGAGCGCGGAGGCGTCATTGGTCAGGAGCCGGGCGGATCGGTCGGCGAAATTGGTTTCCAGATCGGCCAGCAGCGCCTCGTAATCGGTGCGGGCCTTGGGGTCGCGGTTCTGCGCGTAAAGATCGGCGAATTTCACCGTCGCGTCGCGGGCACCCATCAGGTAGACGCCCAGATATTTGCGCACCGCCGACAGGTCGCGCGGGTCATCCTCGACCCGGCGGAACAATTGGCGCGCGGCGGCGGCAAAGCGTTCGACCCGGGTTTCCAGGCTGCGGTCGCGGGCGCGCAGGATCGCGTCCTTCATGGCGGCGAGATAGGCCTCGGCCTCGTCCACGGCGCGGGCGACGCGGTCGGCCTGGAAATCGTCGATCCCTTCGGCGCCCTTGTCGCGCAGCGGGTCGGGGCCAAAGGCGCCCAGATGCAGCGCCCCGCCCAGCAGGCCGAACAGCGCGGCGAAAGCCGTCGATCCGGTGGCGGCAAGGGCGCCGGTGGCGATGCCGAGGCCGGCAAGGACCGAGCCGAAGATCTTGCGCGGAAAGGCCGGGCGGCGGGCGACCTTGCGCAAGGCATAGGCGGCCTCGGCCCGCAGCCCCTCGCGCGTGAGGAGAGCGGCGCCCAGCAGCAGCGCCGCGGCGCCGAGGTTCAGCACCAGCCCCCCGGCATCGGAGAAAAAGGCCTTGGCGGCAAAGATCAACGGCACGAGGAACAGGATGTTCGACCGCGCGCCGGCCCGGGCCGGGCGCTTGCCGTCATAGAGATTGGGCACGCTCTGGCCCGGGGGGGCGGCGGGGTGATCGCGCCCCACATCGCCCGTCGGGGAATATTTGCCGCCGAACCGCTGGGCCATGGTCACATCCCCCCGCCAAAGGCGGTATACAGCGCCAAGGCGACGAACAGCACGAAGCTGAGGGTTTGCAGGGCGGATGCGGACATCGGGCCTCCGGGGCAGGGCCGGCGGGCGGCCGGGCGGGAAATGGGTCTGGCGACCCTGGTTGACTATAGGCACGGCCCGGGCGTCGTGCCAGTGCCGTGACCGGGAAAAAGCGCGCGATGCTCCCCCTTTGAACGCCTGCCCCCTTTGAACGCTTGAAAGTCAGCCGCGCCGCGACGGGCCGCGCGTCCCGCCCGAGGGTGGCGTCGTGCGCGGGCCCGCGCTGCGCGGCTTGGCCGTGCCGGACCGTGCCGGGGATTTCGGGCCGGACTTGGCCTCCGGCTTGCCAGTGGCGGGCTTGCCGGCGGTGCGGGGGGCGGATTTGTCTGTGGTGGCGGGCTTGCCGCGGGCCACCGGGCCTTCGGGCCGGGCGGCGGCGGGTTTGCCGCGCGGCGGACGGGTGTCGATCGCGTCGAGATAGCGATCGGCCGAGGCCTTGAGCCGCGCGCCGGCGCTGCCCTTGCGGGCGGGGCGGTCGGCGGCGCTGTCGGCAACGCCGCGCGCGGGTTTCGCGGCAGTCGCCCGGGCGCGGGGCGCGCGGTCTTCCTCGGGGTGGATCTTGCCGCTGCGGCTGGGTTTGCGCACCCGGTCGCCGGCGGGGGCGGGCGCGGCGCCCTCGGGGGTGTCACCATTGGGGTCAAAGCCCAGCTGGTCGCGCAGCACGCGGGGGCGGATTTCCTCGACCTGGCCCGGCTCCAGCTCATTGAGGCGGAAGGGGCCGTAGGAGATGCGGATCAGCCGGTTCACCGTCAGCCCGATGGCCGACATGGCGCGGCGGATCTCGCGGTTCTTGCCTTCGCGCAGGCCCACCGTGGCCCAGGCATTCGCGCCCTGCACCCGGTCAAGCGTGACCTGCATGGGCTGGAAACGCTCGCCCTCGACCTCGATCCCCTTGCGGAGCGGCTCGAAATCCGCGTCGGTCGGGTTGCCATGCAGCCGCACGCGATATTTGCGCAGCCAGCCGGTCGAGGGCAGTTCCAGCTTGCGCTTCAGCCCGCCGTCATTGGTCAGAAGCAGCAACCCTTCGGAATTGAGGTCAAGCCGCCCGATGGACATCACGCGCGGCATGTCGGGCGGCAGCGCGTCGAACACGGTTTCGCGGCCCTTTTCATCAGAGGCCGACGTGACCAGCCCCTCGGGCTTGTAATAGAGCCAGACGCGGACGGGTTCCTTTTCCGCCAGCGGCTGACCGGAGACGGTGATGCGGTCCTTGTCGGTGACATTGAGCGCGGGCGAGGTGATGACGCGGCCGTTCACCTTGACCTCGCCGGCCTCAATCAGCCTTTCGGCCTCGCGCCGCGAGGCGATGCCGGCGCGCGAGAGAACCTTGGCGATGCGTTCGCCCTCGGGCGTTTTCGCCGCCGGTTGCGCCACGGGTTTGCGGGCCGCTTTGGGCTTGTCTTGTTCTGGCATGGCTTTCCCGGCATGTAGAAGGGGGATCGGGGCGGGATGCCCCGGGGGCTGTCTGCCCCCGGACCCCCGAGAGTATTTCGGCAAGGTGCAAATTACGGTCGGAACGCGGAAAGGGCAACGGTGCGCGGCTTTCGTTCATATATGGATCAGGCGCTGGACGAGGCGCGGGCGGCCGCGGCGCGGGGCGAGGTGCCGGTGGGGGCGGTGATCGTCGATGCCGGCGGGGCGGTGGTGGCGCGGGCCGGCAACCGCACGCGGGAACTGAACGACCCGACCGCCCATGCCGAGATGCTGGCGATCCGCGCCGCTTGCGCGCGGTTGGGGCAGGAGCGGCTGACCGGGCATGACCTCTATGTCACGCTGGAGCCGTGCCCGATGTGCGCTGCGGCCATCGCGGCGGCGCGGATCGGGCGGCTGTATTACGGGGCCGCCGATCCCAAATCGGGCGGGGTGGCCGTGGGGGCGCGGGTCTTTGCGCATCCGCAATGCCATCATGTGCCCGAGGTCTATGACGGGTTGGCCGAGGCCGAGGCGGCGGTATTGCTGCGCGACTTCTTCGCCGGGCGGCGCGGGGCTTGACATCGGCCCGGGCCGGGCGTTCCCTTTTCGCAAGGGTCCTGTCCGGGCCCGTTCGCAAGGAGCCATCATGCGTGCCGTTGTCCTGGTTCTGCCCGCGCTGTTGTTGCTGGGATCCTGCGGAACCCCCGAATTCCGCGCCGAACAATCGGTCTGCCGGGCGGAGTGGATGCAGAAGATCCCGCCGAAATATGTGCAGCGCATCGTGCAGCGGGTGAAATATATCGAGATCCCGACCGGGCAGGAGATCTGCAAGGGCAAGGGCGACAAGCGCATCTGTGTGCCGCAAATGCGGCTGGAGGATGTGCCCTATACCGATGTGGAGACGGTGGATCTGAACCGTGACCGGCGCGAGGTGCAGATCAAGGCCTGCACCGTCAAGGCCTGCACGGCGAAATTCGGCAACCCCGATTGTGAGGCCGCCCCGGCGGGTTGAGGCGCGCGCGGCTCAGACCTGGATCGGCACCAGCACCTCGGGTTCGATGACCTGCACCCCGGCGGGCACGCCGGCGCGCAATTCCGACGCATCCTGCGCGAGCAGCGGGAAGGTGCGGTAATGGCAGGGAATCACCATGCGGAAGTTGAAATACTTGCGCACCGCAAAGGCCGCGCGCCGCATGTCCATGGTGAAATGGCCGCCGGCCGACAGGATGCCGATATCGGGTTGGTGGTATTCGGCCATCCAGGCCATGTCGGCCATGATGTCGGTATCGCCGGAGAGGTAGATCGTGTGGCCCTCGCCCGCGATCATGAAGCCGGCCTCGCCCCCGGCATAGATCGGCCCCTGCTGGCCCTGGATCGACGAGGAATGTGCGGCGTTCACCATCGTGACCCGGGCGCCGCCCAGATCGACCGTGCCGCCCTTGTTGAAGCCGATGCCCTTTACCTCGGCATCCTCTTGCCAGAAGCTGACCATGTCATAGCTGCCCACCAGCGGGATGTCGCATTCGCGCGCGATGGACAGGGCGCTGCCGGTATGGTCGCCATGGCCATGGGTCAGCAGGACATGGGTCGCGCCGCGCAGTGCCTCGGCGCGGCGGGTCTCGGGGAACATCGGGTTGCCGTCAAGCCAGGGATCGACCAGCAGGACCGCCTGTTCGATCTCGATCCGAAAGCCGGAATGGCCGAGCCAGATGATGTTCATGCGGTGCCCCTTTTCTGCGCCTCTGCTGCGCGGGCAGGGTAAGCCGCTGGCCCGGTTTGCAAAAGCGCAAATTCGCCGTCATGGGGCGCGTCGGGGAAAGTGCTGGGGGAATGTGGCAGCCCGTAGGGGAGTCGAACCCCTCTTTTCAGGTTGAAAACCTGACGTCCTAACCGATAGACGAACGGGCCACGCTGGGTGAGGCGGTGTTTAGCCGGGCCGCGCGGGGGCTGCAAGAGGAAAAATGAAGGCGCGCCTGTCAGGCGCGTGCGGCGTCTTCGAGGCGCAATTGCACGCGGTTGCGACCGCCATAGCTGTTGATCTCCAGCTTGCCGGCCAGGTGGAAGCGCTGATGGCCGGGATTGTCGAGCGCCGGGCCAAGCGGGCCGTCGAAGGCGCCAAAGGCCACTGCCTCCAGCCGCGCGCCCATGCCGTCGCCAAAGCTGAGCCGCAGGTGGTTTTCGCCGATGCGCCGCGCCTGCACCGCGCAATCGGCAAAGGCAAAGCGCGGGGCGGGGGCGGCGGCGCCAAAGGGGCCGGCCGATTCGATCTGTTCGACCAGATCGAGCGTGGCGGCCCCCGGGGCCAGAAGGCTGGTCAGCGCCAGATCGGCCGGGCCTTGCGCGCCGGCGCCTTGCCGGGCGAGCAGGGCGCCCAGACGCTCCATCGCCGGTTCAAGCTGGTCCTGCGCCACGGTAAGGCCCGCGGCCATCTTGTGCCCGCCGCCCTTGATCAGCAGCCCCTCGGACGCCACGCGCTGCACGGCGGCGCCCAGATCGACGCCGGTGACCGACCGGGCCGACCCCTTGCCGATGCCCTTGTCCAGCCCGATCACCACGGCGGGGCGGTTGGTCGCCTCTTTCAGTCGAGCGGCGACGATGCCGACCACGCCGGGATGCCAGCCTTCGCCGGCGGCCCAGACCAGCGGGCCATCAAGACCCCGGGCCTCGGCCTGGGCCAGGGCGGCGGCGCGCACGGCGGCCTCGATCTCGCGCCGTTCGGTATTGAGCTGATCGAGCCGTTCCGCCAGCGCGGCGGCCTCGGCCGGGTCATCGGTAGCGAGCAGCCGCGCGCCCAGATCGGCCTGGCCGATGCGCCCGCCGGCATTCACCCGCGGCCCCAGCAGAAAGCCAAGCGCATAGGGCGTGGGTGCGTTGTCCATCCGCGCCACATCGGCCAGCGCGCAAAGGCCCGGTCGGTCGCGCCGCGCCATGACGCGCAGGCCCTGACGCACGAAGGCGCGGTTCACCCCGATCAGCGGCGCGACATCGGCCACCGTGGCCAGCGCGACCAGATCGAGCAGCGCCATCAGATCGGGGCCCTGATGCCCCTCGGCGCGCAGGCGGCGGTTGGCCTCGACCAGCAGCAGGAACACGACCGAGGCGGCGCAGAGATGGGCGAGGCTGCCATCCTCGTCCTGGCGGTTGGGGTTCACCACGGCCAGGGCGGGGGGCAGGGTCTCACCGCCCAGATGGTGATCCAGCACCACGACATCGGCGCCCTTGGCGGCGGCGATCGGGCCATGGCTGAGCGTGCCGCAATCGACGCAGATGATCAGGTCATGGCGCGCGGCCAGCGCCTGCATCGCCGGTTCGTTGGGCCCATAGCCCTCGTCGATGCGGTCAGGAATATAGAGGGTGGCGGGCCGGCCAAGCGCGCGCAGCCAGACCAGCAGCAGCGCCGCCGAGGCGCCGCCATCCACATCGTAATCGGCAAAGATCGCGATGCGTTCGCGCCCCGCGACCGCCTGCAACAGCCGTGCGGCTGCCGGGGCCATGTCGCGCAGCGTCAGCGGATCGGGCAAGAGATCGCGCAGCGCCGGGGCAAGGAACCCTGCCGCATCGGCAGGGGTCACACCGCGCGCCACCAGCACCTGACACAGTGCCGGCGGCAGACGGGTCTGTTGCGCCATGGCCTCGGCCAGGCGCAGCGCCTCGGGGGCGGGGCCGATCCAGCGCCGCCCGGTCAGCGACGCCGTGACATTCAAGAAAGCACGATCCTGCATCTGTCTGTCCTGCCGTGGCGCCGCCGCAATGGCAAGCCGCTTCTGTGCCGGCGCCTACCAGTGGCCGGTATTGGGCATCGAGGCCCAGGGCTCGGCCGGGGGCAGCGATTCGCCCTTTTGCAGCAGCTCGATCGACACATTGTCGGGCGAGCGCACAAAGGCCATATGCCCGTCGCGCGGCGGGCGGTTGATCACCACGCCCTGCGCCTGAAGCGCCGCGCAAGTGGCATAGATATCGTCCACCGCATAGGCGAGATGGCCGAAATGCCGGCTGTCGGCGGGCAGGCCGCTGTCGCCATCCCAGTTATGGGTCAGCTCGACCGGGCATTCGGGCTGGCCGGGGGGCGCCATGAAGACCAGGGTGAAGCGGCCCTTGTCATTGTCGATGCGCCGCGTTTCCTCCAGCCCCAGCAAGCGGTAAAAGGCCATGGATTTTTCCAGGTCCAGCACGCGGACCATGGTGTGCAGGTAGCGGATGGTCATCTCGGGTCTCCTTCCTTGTCGGCCCAACATAGGGCCGCGCGGCACGGATACCAATGTCAGAACCGCGATTGCAGCCCCAGAAGCACCCCGGTGGTCACCGTGTCAAAGCGCGAGATATTGCTGTCGTTGCGGCTGGCGCGCAGGGTCAGTTGCGGCGAAAAGCCGGCCCAGCTGACCTCGCGCGCGACCAGTGTCACCTCGCCAAAGATCGAACGGTCCTGCCGGCCGCCCGGCGGGGTGATGATGCCGACGCGGTAATCGGGATAGGTGGCAAAGCTCGCACCGATGGCGCCGCTGATGTCAAAGGGGCCGATGCCCGAGGCGGGGGTAAAGCTCAGCTGTGCATAGCCGCCATGGCGGGCGCGTTGCAGGCTGACGCTCTGCACCTCATAGGCGGCGAGCGACAGGCCCAGCCGCGCCCCGCTTTCCAGCCGGTGCTGCGCCGAGAGCGACAGCCGCGGAATGCGCTGCACCGGCGCACCGCTTTGCGCGCCCTGTTCCACCGCCCATTCGGCGCCGAATTGCAGCCGCGTGCGGTTGCCCGCCATCATGGCCCGGCTGACCGACAGGCTGGCCGATCGCGTGCCGCTGCCGCCATCGTCGCCCAGACCCAGCGTCAGGCCGAAATCCCAGCTGCCGCGCCCGTCGGCGTCGATGCGCTGATGATCGAGGCCGATTTCCAGATCGCTTTCCGCCAGATCGCCATTGGTCAGCAGTACCGCCTGCCGCCGGGCGGCGCGGGTCAGGCGCACGCGCTCCAGATCAAGGCCGAAGGTCAGGCGGGTTTCGCTGCGCGCGCCGCGCGCCAGCCGCCAGGACAGGTCGGCGCCCAGTTGCGCCACCACCCCGGCCAGTGCCTGCGCGTCGCCGTTCAGCATCCCCACCTCGGGGCGGCCGTCGATGATGTTGAAGGCGCTGTCGGCGCCGCCATTCACATTGTCCGACGGGCTGACGGAAAAGCGCAGCCGCGCCTCCCAGGGGGAACGGTCGCGCACCGCGTTCAGCGCGGCCACCGTCTCGCGCCGCTCGGCGGTGGTGGGGCTGGCATCGCCCGCCTGCCGCAGCCAGTAGCGCAGCGCGATCCCGCGCTCCTCGCGGGCGGCGACGACGGCGGCAAGCTTGGCGGCCTCGTGCTTTTGCCGGGGGCTGCGGGCGGCGCCATAGGCGGCGCGGGCGGCCTGCCGGGCCGCGGGCAGATCACCGCGCGCCAGTGCGACCATGGCCAGCACCTGCCGCGCCAGCGGGTCAGACCCATCGACCAGCAGCAGACGCTGGGCCAGCGCCTGCGCATCATCCAGCGCGCCGGCCTGCACGGCGGCCACGGCGGCGGCGCGCACGGTTTCGACCGGCAGGCGCACATCCTCGGCCCGCAGGGGCGCGGCGGCCGCGAACAGCGCGGCCGCGAGGGCGGCCAGCCGCCCCGCGCCCTGACGCGACCCGTTACTTGGGTTCGACCGCGTCACAGATCGCCGCATCGCCCTTTTGCCCGCATTGCGTCAGCACAAAGACGCCGTGTTCTTCCTCGAGATCGGCATCGTCAAGGAACTGGTCCAGATGCACGAGCCCGGCGACGCTGGACGAATCCTTGCCGCCGAAGATCCCGCCATAACTGCCCGAGATCTGGTCCTGATTCTGGTTCACCGCAGCGGTCTCACCCTCGAAGGTGCCCTGATCGGTGATTTCGGTCGGGACCAGGATCACGTCATTGAGCGCGATGCGCCCGTCCACGATCACACGGTTGTAGATCTTGCCGTTGATCGCGTTGTCGGTGAAATCGGCGTTCAGGAAGATGTCGCCGCGCACGCGCGCGGGCTGGCTGGGCAGGATCGCCGGATCGGTGCCGACCGGCACGGGCAGCACATCGGGATTGCCCGGCGCATCAAGGTTTTGCAGCGCGACATATTTGCCGGCATAGCTGACAAGCCCGGTGCCCTTGTCGGCCGAGGTGACCGGCGGGCGGTCGAAATTGCCGTCGCGTTCGTAATAGCCGCCGCCATAGTAATGCGAGAACTGCCCGCCATCGGCGGCGGTGACGGCACGGGTCTTGCCGTCTTTCGATTGCGCGGTCAGCGCGACGAACATGCGGTCAAGCGGGTCTTCCTGCATCTTGAAGGCCTTGTAGCCAGCAAGGTCGAGTTTCTTGTAGCGCTTGTAGGTCACCATCTTGGGCGAGGAATCCAGCGTGACCGCCAGTTTCAGCTCGTCCTTGCTGGCGTCATAGGCCGCGGCGCTGACGCTGGCCGCCAGCGCTTCGGGCACTGCCACGCTGTCGGTGCCGCCATCGGTGCCCCCGTCGGTGCCGCCATCCGTTCCGTCCGCCGGAAAGGGATTGCCGCCGCATGCAGCCAGCAGCAGCAGCGCCGCAATCGTCACTCTCGCATCCATGATCTCGCCCGCTCTTGCCTTTGTCGTGTTGCGACAAATGTCCCTGCAACCGCCCCTCAAGTCAATGTGAGGCGTGCAGTTTCGTGTCTGGCGTGGCCTCTGTGCCGCGCGCGGGGTTTGGGTCGGCTACGCACCCCCGTATCTGGAGATATGCGGCTTTTCGCCCCCTATATATGGCCTTGGCGTTTCATGCCGGGGCAAGCCGGGTTATAGTGCCGTGATTCTGATCAAGGACACGCCCCCATGCCGCTGACGCCCGAACAGCTTGCCGAAATCGAAGATCTGCGCGCGACGCCGCGCCCCACGCTGCGGGCGGTCTCCGAAGGGGCTGAGGCGCATCTCTATCGCGCGCATGAAGTGCTGGATCACGGCTTTGTCCGGGTGATCGACTATATGGGCAATGATGCCGCCATCGTGCAGGCGGCGCGGGTCAGCTATGGCGCGGGCACGAAAAAGGTGAACGATGACAGCGGTCTGATCCGCTATCTGATGCGGCACTGGCATTCGACCCCGTTCGAGATGTGCGAGTTGAAGCTGCATGTGAAGCTGCCAATCTTTGTCGCGCGGCAATGGATCCGCCACCGCACCGCCAATGTGAACGAATACAGCGCGCGCTATTCGATCATGGACCGCGAATTCTACATCCCGCAGCCCGAACATCTGGCGGCGCAATCGACCGTCAACAATCAGGGCCGCGGCGCGGTGCTGGCCGGGGCCGAGGCCGCGCGGGTGCTGGAGATCCTGAAATCCGACGCGGCGCGCAGCTATGACCATTACGAGGAAATGCTCAGCCAGGACGGCCAGCAGGGCCTGGCGCGCGAACTGGCGCGGATGAACTTGCCCGCCAATATCTATACGCAATGGTATTGGAAGGTCGATCTGCACAACCTGTTCCATTTCCTGCGCCTGCGTGCCGATGCCCATGCGCAATACGAAATCCGCGTCTATGCCGAGGCGATCGCCCGCGTGGTCGCCGATTGGGTGCCGGTGGCCTTTGCCGCCTTCGAGGATTACCGCATGGGCGGCGCCACGCTGTCGGGCAAGGCCGTGGCGGTGCTGAAACGCCGCCTTGCCGGCGAGGTGGTCGGGCAAGAGGACAGCGGCATGAGCAAGGGCGAATGGCGCGAGTTCACCGAGGTCTGGGGCTGATCGCGCTTGCAGAGGCGATTTGCCGCGCGATAACCTTTCACTGGCATCCTTTGGCGCAGCGGGCGCTCCGAACCACAAAAGGCACAGCATGTTCGACCAGTTGAACGGCCAGAAATTCGGAACGATCATGGCCGACCCGCCCTGGCAGTTCCAGAACAAGACCGGCAAGGTCGCCCCGGAACACAAGCGGCTGAACCGCTATGCGACCATGACGCTGGATGACATCTGCGCCATGCCGGTGGCCGATCTGGCCGACGATCCGGCGCATCTTTACCTCTGGGTGCCCAATGCGCTGCTGCCTGACGGGTTGCGGGTGATGGCGGCCTGGGGCTTTACCTACAAATCCAACCTCATCTGGCAGAAGATCCGCAAGGATGGCGGGCCGGACGGGCGCGGCGTCGGCTTCTATTTCCGCAACGTGACCGAGATCCTGCTGTTCGGCACCCGCGGCAAGAACGCCCGCACCCTGGCCCCCGGCCGGTCGCAGGTGAATTTCCTGGAGGCGGAGGAGCCGGACGGCGATCTGCTCAAGACCCGCAAGCGCGAACATTCGCGCAAGCCGGATGAGCAATATGGCATCATCGAATCCTGCTCTTTCGGGCCCTATCTCGAACTGTTCGCGCGGGGGGAACGGCCGGGCTGGTCGGTCTGGGGCAATCAGGCCGATGACAGCTATGAACCGACCTGGAAGACCTACAAATACAATTCCAGCCTCAGCGCGGCGGAATGAACTGCCATGGCGCAGGACGAGGGTGACGCGCCCGCGCGGCTGGATGACGTTTCCGCCGGCCGCAATGCCGACCGCGCCGAGACGCTGGCCCCGCTGCTGCCGGCCGACCTTCTGGCGCGGTATGAGGTGTTTTCCTACCGCAACGCGGCGGGCATCCTGAAGCACAGCTTTCCCGCGCAATATGACGATCTGGTCAGCGCGCTGCGCCAGTTGCGCATCACGCGGCGCCAGATCCGCACGCCCGGCGGCAGCAAATCCGAGATCGCCAAATATATCGACACGCTGTTTGACGCAGATTGGCGCGAGACCCGGATCGCGGCGGATCTGCATGTCCGGCTGATGTCGCCCAAGGGCGACGCCACCTTTGCCAGCTATACCCGCGAAGGCTATCTGGATGGGCACCGGATTGATTTCGTGAAAGGCCGCGTCGCGCTGGATCTGGAATGGAACAGCAAGGACCAGACCTATGACCGCGATCTTTATGCCTTTTCGGCGTTCTATGAGGCCGGGGCGATTGATGTGGGCATCATCATCACGCGGGGCAGTGCGATGAATACCGATTTCTTTCGCGGCCTGGGCAAGGTGCTGGCCAAGGATGGCAGCGAAGGTGCCGGCGATGTCCACAAGAAATATGGCGCCTCGACGACCTGGATGGGCAAGCTGCTTTATCGGCTGGATGCCGGGCGCAATGGCGGCTGCCCGGTTCTGGCGATCGGCATCACCCCGCATTGTGTGGCCGCGGACTGACCGCGCCGCGGACCTGGCTGAAAGGAGCCCCCGATGATCCTCTATGGCATCCCGACCTGTGACACCTGCAAGAAGGCGCTCAAGGCCCTTGAGGGGGCAGGGCGCCGCGTGGAGTTTCGCGATATCCGCAAGACCCCGCTGACCGAGGCCGAAATCGCCCGGCTGGTCGCCGAATTCGGCGGGCGGCTGATCAACAAATCCTCCACCACCTATCGGTCTTTCTCGGATTTCCTCAGGGAATCAGAGCCCGAGGCGCAGATCGCGGCCCAGCCCACGGTGATGAAACGCCCGGTGATCGAGGCCGATGGCCAATTCTGGCTGGGTTGGGACGAGGCGGTGCAAACGGCGCTGCTGGCATGAAAACGGCCCCCGAAAAGGGGGCCGCTTCACGCATTTCCGCCCGGGTTCAGAGCAGTTTCAGATCGCTGGCCGAGGACCGGCCATCGCGGCCCGATTGCAGCTCGAACGCGATTTTCTGATTGTCGTTCAAGCCTTTGAGGCCGGCGCGTTCCACCGCCGAGATATGAACGAACACATCCTTGCCGCCATCATCGGGGGCAATGAAACCATAACCCTTGGTGGCGTTGAACCATTTCACGGTGCCGGTCGGCATGCCGCTTCTCCTTTGTCAGCCATCCCGGGGCGTAATTGCCGCGGGCCGTGCAGCCAGGTCTTCCACTTCTCAGGCTGCCTGTCGGCAGGAGGCGGTCGAAAGTCTGTCGTCACGCAGGAAATGATGCCATGGCTTTTGAAAAACGCAATAAAATTTGGTTGGGCGGCCCGGGATGTGCCCGGAACCGCCCAGTCAGAACCTCATCGCGGTCGATGCTCAGGGCATTTCCGCCGCACGGCCCAGCTCGGCCAGAATCGCCTCGAGCGAGGCGGTTTCGGTGCGCTGTTCGCCCAGACGCCGGACCGAAACCGTGCGCTCCTCGACCTCTTTCATGCCGATGGCCAGAATGACCGGCACCTTGCCGACCGAATGTTCGCGGACCTTGTAGTTGATCTTCTCGTTCCGCGTATCGGCCTCGGCGCGGATGCCCGCGGCCTTCAGCGCCGCGACCACCTCATGCACATAGGCATCGGCATCCGAGACGATGGAGGCCACGACCACCTGACGCGGCGCCAGCCAGAATGGCAGTTTGCCCGCGTAGTTCTCGATCAGGATGCCGATGAAGCGCTCGAACGAGCCCAGAACGGCGCGGTGCAGCATGACGGGGCGATGTTTAGCGCCATCTTCGCCGACATATTCCGCGTCCAGCC
>Ga0209053_1000777_pt1 | contig 18533 bp, 17 predicted proteins | sample EBPBio152010_DNA_FD_185864 | JGI IMG/M metagenome (GOLD analysis project Ga0209053, IMG submission 185864) | Wastewater treatment Type I Accumulibacter community from EBPR Bioreactor in Madison, WI, USA - Reactor 1_7/15/2010_ DNA (SPAdes)... | ecosystem: Engineered > Bioreactor > EBPR >... | reverse complement strand
GGGTCCGTCCTCGGCCCAGCGTCCGGCCGGACACCAGCCGCCGACGGGCAGACCGACGGCGAGCGCCGCGTCCAGCGCTGCGCGGTCGACTCCCGACTGTCCGCCCGAGAGAACCCGCGCCGGACGCACAGCTCAGCGCGCGACGACGACGCCGACCCGGAGACGGTGCGCCTCGCCCGCGACCTCCGTCTCGGCGAGCACCCAGTACGTCCCCGCCGGCAGCGACGGCAGCGCGAGCGCCGACGCCCCGGCCGGCGCGTCGCCGTCGAGCAGCACCGCGAGTTCGCGCCCGAGCGCGTCGACGAGGCGGACCGAGGCGCGGGCGGCGGTCGGCAGCGCGAGCGTGGCCGTCGCCGGACCGGCCGACGGGTTGGGCGCGACGCGGAGCGCGGGTTCGCCCGATGGCTCGTCGTCGGCCGAGACGATCTGTCCGCCGGTCGTGAAGCTCCACGGCGCCGACCACGGCCCGACACCATTCACGTTCCGGCCACGGACTTGCCAATAGTGGGTCTGGAGAGCGGCCAGCGGCTCAGGCAGCGTGACCTCAGTGCCGACGATGCTGAGTTGCTGGTGGAGAATGGGGTCGAACGTCGGCGAGGCGGAGACCCACAGGTCGTAGCTGGCTGCCCCGTTGAGGACCTGCCACGATAGCGTCGTCTGCCGGGGAACGTCCGCCGTTCCGTCGGCGGGGCTGGCGAGCACCGGCGCGGCCGTTGGTGCGTCTGACGCCCGCATGAAGGTGCGCACGTCGGAGACGCTCGTGCCGGCGACGTTGCGCGCGATCACGCGCCAGTGGTAGAGCTGCCCCCGCGTCAGGGGCTCGAGCGGAACGGTCACCTGCGTGGACAGCGTCAACTGGTCCACCACGGGTGCACTGAAGGTGGGCTCGGGCGCGATCTGGAGACGGTAGTCGTCGGTGCGTCCCGACCCTTCCCACCGAAACAACGCGGTCGTCACCGAGGCGGTAAACGCGGTGTCGTCGGCCGGCGACACGAGCGGCGGCGGTGGCGGTAGCCGGCCTTCCGTGCGGTACACGCGCGTTGGGCTCCAGGCACCTGACCCCGCCGCCGACACGGCGCGCACGTGCCAGTAGTAGGTGGTGTTCTCCGACAGCCCGGTGATCGTCACTGTCGGCGCAGTGAGCCCGGTGCGTGACGGCGTCGCGTCGCCGCCGGGATCGATCAGGTCCGGGTACTCCGAGTACTCCAGCACGTACGACGTCGCGCCGGGCACCGGCTCCCACGCGAACGTGACGGTGCGCTCGCCCTGCGCCCCGTCGGCCGGCGCCGTCAGCACGGGCGTCGCAGGCGGATCGGGAAGCGCCGTCGTGTCGAAAATGCGGATCACGTTGCTGCCGCTGCTCCCGCACGCGATAAACGTCGGGGCCACCTGCGGCGATTCGCACGCGGAATACGCGCCGACGGCGATCGGGCCGGCCCAGCCCAGACCGGACGCGTCGGTGCGGTAGAGCCGAATCACGCCGTTGGTGCTGAGTCTCACGGCCGCCCGGCCACCGCGCACATCGAGGTAGATGCTCGAGCTGCTGAGCGGTAGCTCCCCGACGCGCACCCAGTCCGTCCCGGTCTTGACCCACGACCGGATGCCACCAGACGCGATCCGCAACAGGCGGGTGCCGTCGAGGCCGAGCTGCCCCGTGCTGGCACGGGAAGCGCTCCCTGGCTCTCCCGCCAGTGGGTTGGTGGCCCACCCTGTCGGCGTGTGCTCGTAGACCACGGTAACGCCTCGGCCGTCTCCGCCACCGATGGTCACGTAGGGCGCCGACGCCGCGAGCGCGCTCGCGTCCGCATCGGTGAGGTGCGGGACCCAAGTCCCGTCCGTAAGGGCGTACAGGATTGTGCCTCCGTACGATCCACTCCCGTCGTCAGGGGCGCCGACGGCAGCGACCGTCCCGTCGAGAGCGACCCGGTAGCCAAAAAAGTCGAAGTCGTCTTCTGTCGTGGGCGGCACGAACACGGCTTCCTCGACCCAGCCGCCCGGGTCGCGGCGGAACATGTGCGCCCGGCCACCCGACGCCCCGCCGGTCGCCTTGCACGGGTCGGACACGAGCACGCGTCCCTGGCTGAGCGCCACGCGGTTGCCGAAGCACGCTGGCGCGCCATCCGACGGCGCGAGAACGCCGTCGAGCGTCCACGGCGTGCCGACGGCACTGCGCGTGTAGACCCGCACTTGGCCATTGGCGCTGGCGCCGATGACGAGGTAGAAGCTGGCCGCGTCGAGCGACGTCACCCCGTTTACGGGCACGATCAGGTCTTCGAACGGTGCTTGCGCGTGAGCGAGCGCCGGGACGAGCGCGAGAACCGTCACGAGCAGCAGGAGGCGGGCGAGCATGAGACCAGAATGACAGGCGATAGCGGGGGAGAATAGCGCACCGGGCGAGGCTGTCAGAGCCGCCCTGCCATCTTGTCGCAATAACGGAGATGGCATGAGAGTGGCACGGCCGGCGGGCGTGCGACTGCACGAACCCACCCCTCCATTCCACCCCGTTCCAGCCATGACCACCCGTACCCGCCGCTTCTCCGACGTCGACGCCTTCTTCCGCGACGTCGACCGCCTCTTCGCCGACGCCGCCCGCACCGGCGGCTTCGCCCCCCGCGCCGACGTCATCGAGGCCGACGACGCCTACCTGATCGCGCTCGACCTGCCGGGCGTCGCCGCCGACGCCGTGCACGTCCACTACGACGACGGCGTGCTCGCCGTCTCGGGCGAGCGCGCGCAGGCCGAGAGCCTTACCGGCGCCCGCCTCGTCCGCGCCGAGCGCGGCCTGGGGCGCTTCTCGCGCCAGTTCCAGATCGGCACCGCCATCGCCCCCGACGGCATCGAAGCCGACCTCGACGAGGGCGTGCTGACGGTGCGGGTGCCCAAGGCGGAGGTCCGCAAGGCACGCCAGATCGCCGTCGGCCGCCGCGCGCCGGGCGGCGCCGTCGAGGTCCGCGCGACCACCGAGGAGCCGGCCGACGAGCCCGTCGAGGCCGAGGCCGCCTGACGCTCTCCGGGCGACCGACCCGTGCGGGGGCGAGCTTCGGCTCGTCCCCGCGTTCGTTTTCTGCGCCGCCGCGTGACGCCGCCGTGCCCCGGCACGGCCTTTGGACCATTCCGCCGCGTCCCCCCTCTTCGTCCCTTCCCCCCGGACCGATGACCCTCTCGACTCCCCTCCGCGCTCTCGGTCTCGCGCTTCTCGCCACGACCGTCCTGTTTGCTGGACAGGCCGAGGCCCAGTCCGCGACCTCGCCCGAGGCCGTCGCGCGGCGCCTCCAGCAGCGCTACGCGCAGGTCCGCACCGTCACCGCGGACTTCGTCCAGACCACCGGCGGGCAGCGCCACAGCGGGCGCCTCCAGGTGCGCGGCGACGCGTTCCGGATGACGCTCGGCGAGCAGACGCTCGTCACCGACGGCACGACGCTCTGGTCGTACTCGCCGGCCGACGAGCAGGTCGTGGTGCAGGACTACGACGCGCGCCAGCAGGGCTTCTCGATCGGCCAGCTGTTCACCGACTACCTGCGCGTCTTCCGGCCCGTCGGCGCGACGCGCGCGACGCTCGGCGGCGTCCGCCACGACGTGCTGACGCTGCGCCCGCGCGACGCCGGCTCGTCGGTGCGCGACGCGACGGTCTACGTCCGCTCGGCCGACGCCATCCCGACGCGCGTCCGCGTGCGCGACACCAACGGCGCGCTGCACGCCTTCGACCTGTCTCGCGTGCAGCTCAACCAGTCGCTCCCGGCGTCCACGTTCACGTTCAGCGCGCCGCGCGGCACCGAGGTCGTGGACCTGCGGTAGGCGCGACCGCTCACGCGGTCGTCTCGCGCTGTGTTCACGCGCTCGCATCCGGCGCGGGGGTAGACTGATTCCCTCGCGCCGGTTTCTGTTCGTGTCCGACAGTCTCAAGTCCGTCCTCGCCGTCGCCGGCAGCCTCGCGCTGGCCGGCGGCCTGCTGTGGCTCTCGCTCCGCAACGCCGACATGGCGGCCGTCGGCGCGGCGCTGCGCGAGGCGCACTGGGCGTGGCTCGTCCCGATGGCGCTCGTCTCGGCGCTGTCGGTGGTGTTGCGGGCGTGGCGGTGGCGCGTGCTGCTCGCGTCTCTCGGCGGCGCGGCGCCGACGCTGGGCCTCGCCACCGGCGCGACGTTCATCGGCTACCTCGTCAACTACGCGGCGCCGCGCGCCGGCGAGGTCGCGCGCGCCGTCAACGTCTCGGCGCGCGGCGGGCTGCCGTTCGCGTCGGTCGCCGGGACGGTCGTCGCCGAGCGCGTCCTCGACGTGCTGACGCTCGGGATCGCGCTGCTGCTCGTGCTGGCGCTCTACGGCGGACGCGTGGCGTTCCTGACCGAGGGCCTCGGCGCGGCGCTGGCCACGCGCGGCCCGCTCCTCGCGCTGCTGGCCGTCGGCGGGCTCGTCGCGGCGGGGCTCGCGCTGTGGTTCCTGCGGCGGAGCGCCGGGACGCTGGCGCGCCTCCTCGGCGGCTTCCGCGACGGGCTGGCGACGGTCGTCCGCGCGCGCCGGCCGGCCGCCCTCGTCGCCTCGACGGTCGGCATCTGGGCGAGCTACGCGGTCATGGCCGACCTGCCGCTGCGCCTGCTCGGGATCTCCGGCCTGTCGTTCGTCGACGCGTTCGCGGTCATGGCCGTCGGCGCGGTCGGGATGGCGCTCCCGTCGCCTGGCGGCGCGGGGTCGTACCACTACGCGACGGTGCAGGCGCTGACGGTCCTCTTCGCCGTCGGCGCGAGCGAGGCCGCGACGTATGCGTTGCTCTCGCACGCGGCGCAGCTCGTCTTCTACGCCGTCGGCGGCGGCGTGGCGCTCGTCGCGCAGGGCACGTCGCTGGCCGCGCTCCGCGCGGCGCCCGCCGAGGCCCGCGCCGAGGCGCCCGCGTGACGCGCGACCCGCGCCTGCCCGCGGCCATCGCCGTCGGCCTGTCGGGCGTGGCCGTCGCGGCGGCCCTCTTCGCGCTGCGCCCCGAGCTCGGCGGGCGACCGCCGACGGCCCACCTCGGGACGGTCCCGCTCGCGGTGCTGGACACCGTCGCGCTCGCCGGTCGCGTCGTGACGGCCAGCCTCGACGGCGTCGTGGACCGCGCCGACGGCGACACGGTCTGGCTCGCCGTGCGCGGCGCGCCGTTCCCGGTCGTCGTGCGCGACTCGTCCGCCTGGCTCGAGGGCACGCGCCTGCTCGTCGCTGGACGCCTGCGCGAGACGCACGGCCGCCGCCACCTCCGCGCGCGCGACTGGACGCGCGTCGACGGCGGCGTCGTGCCGGCCGCCGACTCGGGGCGCGCGCTGCCGTTCGCGCCCGCGCCCGACCGTTCGGACGGTGCGGCGAACCGTTCGGCCGGCTGACGCGGGGTGGCGCTGGAGCGGGTCGGTATCGTGCCTTCGGCGCCACACCCGGCGCGCTCCCCATCCACGCTTGCCCGCCCACCGATGGAGATCCGCTTCGACCCGAACCCCCTCGGCGGCCTCGTCTCGGCCGAGGTCTACGAAGTCCTCGCCGCCCACCGCCTGCTCGACGAGAAGGGCGTGCGCGACTACCAGATCCGGCAGCAGTTCAAGGAGCTCCGCCGCGCCGATGTGCCGGCCTACGAGGCCATCGAAGAGCTTCGCGAGCAGCACCCCTACCTCCAGTTCGACACGATCCGCAAGATCGTCTACGGCCTCCGCCGCCGCGGCTAGGCCGTCACGAACGGCCTTGCGGCCCACGATCTCTCCCGGGTTGGGTGAGACCCGGCGGGCGGTGGCTCGCCCGCCGGCGCTAGAGGGACCGGCGCGGCGCTCCTCGGGGCGCCGCGCCGCTTGCGTTCAGGGCGGGAGCGCGCGAGAGAGGTCGAACGGCGCGGCGAGGTAGCCCCGCCGCCAGGCCGGACGCACGGCGTCCAGCACCAGCGCCTCGACGGCCCCGAGCGGGTAGAACGCCACACGCTGGTCCGCCGCGAGGTCCAGCCCGGCGATCTCGCGCGCGAGAGCGTGCCGCAGCGTGTCGGCCGCCGCCGCGTACGGGATCGCGTCGGGCAGCGCGACGAACACCGAGAGCGGATCGTGCCGGGCCGCGGCTGCCTCGGCGACGCGGTGCTCGGTGAACCGCGCAACGCCTTCCTGTCCCATCTGGAACGACAGGTAGCGGTCGTCGGCCGGCGAGAGGGCCGCGCGCAACGCCGTGCGCGACGCCCGGAGGTCGGACAGGCGGGATGCCTCGTCGGGGCCGCGCGCACCGGCGAGCGCCGCGACGAGCGCGTCGCGGTACGCCCCCACGCGCGCCACCACGCCGGCGTCGTCGTACGGGAACGGGTACGTCAGCATCCACATCCCGCTCTCGTCGCCGCCGGCGAGGTCGAGCGCGGCCACCTGCGCGTAGTAGCCGGGCTGGCTCATCTGGAGCTGGTGCAGGTGCTCGTGCAGCAGCGTCAGCACCCAGAAGGTGGACGACAGGCCCGTCGTCTCGGGCGTGCCCACCACGACCGTCGGGATGCCGCCGACGGCGGGGAACGTCGCGAGAAGGCCGGGCGGGAACTGGCGAGGACGCCCGACCACCGGGCCGGCGAGCAGCGAGTCGTAGGCCGTCACCGGCGCGAAGTCGTCCGACGGCGACGGGTGGCCGACGAGGTACTCGTGGTCGGGCGTGACGAGCAGAATGGCGAACGGAACGTCTCCCCAGCCCGGCCAGATGCCGTCGGCGACAGCGTCGGCGAGGCGGAACGCTTCAGCGAGGCGGACGCGGTCGGCGTCGCGCAGCGCGGGCTGGGCGGCGGACGCGGGCGCGAGGACCAGCAGGGCGAGTGCGAGACGCAGTGGGCGCATCGGAGGTGGGAGGCGCGTCCCGAAGACGCGCACGGCGTCCCGCAGGTTACCAGTCCGGCATCCGACGCGCGCTACGGCGTGCACTCGGCGCGGACCCACTCGGCGACGGCCGGTGCGAACGTGGCGAGCGGCACGTCGTGGTCCCCGGCGAACATCCGGCTCGTGGCCCGCGCCGCGCCTGCGGTCGCGAGCGCCTCCACGACCGGCACGCCGTGCGCGTCGAACGGCGCCGTCTGGTCCTGCCCGGCCCCGAGCATCAGCACGGCCCGCCCGCGCAGCGCGGGCGCCAGTCGGGCGAGGTCCAGCGCCTCCGCGTTGGCGATCAGGCCAGCGGCCATCCCGTCGCCGGCGTCCGAACGGACGGGCGCTCCCGGCCCGGTCATCTGGGCGAGGATCTGCGTCCAGCGGGCGCGGTACGCCTCGTCGGCGCCCATCCGGCGACCGAGCGCGCCGAGGTTGAAGACGGCGGCCGTCGCGACGCACGGCACGGCGGGATCGGCGGCGGCGGCGTTGAGGGCGACCCACCCGCCGAAGCTGTGCCCGAGCAGCGCCACGCGCCCGTCGGCGCGGTACGCCGCGCGCGACTCGGGCGCGCGGACGAAGGCGAGCGCGCTCCCGGCATCGGCGACGGCGCCGGGGATGCTGAACGACCCCTCGCTCCCCCACGTCCCCCGGTAGTTGACGTAGAGCACGTTGAGGCCGCTTTCGCGGAAGACGCGGATCGCATCCGGCGCGGCCTGCGCGCTGCCCGGCAGACCGTGGAGCAGTAGCACCGTCGGGTGCGGCCCGGCGCCGCCGGCGACGTGCATCGTCCCGCGCAACGACGCGTCGGGGCCAGGGATCGAGACGGCGACGTCGAGCGGGGGCGCGACGGAGTCCGGCGCGGCGGGAGCGCCGGAGGTCGCGCAGCCCGGCGCGAGGAGAAGGACGAGGAGGGCGAGAACAGCGCGGAGGGCCATCACGGGTGAAGGGATGGTGAACCGCCGCGTGACGCAACGGCACGAGCCGGGTTGCACCGTCGTCGTCGCGTTCTTCCCCGTCTCCCGATTCCGCGTGACGCGCTTGAACGGATCGGAGTGAGACCTCGTGGTCGTCCCGAATCGGAGGTCGGCGGAGCCAGCTTGTCAAGAGACCTCGACGCGCTGATCCGATGCGTCGAGGTCCCTCCACTCTGCTTCGCTCCGGTCCGGATGACGACCTTGAGCCTATGCCCGGGCAGGGATGGGAGCCTTCCGGTATCTGCCCCATGCCACGAACGCAGCCAGCACGCCGAGAATGAGGTTGGCGGGGAGCATCGAAGCCTCCCCTCGCGTCAGATGAAACCCGGCCGCCAGTACCATCACCGCGACGAGCCCCGCCGCGGCCAGCGGGGTCAGGACCGGGCGGATGCGGAGGGCCGACGGGAGGACGAGCCCGAGGGCCCCAGCGAGTTCGGCAGCTCCGATCAGGCGGACGAGCGCAGCGGGAACGTCGCCGGGCCACCCCATCTGGGCTGCAAGTGCGGTGATGGGCGTCGCGAGCTTCATCGCCCCGGCCATCCCGAAGGCGGCGGCGAGCAAACCCTGGGCTACCCAGAGTGCGATGTGGAGCCGTGGGCTCCGTGGGCGGGTCGTCGTGTCGGCGGGCGTGTCCATGGGAGGGTGTCGGAGGCGCGGGCCTCGTGGTTTGGAGGAAGCCCAGAATGCGCTGGAAACGGCGACTGCCACCTTAATCTGGATTAAGATCTCGGCGGCCTCAACTTCGCCGCTTGTTCCGCCTTGGCCTTGCTGAGCGCCTCGGGTGTGATCCCCAAGTAGGACGCGACCATCCGCTGGGGCACTCTCTGCATGATGTCCGGGTACGTCCGCTGGAAGTGGTCGAACCTCTCGATTGCCGGCGTGCCCATCAGCATCAGAACTCTGGTCTGCAAGACGGACAACCGCTTGATCAGCTTGTCGACGTGCTCCCGTGCGAGGACAACATCCTTTTCGATCACGGCCACGACCGAGTCCTCCACGGCGTCGATGAACAACTCAGCCGCCACGCCAGACTCCGTGCTGTCGGCGACGACCCAGCCTTCAGGACCGAACATAAAGATGTGTTCCCTGCCCTTCCTGTCGATCGTATAACTCCTAATAAGCCCCGACTTTACCTCATACGCAAAAGTGTCCACATCTCCTTCGCGCTGAATAAATTCTCCCTTTTTTACAAATTTTATTTTCACGTTATTCAGAGCCAACAAACGAAGGTTCGCATAGCTGCCGGTGACTGCCGGCCACCAGGGGTGGACGAGCGAAAGTAGGCACCAGCGCCCGAACGAAGTGAGCACGCCGATGCGCTCGGTCGGCCTCCATCGGCGGAGCCGCTGAGTGCCCGGAGGCCCGTCCCCGGAGTTCCAGCGCTTCGCATGGCGCCACCCTCACAAGCACGCCCTCTGGATCTCCGGCCGCGTCCGCAGCCCACGCTCCCCCTCTGCCGCTTGCTCCTCTACAACAGGATCCGCGCCGTGAACTGGACCTGTCGCGGCGGCCCGGCCGAGCGCGTCACGATCCCGCTCCCGGCGGCGCCCGTCTGGATCTGGTTGCTCACCGTCGCGTTGTTGGCGAAGCCCGACAGCGGCGCCGCGTCGAACACGTTGAACACGTCCGCGCGCAGCTCGGCGCGCACGCCACTGACGGCGGGCAGCGCGTAGGCCAGCGAGAGGTCCACGACCGCGCTGCCGGGGAGGCGGTCCGAGTTGCGGCGTTCGCCGGGATGGCGGTCGGTGCCGCCGGTGTAGGCGCTGGAGAAGTCGCGGTTGTCGCCGTCGCCGTTGAGGTCGGTCGTGCCCCCATAGAGCGCGGCGTCCGGCACGCGGTTCACCGGCTGCCCGCTCTGGACGAGCGCCGCGACCGTCAGCGAGAGACCGTCGAAGGCGTAGAGCGTCCCGACGGCCGACAGGACGTGCCGGCGGTCGTTGAGGCTCGGCCCCCACTCGGCCTCGAAGTCGTTGGCGTCGGCCGCGCGGAAGTTGATGTCGTCGGTGTCGTTGCGGAGGCTGGAGAGCGTGTAGCCGAGGCGCCCGGCGCCGTCGAGGCCCGGCGCGAGGCGCGAGCGGTCGGCGACGGCGGCGAGCGTGGCGGCCCAGTAGCGCGCGCGCCCGGCGGTCTCGGTGACCACGATGCGCCGCGCGCCACCGGCGACCGGCGCGACCGGGCGCGTCGCGTCGGCGGCCTCCGGCGTGCGGGGCACCGGGTGCTCGGGGTCCACGGCGTAGGCGCTCGGCGCGTTGAGATCGCGCAGGCGCGGCAGGTTGCCCGAGCGCGTGTGCAGCAGGTCCAGCGTGACGACGGCAGACGGCGCGATCTGGCGCTGCGCGCCGAGCGTGATCTGATGGGCGTACGGGTTGTCGTAGCCGTTCGGGTTGAGGATGCGCCGCTCGAAGAACGTGAGCCCGGCGCGGCGGTCCTGCAGCTCGGCGGCGGTGGGGCCGAGGCCGTAGCCCGGCGTGAGGTCCGTCGCGTCGACGGTCGCGTTCCCGTCGAACGTGACGCGGTCGAGGTCGGTGTCGGACGGGAGGATCCCGAGGGCGACGAGCTCGGCGACCTGGCTGCGGAAACCGGCGGCAGTCGTGTTCTGCTGGAGGGCGTCCGAGTAAATGGCGTAGAGCACGCGGTCGTAGGCCAGCCCGTAGCCGGCGCGGAGGCTGGTGCCGGGCGCGACGCGCACGTTGAGCCCGACGCGCGGCGCGAGGTTGTCGAGATCGCCAGTGGCCGCGCCGCCGCGCGAGAGCGTGTCGTAGTCGTAGCGGAGGCCGAGCGTGAGCGTGGCGTCGGGCGCGACGGCCCAGCGGTCCTCCACGAAGAGGCCGGCGACGGTCTGCCGCGCGCCGAACGCCGCCGGCGCGAGCTCCACGCTGTAGCTCACGACCTCGACGTCGGCGGGCAGGTCGGTGGGCGTGAGGGCGCCGCCGCGCGCCGCGAGCGCGTCGGCCTGCGATTGCGTGAGGCGGACCGTGTAGGCGCCGGCCTCGGGTCCGCCCCCGCGCAGCGCAAAGCCCGACGACAGCACGTCGGCGCCGACGGCGAGCGTGTGGCGCCCGCGCGTGGTCGTCGCCGTCGGGCGCAGCTGGACCGTTTCCTCCAGGCTGTCGAACGTGAAGCCGGGGTTGCCGAGGCCGGCGACGGCGCGGCCATCGGGTCCGAGGACTGTCACACGCGTCCCGGATTCGCCGCGCGCGTAGTTCCACCGGAAGCGGCTGAACTGGGCGTCGGCGCTGACGAGCCAGCGGCCGGCGAGGGCCGTCGTCTGGACGGCCGCGAGCAGCGAGCGCCGCACCTGCGTGTTGCCGGCGGACGGGAACTCGACGCCGCCGTCGAGGCCGCCGCCCGGCCGCTCGATCCCGACGTCGCCCACGTGGAGACGCGCCGTCGAGCGGACGCCCGGCCGCCACGTGTGGTCCACGCGCAGTGAGCCGAGCGCGTAGCGGTTCGTGCCGTCGACGGGCTCGTCCACGCCGAGGAGCGGCGAGACGAGGCGGTTGGTCTTGTCGTCGCGCGTGAGCTCGAGGTTGGCGAACAAGAAGGTGCGGTCGCGCGCGATCGGTCCGCCGGCCGAGAGCGCGAGCTGCTGGCGCGCGTAGCCGTCGCGCACAGGGTTGCCCGAGAGGTCACGCTGCGGGAACGGCGTCGCCGCGTCGAGCGCGCCGCCGGGGCGGAGCGTATAGAGCGCCTCGGCCGTCGGCGTGTTGGAGCCGGCGCGCGTCGTCACGTTCACGACGCCGTTGGCCGAGCGCCCGTAGGCCGTCCCGAACGTGTTGGTAAAGGCCGTCACGTCCTGCACGATGCCGAGCGGGACCGGGAATTTGGGTCCGCCGAGGAAGTTCTCGGTGTTGTCGAGGCCGTCGATGAGGTAGGTCGTGTAGAGGCCGTTGGCGCCATTGATGGCGACGACTGGCGCCTCGGGGTAGAAGCCGGTGGACGGCACGACGCCCGGCAGGCGGGCGAGCATCCGCGCGAGGTCGCGCCCCTCGACGGGCAGCGCCTGAACCTCGGCGGGCGCGAGCGTGGCGGAGACCTCGGCCGTCGAGGCGTCCACGCGCGCGTAGGCGGCGCCGGTGACGGCGACCTCGTCGAGCGTGCGGTCCAGCCGGCGCGGGACGACCAGCAGCACGCTGCGCGTCTCGCCCGCGCGGAGCGTCAGCGCGCCGGTGCGCGCCTCGGTGAACGGCGTGCCGTCGCCGCCGGCGCGCACGACGTAGCCGCCGGCCGTCGTCAGGCCGTCGAAGCGGACGCGCCCCTGCGCGTCGGTCGTCGCCTCGTCGGCCTGCCCGACCTCGTCGTTGGCGACGCGGACGGTCGCGCCGACGAGCGCCGCGCCGGCGCCGTCCACGGCGCGGACCGACAGCGAGGCCTGTGCGAGCGCGGCGGACGGGAGCAGGACCAGCAGCAGGACGAGACGGCGCATCGGGGGGACGGCGAGCGAGAGCAGGGCGTGGAGACTACCGCGCCCGACGCCCCACCGTCGCCGGGCCTTACGCCGCGCCGAGCGCCCGGCGGAGGAGCGCGATCTGTCCGCCGTGATACGCGAGGTGCTGCGTCAGCTCCGAGACGAAGCCGGCGACCGTCGCCCCCCGCGCACCGGCCGGCGTCCCGGCGATGGGGCCGTCGAGGTCAATGGCCGTGAGCGCGCCGACGCGCGTCGCAAGGGCGTGGTACGCGTCGTCGAGCGCGCGGAGCGTCGCGGCCCACGCCGACGCGTCGGCGGGCGACGGGAGCGCCGGCCAGTCCTCCGGCGGCGCGACGTAGGTGCGCGCGTCGAGGCGCTGCGCGCCGGCGGCCATCCACGCCGTCACGTGGAGGACGATCTCCCACGCCGAGTGGGCGCCGGCGACGGGGCGCGCGGCGGCGTCGCCGGCCGACCAGCCGTCGAGCAGGGACCGGAACGACGGCCCGTGCCAGGGGGCACCGTCGTAGGCAGCGGCGAGGTCGGCGCAGAGAGGAGCGACGGGATCGAACGTGGCGCTGGCGGCGCCGTCGTTGCGGGTCATAGCGGATCGAGCGAACGCAGGTCCAGCCCATCCGCGTCGGCGATGTCCTTGGACCGGCCGGTCGCACGCTTGGTGACCAGCAGGCACTCGCGGCCGATGAACGGGACGTCCATTCCATTCACGCGAAGCATCACCCGGCTGCCGTAGCACTCGTCCCAGGTCACGCCAGACAACCCGGTCAGGATGTCGATGCGGAGCGGCGGCTGACCGAGTTGGACGATGACGTCGGAGCTCTCGAAGTCAGCGGCTATCAGACCCAGCGAAGCGAACCCGAAGTCGTGGAGTGCGGCGACGACGCGCGCGCCGTTCTCGACGCCGGGCTGAACCCATGTGTCGAAGTCATCGGTCGAGCGCGGATACCCGTGCGCCGTCACCGCGTGGCCGCCGACGACGAGGTACCGCACGTCATGAGCGGCGCAGCACTCGACCCACTCGAAGAAGTCCGGGGGGAGCGTCATAGTCGGGGCCGTAGATGCGGCGGCGGATGAGTTCGAGCGCCGCGAGGCGCTCCTCAGGCGGGCGCGAGAGCCAGAATGCGAGATCCGACGGCTCCTCGCCGCGCCGGTAGACGCCACCGGCGGATTTGTCCATGCGGGGCGCGTCGTCAGACATCGAGGTCGTCCACCGTCGCGGCCTGCTCGGTGATGAAGCGGAAGCGCGGCGCCGCGTCCTTGCCCATCAGGTCCATGATCGTCGTCTCGGTCTCGACGCGCGCGTCGTCGGGGATCGTCACGCGGAGGAGGCGCCGGCGCGCGGGGTCGAGCGTCGTCTCGTGGAGCGTCGCCGGCATCATCTCGCCCAGGCCCTTGAAGCGCGTGATCTCGACCGTCGCGCGGGGGTTCTTCTTGCGGACGGCGGCCACGATGCGGTCGCGGTCGGACTCGTCGAGCGCCCAGTGCGTCTCCTTCAGCGCGTCCACGCGGAAGAGCGGCGGCTGCGCGAGGTAGACGCGCCCGGCCTCGATGAGCGGCCGCAGGTAGCGGTAGAAGAACGTCAGCAGCAGCGTCGCGATGTGGAGGCCGTCGGCGTCGGCGTCCATCAGCAAGATCACCTTGCCGTAGCGGAGCTTGCCGGGGTCGAGGGTCTCGCCGAGGCCGCAGCCGAGGGCGTCCACGATGTCCGACAGTTCCTTGTTCTCCAGCACCTTGGCGCGCGTCGCCTGCTCGGCGTTGAGGACCTTGCCGCGCAGCGGGAGGATGGCCTGCGTGCGGCGGTCGCGGCCCTGCTTGGCGGAGCCGCCGGCCGAGTCGCCCTCGACGATGAACAGCTCGCTCTCGTCGGGGTCGGTGCTCGCGCAGTCGGCGAGCTTGCCGGGCAGGTTGAGGCGGTGCGAGACGGCGGACTTGCGGCGGACCGTCTGCGCCGCCGCGCGGGACGCCTGGCGCGCGCGCGCGGCCTGGATGACGCGCGCCACAATGGCGTCGGCCGTCGACGGGTGGGCGTTGAGGAACTGCTCGAATTCGACGCGGAAGGTGCCGGCGACGGCGGCGCGCGCCTCCGGGTTGTTGAGTTTCTCCTTGGTCTGGCCCTGGAACTGGGGGTCCACGTGGTAGAGGTTGACCACCGCGACGAGCCCCTCGCGGATGTCCTCGGCCGTGATCTCGAGCTTCTTCTGCGCGAGGTCGTGCGTCTCGATGTAGTTGCGGACGGCCTTCGTCACGCCGTCGCGCAGGCCCTGCTCGTGCGTGCCGCCGTCGCGCGTCGGGATGCCGTTGACGAAGCTGACGACCGTCTCGCGCGGCGCCTCGGTCCAGACGAAGCACAACTCCACGCGCACGCCGCCGTCGAGCGCCGGCTGGCGCACGAGGAACGGGTCGGGGTGGACACGGCGGCTCTTGGCGGCGCCGACGAGGTGGTCGAGGTACTCGGCGATGCCGCCCTCGTGGTGGAGCTCGGTGCGCGTGCCGGCGGCCTCGTCGCGGAAGACGATCCGCAGGTTGCCGTTGAGGTACGTCTTGACCTCCAGCGTCTCGACGATGAGCGCGGCGTCGAAGGCCACGCGCTCGAAGATCTCGTCGTCGGGCGTGAACGTGATCGTCGTGCCGGTGCCGCGGACGCCGTCGCGCAGCTTCTTGAGCTTGGTCACCGTCGCGCCGCGCGCGAAGCGCTGCTCGTAGAGCGTGCCGTCGCGGCGGACCTGCGCGACGAGGCTCTCGCTCAGCGCGTTGACGACCGACGAGCCCACGCCGTGGAGGCCGCCCGAGGTGACGTAGGAGCCGCCGTCGAACTTGCCGCCGGCGTGGAGCGTCGTCAGGATGACCTCCAGCGCGGGCTTCTTCTTGACCGGGTGGAGGTCCACCGGGATGCCGCGCCCGTTGTCCGCCACCGAGACCGTGCGGCCGTCCTTGTGGAGCGTGACCTCGATCAGCGTCGCGAAGCCGTTGGTGGCCTCGTCGACGGCGTTGTCCACGATCTCCCAGACGAGGTGGTGCAGCCCCGCCTTGCCGGTCCCGCCGATGTACATGCCGGGGCGCTTGCGGACGGGGTCGAGGCCTTCGAGGACCTGGATGTCGGCGCCGGTGTACGTCTGGACCTCAGCCATCGGGAGTCGTCTGCACGTGGGGGGAGCGCCCAAGGTAGCCGTGCGGCTGTGACACCTCCGCGGCACCGGTTTCCGCCGCCGGCGACGCGTCTGGCGCGTCCAGCGTCGCCGTGACCTCGACGGCCGTTCCCGGCGCGGTCTCGACGGCGAGCGTCCCGCCGAGCGCCTCGGCGCGCTCGCGCATCGTCCGCAGCCCGAAGCCCGACGGCGCGCCCCCGGCTGGCCGGGGCAGGCCGTCGCCGGCCACCGGCGGGCGGAACGTCCCGTCGTCCTCGACGCGGAGGCGGATCGCACCGTTCGTCGCGGCGACGCAGACCGTCACCGTGCGTCCGCCGCTGTGCTTGACGGCGTTCTGGACGGCCTCCTGTCCGATGCGGTAGAGCTGGAGCGCGACCGCTGGCGGGAGCACGGCGTCGCGCTCGCCCTCGGCGCGGACGACCGCCTCCATCCCGCTCCGCCGCGCGCGGCTGTCGGCGAAGCGGCGGAGCTGCGCCGCAAAACCGTCGACGGTGATCTCGGCGGTGCTCAGCGCCCAGACGGCCTCGCGGAGCTGCGCCAGCGCCTCGCGCGCGTCGGCCTCGACCTCGTCCAGCGAGACGGGGGGCCCGGTGCCGGCGCGGCGCCCGAGACGCATCAGCTCGACGCCGGCGAGGAGCGACGAGAGCTGCGCGCCGACCGAGTCGTGGAGGTCGCGCCCGATGCGCGTCCGCTCGGCCTGCCGCTCGGCCTCGACGAGGCGCGTCTGCGTCTCGCGCAGTTCGGCGAGCGTCGCGGCCAGCTCGCCGTTGGCGCGCCCGAGCAGGTGGGCGGACTCCACGTTGCGGTACGCCTGGAGGTAGAGCGCGCGGTCCACGAACACGGCGAACACGGACACCAGACTGAACGCCGGCATCCAGTCGGTCACCAGTCCGACGGGCGCGCCGGTGGCGAGCGCGCCGCCGAGCGCGACGACGAGCGCGGCGCCGTACGCCCCGACCGACGCACGCGACGGGCTGTGGACGAGCACGGCCACGAGGAGCAGCGTCAGCCCGTAGAGGGCGTACGACGGACCGTTGGTCGTGAAGTAGGCGCCGAACCAGCCACCCAGCAGTGAGAACCAGACCGCGAGTCCGGACGCCCAGCGGCGGTCCGACGCCGCGTCGCGCGGCGCCCGGCGCTCGCCGACCAGGTAGGCTGCGAGGGTCAGAACCGCCGCGATGCGCCACACGAACAGCCCGAACGGGTGTGCGCCGGGGTCCTCGAAGCTGCCCCGCGTGTAGCTGAACCAGTCGTCGACGTAGAAGAGCGGCAGGTTGATGAGCAGGCCGGCCCATGCGAGGCCCCGCGCGCGGCGCCGCGCGCGCGCCGCGAGATCGGCCTCGACGGCGGGCGCCACCGGCGTCGGGCCGTGCGGGTGCACGGCGAACGCACGGCGGAGACGGGCGGAGAGCGAACGAGCGTCGGGCACGGGCGACGTGTGCAACCGCTGGAACCTACCGCCCTTCGCTTTCCGCGGGCCGGCGCCGGCTCGCCGGGCCTACTGTCCCTCGCCGCGCAACGCGGTTCGGACCGTCTGGAGCAGGATCTTGGCGTCCAGCCGGAGGCTCATCGTCTCGATGTAGAAGAGGTCGTACTTGAGCTTCTGGCGGACGTCGTCGAGGTCCGAGTCGTAGCGCCACTTGACCTGCGCGAGGCCGGTGATGCCGGGCTGGACGCGGTGGCGGCGGCTGTAGAGGGGGATCTCGCGCACCAGCTTCTCGACGAAGAACGGCCGCTCGGGGCGCGGCCCGACGAGGCTCATCTCACCGACGAGGACGTTCCAGAACTGCGGCAGCTCGTCGAGGCGGAGGCGGCGCAGCCAGCGGCCGAGCGGCGTCACGCGGACGTCGGCCTTCTGGGCCCAGACCGGCCCGGTGTCGCGCTCGGCGCCCTGCACCATCGTCCGGAACTTGAGCATCGTGAAGGGGCGCCCGCCGCGTCCGACGCGCGTCTGGCGGTAGATCGCCTCGCCGGGACTCGTCAGGCGGACGGCCGCCGCGATGAGCGCCCACACCGGCAGGCCGGCGACGATCACGGCGGCGGCCACGAGCACGTCCACGATCCGCTTGGTGCGCTTCTCCCACGCCGGGATCGGCTCGGGCAGCACCTCGATCAGCGGCAGGCCGTACATGTGCTCGGTGCGCGCCATGCCCCCGATGGCCGTGTAGAAATCCGGTACCAGCTTGAGCGTCACCGGCCGGCCGTCGCACACGCGGAGGACCTCGTCGAGGTAGGCGTGGTCGTCGGGGCCGAGGGCGATCAGCACGTCCTGCACGGCGATGCGGTCGAGCAGGCGCGGCAGCTCGGCGATGGCCGCCTCCGGCGCACCGCCGGTCGTGACCTCGATGGCGCCCGGCGGGAGGGCATCGCCCACACCCGAGCCGTCGCCGCCCGACGTGCCGATGCCCGGCGCACCGACGCCCGAGCCGTCGCCACCGGCCTCCTCGGGGAAGGCGAGCGACGGCAGCGACACGGCCACCGGGTGGCGCAGGCGGACGGCGCCGACGATCTCGAGGCCCGCCGCGGGGTAGCGCGCGAGGTCGTGGTAGAGCGTCTCGACGCGGTCACTCCAGCCGACGACGACGGCGCGGTGGCGCCCGTAGCCGCGCACGACGAGCGCGCGCTGCACCGTGCGGATCGCGATGCGCGAGAGGCCGACGGCGGCGAAGACCGACCCGCCGTAGGCAGCCACCGCGACGCGCGCCGACGCCGGCGCGAGCCGGTCGAGGTAGTAACCGAAGAAGACCGCCAGCGCACCGAAGGCCGTCACCTTGGCGAGCGTCACCAGCTCGTCGAAGCGACCGCCGGCGTAGCGCTCGCCGTAGAGGCCCGAGAAGAAGAAGAGGACGAGCCAGCCGAGCGAGAGCGCGGCGCCGAGGGCGAGGCCACCGTCGTGCGCGGCCGTCCACCCCGCGCGCACGCACAGGGAGGAGAACGCGGCGTAGCCCACGCAGAGGGCGAGGGCATCCCCGACGAACAGGGCAGCGAGCTCGACGCGACGAGACACCGGCGAAGCGGCGGACGAGAGGCGCGTATCGAAGGGTCGGCGGAGCAGCGGAGCCGGTCAGGGTGCGGCAAGGTAGAGCGCCCTCCGGCCGAGGGCAAGGGCACGCCGTGTCGCCCTGCCGGCTCATCACGCACCTGTCGCGCGGTGCCGACGGC
>Ga0209053_1000776_pt1 | contig 18563 bp, 15 predicted proteins | sample EBPBio152010_DNA_FD_185864 | JGI IMG/M metagenome (GOLD analysis project Ga0209053, IMG submission 185864) | Wastewater treatment Type I Accumulibacter community from EBPR Bioreactor in Madison, WI, USA - Reactor 1_7/15/2010_ DNA (SPAdes)... | ecosystem: Engineered > Bioreactor > EBPR >... | reverse complement strand
TTGCACTTGCCCTGTCCAGAGGGTTTTCGAGCGTCGCCATGAGCGGCAGAATGTCGAGGGGAATATCGGTGGGCCCTGCTTTCCGCGCACGTTCGATTGCGCCCGGCATTCCGGTGAGCGTCGCTTCACGGGAGCCGCGAAACCACGGAAGATTGAATACATAGACCGGCAATAGGCCAGCGGACGTGGCCTTGCTGCTCCTCGATCCTTCAGAGCGCAGCGTCAACACAAGGTTCTTGCCGCGCCCCAGATCGACAAACACCGCCTCACCCTCAAACGAAGCGTCAAACAAATTGCCAAGGTCGTAACCGGAGACGCGATACTCCGCGTCCATGACCGACGAGCCGGACTTCAGGCCGTCAGGCGTCTGCACCTCGACGGTCACCTTGTAGCGGAACGGAAAACTGGGCGTGTAGTAGACAAATTCAAACAATACCAATGGCGCGAGGATGAGCGCAATCACAGCGGTGAAGATGCCGATATTGTAGCGAAACGGCCTTTTCGGTTCCTTGCGCACATATTGATAGGTCAGCCACGGAATGCCGATCAGAAGAGCCAGGATGATCAACAGGCTCGTGACGATATATCTGAGTAGTATGAACAGATCCAACATCTAGCTTACAGAATCAATCAGCATGCAGACTCTCAACCCTCGACTTTTGCAGCAGCATGCATTGCAATCCTGAATTGTAGGTAAGCGGCGCCCGTAAGCTACCCGCCCAGATGTAGGCATCCATCGCCAGCAGCGCTCTCAGCACTGTTGGATCGGTCATCTGGTCCTTCGCCGATAGTAAGATGTGGGTAGCTCATAGGTGCGATAGGAACTGTAGTGTGGTCTGACGTTGACGCTTGGCTGCGGCCAGGGCTCAAGGAATGTGAGCTTCAGGCTCAGATCGCGATTGATGGGCTCACTGCTGGTCGCAACCGTAATTCTTGCCAGTTCATAGCCATCGCCAAAGGTCGCGGATAAGTTTGCCGGATCGACCACCCTTGCACTTGCCCTGTCCAGAGGGTTTTCGAGCGTCGCCATGAGCGGCAGAATGTCGAGGGGAATATCGGTGGGCCCTGCTTTCCGCGCACGTTCGATTGCGCCCGGCATTCCGGTGAGCGTCGCTTCGCGGGAGCCGCGAAACCACGGAAGATCGAATACATAGACCGGCAGCAAAGAAGCGGACGTGGCGTTGCTGCTCTTCGATCCTTCAGAGCGCAGCGTCAACACAAGGTTCTTGCCGCGCCCCAGATCGACAAACACCGCCTCACCCTCAAACGTGGAGGTAAACAATGCAGAGGAGAGATAGTACCCAATGAAGGCAAGGCCGTAGTTCGCCTCCATGACCGACGAGCCGGACTTCAGGCCATCAGGTGTCTGCACTTCGACGGTCACCTTGTAGCGGAACGGCCAGGACGGGAAATAATGGTTGATGGTGACCCAGGCAGCCCCAACCAGAACCGAAATCGCGATCAATATCCGAACAAACCACCGCATCTAGCTTACAGAATCAATCAGCATGCAGACTCTCAACCCTCGACTTTTGCAGCAGCATGCATTGCAATCCTGAATTGTAGGCAAGCGGCGCCCGTAAGCTACCCGCCTCATCAAAGCGTGATGGTCCGCCATGCGCAGCTCTGGCCCAATCGCGAGGGGCGCTCAAACCGGGACAGATTGAAGCCGGAATGCTAATGCCGGATCATGCCGGACCCATCCGCCACGCGAACGCCCGCAAAGGGCGCATTTTCTGACCGCCTGATCCCGATGATCCTCGCCATCGCGCTGTTCATGGAGCAGATGGATTCGACGGTGATCTCAACCTCGCTGCCGGCGATTGCAACTGACATTGGCACCAACCCGATTGCGCTGAAACTGGCGCTGACCGCCTATCTCGTGTCGCTGGCGATTTTCATCCCGATTTCCGGCTGGATGGCGACGCGTTTTGGGCCGCGCCGCGTCTTTGCGGCCGCCATTGGCGTCTTTGTCATCGGTTCTGTGATGTGTGCGATGAGCTGGTCGCTCGGCAGCTTTGTCGTCTCGCGTTTTCTGCAGGGCATGGGTGGAGCGATGATGACGCCGGTGGCGCGGCTGCTGCTGGTGCGCGCGACGCCGAAATCCGAACTCGTGTCGGCGATGGCCTGGCTGACAATCCCCGCGCTGATAGGCCCGATGCTCGGGCCTCCGGTTGGCGGGTTCATCACAACCTATTTTTCCTGGCACTGGATCTTTCTGATCAATGTGCCGATTGGCGTGATCGGCGTCTGGCTTGCGTTGACCCGGCTGCCAGACCTGCCGCCCGATGATCCCGGTAAGCTCGACCGCACCGGTTTTGTGCTGACGTCGCTGGCAGCTGCCGGCATTGTTTTCGGCCTTTCGGTGATCAGCCTGCCGGCGCTGCCGCCGGTCGTCGGTGTGGTGACGACCATCGCCGGGTTCGTCTTTGCATTGCTGTATCTGCGGCATGCGCGGCGCACCGAAAAGCCGGTGCTTGATTTCAGCTTGCTGAGGAATGCGGCGTTCCGGGCTTCGGTATTGGGCGGGTCGCTGTTTCGCGTTGGATCCGGCGCTCTGCCATTCCTGCTGCCGCTGATGTTTCAGCTCGGTTTTGGCATGAATCCGTTTCAGTCCGGCCTGCTGACATTTGTGTCGGCGGCCGGTGCGCTGGCAATGAAGTTCATGGTGCCGGCGACACTGCGCATTGCTGGCTTCCGCAATGTCATGATCGTCTCGGCGCTGATTGCATCGGCCTTTATCGCCGTGGCTGCTGCCTTCACGCCGGAGACGCCGGTTCCGGTCATTCTGGCTGTTCTGTTTTCGGCAGGATTGATGCGCTCGCTTTTCTTTACCGGCGTCAATTCGCTGGTCTTTGCAGAACTTGATGAAAAACAGATTGCGCCCGCAACGGCGCTCGCCGCCGCGACGCAGCAGCTGTCGATTGCACTGGGCGTGGCGATTGCCGGCGGCATCCTCGAACTGTTCGCAATCTTGACCGGCCAGACGCTAGGCCTCGCCTCATTCTCCTGGGCGTTCCTGATCGTCGCGGCGATCAGCGCCTCAGCCGCGCTGCCCTTCATCTGGCTGCACCCGGACGCCGGCAACGCCGTGTCAGGCAAGGCCCCTGTCGCGCGCGGCACAAGCCCGATCCAGCAGGCGGGGCAGGGCAGTCAGGCGGAGGGTGGCGGACTTTCAGGCCCTGCGTCCAACTCGTCCTTGCGTCCCTTAAAATCCTTGGCAAGCAGGAACAATTCGACCGACTCGCCACGTGACGCTGGTGGTTTGACATGGTGCACCGAGCGGAAATGCCGTTTCAGGTTTGCCAGCAGCTCGTTTTCCGCCCCGCCCTGAAAGGTCTTTGCCAGAAAATGCCCGCCGGGCTTTAACACCGACAGGGCAAAATCGGCGGCAACCTCGCCCAGATGCGCCGTGCGGATATGGTCGGTGCGCCGGTGACCGGTCGTTGGCGCCGCCATGTCGGACAACACGACATCGGGCATGCCGCCCAGCGCCTCGATCAGCTGGGCCGGGGCGTCCTCGTCGAGAAAATCCTTCTTCAGGATGGTCACGCCGGGGATCGGATCAACGTCGAGATAGTCTATCGCTGCGATCAGAGGCTTGGCGTCTGACGAGCCGAGTTTTCGGGCCGCATACTGGCTCCAGCCGCCGGGCGCAGCGCCAAGATCGACGATCAGCATGCCTGGCTTCAGGATCTTGTAGCGCTCGTCGATCTCCATCAGCTTGTAGACGGCGCGCGACCGATAACCTTCGGCCTTGGAGCGTTGCACATAGGGGTCGTTCATGTGGCGCTCGAGCCAGCGGCGCGACGATTCCTTCAGGCCGCTCTTCTTTTTGATCTTGGTGCGCAATACGCGCGACGCGCCGCCGCCATCGCCCTTTTTCATCGCCATGGTCTGCGCCCCCGACGCCAGGCGCCGTCCGACGCCATCAATTCCGTCAATATGCCTTCCCGAAGCCCCCGGTCTGCGACGCGCAGCCGCTGCGACGGCCATTGCCGCCGGATCGCCTCCAGAATGGCGCAGCCCGCCAGCACCAGATCGGCGCGGTCCGCCCCGATGCAGGGATTGGCGACGCGGGCCGCAAAATCCCAGCCGAGCAGCATGTTGGACATGGCGTCGACATCGCCGCTCGACATCCACAAACCGTCGACACGGCGGCGCTCGTATTTTTCCAAGCCCAGCGACACGCCGGCCAAGGTTGTCACTGTGCCCGATGTGCCAAGCAGATGAAACTCTGCGCCTGACGCGAGCTCTCCCAATTTGCCGCGGCCTTCAAAGCGGCCGAGCATGCCGGTGACGTCGCCAACCATCGCTTCATAGCTCTCGGGTGTGACGTCGCGCCCGCCGAACCGCTCCGCCAGCGACACAACGCCGACCGGCAGCGATGTCCACGCGACGATGTGATTGGCAAGCCGGGGCGTGCGCTTGGCTGACAGGTCGATCAGCGCAATTTCTGACGAGCCGCCGCCAATGTCGAACAGCACAACGGCTTGCACGTCCTGCTCGATCAGGGAGCCGCATCCAGACACCGCCAGCCGCGCTTCTGTCTCGCGATTGATGATCTCAAGCTGGAGCCCGGTTTCGCTGGCGACACGGGCGAGAAACTCTTCGCCGTTGGCTGCCGAACGGCAGGCTTCTGTGGCGATCAGGCGGCGGCCGCGCACCTGGCGGCCGGCGAGTTTGCCAGCGCATACTTTCAGCGCCTCGACAGCCCGGTCCATCGCGGCGTCAGCCAGCCGGCCGGACGCTGTCAGCCCCTCGCCAAGCCGCACGATACGCGAAAACGCGTCGACGACGCGGAACTGGCCCGGCCGGGTGGGGGAGGCGACAAGCAGCCGGCAATTATTGGTGCCCAGATCAAGCGCCGCATAAAGCGGCGATTGCGCCCGCCAGGACGGATGCCCACCGTAATGAGGCTTTGAGCCGCCATGGGCGTGGTGTGGGGCAGGTGGCGAATGGTCTGTCAGCTGCTTGGTTTGGTCCTTGCCCGCGTCGGCGTGTCCACCGGCGGGATGTGCGCCTTGCGCCGCACGATGCGGTTGGCCCGGCTTGCCGCCAGCCTGCCGCACGCCATCGGCGGCGGCATCGCCATCTGGCCCCGCTTGCGGGCTCTGAGATGCCGCCGGCGTATCATTGCCTTTGGTCTGCCGGCCGCTGCCTGTCTGACCTGTCTGCGCATCATCGCGGGCAAACACCTTGCGCCCGCGCTTGCGTTTGCGCCGTTTCCGGCCTGCTTTCGGTTGCACCGATGCGTCGGCCTTCAGGAGATGCGGGCGGGGCAGTTTGGTCGGGGAATTCCGGTCGGAATCCGCCTGTTTCCCCGCTGCCCCTGATGCGGCGGGCTCTTGACCGCCGTCTGGGCTGTCCACTTGTATGTCCTTCCACGCCGCGCGAACCCAAAGGACGCTGCAGGCGCATGATCTAGAGTTGGGCACAACGTAACAGGCGTGGCGGCGTTCACCAAGGGCCGAGTTTGTCGATTGTCCCTGATGGGTCAGCTGGAGCGCCAGAAGGGCGATTGCCTGCAGCTGCGACCAAAACAACCAATTTGCCGTGCGATCATTGCTTGACTGCTGACTGATCTCATATAAAAGGCGCGTTTATCGGTCCGCGCTCACATGCAGCGGTCGGCCCTGCTGGGGAATAGGTTAACGGTAGACCCACGGACTCTGACTCCGTTAGTCCTGGTTCGAATCCAGGTTCCCCAGCCAATCCGCTTCCGCAAATTATTGAAATTGCTAGGTTTTTCGCCTTTCAGCGCGCACTGAAAATGCGCCTCGATTCGGTCATTTGCCACTGATGCCCACAACTGATGTCCATCCGCCCCGGGCCGACCGAGCACAGGCGGATGGGACTGCGAAGGCATCAAATCGAGAATCTGGTCCGAAGAGGACCGATCTTTTACTGGCGCGCGCGTGTTCCAGTCAGCTTTAGAGCTGTGTCGTCGAACGCCAGACTTTCATTGAGCCTTAGGTTGTCGGATCGTAGAACGGCTTCGGTGGTGGCGCGTCGGCTGAACGCGGTGCTGCTTGAATTGGAGCTGGTGCCGACCGCGAGAATGGCGACAAAGGAACAACTAGCGAAGATTTTCGCCCTCGAAGCAGAGGCCATGCGCGCGGAGATCGCGGCGCTGGATCTAGCGGCCAAGCGGACTGGTACTCTGCGTGACACCAAGCATCGCGAGGCCGACCGTCAAGTTGGGTGGGCATACCGCCTGTTGCACACGTTCGGTCCACGCGAAGAGGTCTCATTTGTCGAAGGAAGCGAGACCCGAGAAGCGCTGATCGAAGCAGGTGCGCAGCCTGACGATCTACCTTTCATCGAAGCGACCTATCGAGCCGAAAGCGAAATCACGTCTTCGGACCGGGAAGGCGCGACGCGCAGTCCGCTTCTGCGCGACGTTCTCCACCGTATGGCGCAGGTCGGGCTTGGCGACACACCGCTCGACAGGGATGCAGCGATCGAACAAATTTTTCGCGCGCGTGCGGGCACTTTGCTCGACTCGGCGGATGATCCCAGAAAACCCAAACTGGCTAAGAACAGTCACACGGAGCCCCTGCCGGTAGAAGCCGGTCCCGGGAAGCCGTCACCGCGCCCAACCATCTTGTGGCATGAAGAACACGCAAACGCTTCGCCGCCGCCTACGTCGACGGTCGGGGTGGAGCAAGAGCCTACCAGGGCCGCCGACACTTCGCCCACCAAGCCAACTGTCGTTGAAAACATAGCACCCAAATCAAAGACCGCGCGGAAGAATTTGCCGCTTTCTGAATTTGACCAGCAGCTGGAGAATCTGATCGCAAACCGCCATGATGAGTGGGAGGACGACACCGCTTCCGACGTCCGAGTTCTCGTTCACATTTTCCGTGGCATCCTCGAGGAACACGACGTTCAACATTCGGGCGAGATAACGCAGGAGCATGTCGCCGCGCTGCGTCAGCATTTCAACCATATCCTGCCAAACTACGGTAGAAGCCCTCGGCTGCGCGCACTATCGCCGCGCGCGTTGCGTGAAGAAAGTGTGCGCCGGGCCGAGGAAGCGGAGGAAAAGGGGCAGCCAATCAGGCTCGGCCTGAAGGCAGCAACCATCCGTCGGCACCTCGGCAATCTTGATCATTTTCTCAAGCATCTGCGCGCGTCACACTTCGCCGTTCCAGAATGGACTTTCGAGGGCTTGCGTCCGAGAAAGCCGCCAAGGGGAGAGGTGAGACTTCAGCAGGTGAAACCTGGGCCGCAAGAAATCCGGCCGCTTTTCGACATCCCGTTCTTTACCGGACGGAGGAGCGCCGAAGAGCCCGAGATCGCTGGAAAACTGGTCTTTCATTCCGCCAACTATTTCCTGCCGATGCTCTACACATACCTCGGCTCGCGCCGAAACGAGTTTGCCGGGCTAATGGTCGACGAGATCGTCGAGACAGACGGACACTGGGCGATCCAGATCAAGGCGAATGAAGTTCGACGCATCAAAAATGCACAGTCAAATCGGCTTCTGCCGGTGCCAGACGAATTGCTGCGGCTGAATTTCATCCCCTATGTCGAACGCCTCAAGTCGCTCGGCCATAAGATGCTGTTTCCAGAACTTTTCTCGCCATTCCTGGCAAAAAATGACCCTGGAGATCGCTTCTACAAAGACTTTGTCCCTGTTGCTGAGAAATGCCTGCCCGGTGGGCTATGGGAGCGACCGATCCACGCGCTGCGGCACGGTTTTGCCGATACGTTGAAACAGTCAGGCGTCTCCGACGGCGTCATCGAAGACTTGTCGGGTCGACTTGGAGATTCAGAGACCGCAACCCGCTACACGAATCCCGCAGGTCTGAAACTGCTCAGACAGATTGTCTCAAGTTACCCGATCATCACGGATCATCTGGAGCCGCGGGAAATCAGGCTCTTGCCTTGGGTGGAAAAAATGCAACCGCCGCCGTGGGCAGGAAAGAAGAGCGGCGACCGTTTCGGCGCCAAACGCGGCAGACGACCGAAGAAGAAATCGTAGTCGAAGCGATCACCGACAGCTGAAACTGCTTCCTCGGCGTTCAGGCTCGGCGACGCAGCTCGAGCCTCTAGGACTAAACAATATTCACTCATCGAGACCGCGAGATCAGAACAATTGGCGTCTGTTGAATGCGGCCACGCATTTCGAGACGAACTGCTTCAGGCAACGTATTAGGCCACTTCAATAAAATTGCGCCTATGTGCGTATGATCTTGTTCATCGTGCCAACCGATGTGGTTGATGTCCTTATTGCCTGCTGCGATCGGAGGGCATAGAACGCCGGTCCTCGCTGCCGGGATGGTCCCAGCAGCCTGCCACGGAGGCAGCGCCATGAACGCCAACACGCGAATAGCCCGTATAGCTCGGTAGCCCCTCCGTCGTCGCCCGACGGTTCGGGCTCCCTAGATCTGATCGTTGAATGCAACCTCTTCTGGGTGTGCGTTTGTTCGCGATCTGCTCCGCCTTTTGAACGTCGTTCGAAGGGATGATCTGAGCTGCGGTTTCGACCGCCTGGGAGGGAATTTCCACCATGTATCCACTTGCCGGTTCTGCTCGTGGCGAGCAGCACCGTCCCTCGATGTCGTGCCGTTGTTTGATGCTGGTCAGCCTGTCTGTCGCAGTTGGGGTTACCTGTCCTGCTCCTCATGTCGGTGCCGGGGACGGTGGCTGTAGTCAGTGGCCGAAGGCCTGCGCTGTTCGCGATCGAATAGGCGTGACGGGCAAAGCAAGACTGCCGTCCGCAGGGGTGGGCGGCGAACACATTGATCAAGCCACTTGAAAGGATCAAATGATGGCTAGTCCAATGAATATGAATGAATTTGAAGGTGCAGCCGACGTTGCACTCACCAAGCGGACCAAGTCCAGCGCTAAGCCAAAGGTCAAGACAGCCACCGCTAAGTCGGATGTGGTGGCGGTGAGTGCCGAGGCGAAGGTTGCGGCGTCTGTTGATGCTGTAGCAAGCGCCATGGAGAAGGTGGGGCCAGCAACGCCGAGTCGCAGCACAAACCTCAAAGCGACCGCCTACGGCGAGGCGATTGCGATGTCGGTTGACTACTCGGCTCTCGGGCTCTCGGATGAGGCCATTGAAGCTGTTGAACAACTGCGCCTTGAATTCGGCGAACTTGGGCGCCGCTCTACGGACCATGTCTTCGAATGCGGTCGGGTCATGGACGCAGTCCACCGGATCGCGCCAGATCAGAAGTCCTTTGGCAAACTCGTCAAGGATGCTTTCGGCATGTCGCGCACAGGGGCGGAGAATCTTGCCCGTGTACATCGCAATCTCATGGGTTACCGCCAGCGCCTGGTAAGAATCGGGCTGCCTGCAAGCTCGCTTTATGTGCTCGCCACCGCCGAACCCGACAAAGTCGAAGAGATTGTCGCAAGTGTCGAAAGCGGTGAGCGGCCTTCTGTCAAAGCGATCAAGGCGTTGCTTGCGACGGATGATACGAAACCGGGCATCACCGCAGATGATGGAGGCCCGGCCGGGCTCAAAGCGAGGATCGCGGAAAAGACCTCCGTTGGCGTCGAAGAGGTCATGAACGATGCCGAGGCGTTATTCACGAAGGTTCTGATCCTGATCGAGGAACATCGCCAAGGCAAACGCCTGGTCGTCAAAGTCATCCGACCGTCTCTGATCCATCCAACACGACTGTTGCGGGAACGGCTGAAGTGGCTGACCTATTTGGCAGTCCCTGCGCCCGAAGGTTTTGGCGAAGGCGCCATTCACCATCATCCGCCGTCCGAAAGCCAGAAGTGGCGGGGCCTGCTTGCAATGCTTGAGGACCTCGGCGGCTATGAGAGCTGGCCAAGTGCCAATGACGTTGGCTCTTGGCTCGCGGAAACTGTCGCGCCACAACTCGAGTGGCTTTTGGGTGAACGCGCCAAGCGAAGTCATGCGGTCATCCAAAAGATGACAGCGGCAGTGGAGGCCGAACAGGCCAAGGCTGAAGCGCTCAAGCAACGGGCCAAGTCTGATGCCAAGAAGGCTCGGGAGAAGGCGCGTGCCCACGGCAAGCGCGACCGGGCGAAGGCGGACAGGCATGCCAAGCGTGAGACGAAAACTGTCGAGCCAGCTTCAAGAATGAATACTGTCTTTGAAGATATCACTGGCGCCAACGCCTAGGCATTGATTGATCAGACTCGGGGCTTAGTCAATCGACTTCGTCACCAAGAACGGCTCCGTGCGCTGCGCGGAGCCGTCTGCATTTTGGAGTAGCGGCCAATCGCCAAAACTCGAGGAAATTGAACCCTTATCGATGTGCAGTCCGGTCTCGTCGTTAACCAAACGATCGCCAAGTTTGATCGCAGTTCATTTTGAGGGCTCAGATCCCGTGCGGATCCTGCCAGGGTGCGCTTGTCGTCAGGATTGTCCCGGCGCAATACGGCCTCCGCCGATGTTCTAGCATCGACGAAGGCCTGACCCAAAACCTTGGTTGGAAGGCGTTAGGCTATGAAGACTGTTACTCGAACTACCCGCTCGAACGAAATCTATGATTTGGAGATCCCCCAGCTTGATGCTGGCAGGGAGCGCTCCAGTCAAAGCGAGGATGTCACGCTCGAACTGGCCGATCTGTCAGCAGGACAACTGTCGGCGGTCGCGGCATTGATGTTCGCATTGGACGCCGCAGAAATCAGAGCGCGTGCGGTGGAGCGGAAGCTTGCTCGACATGCAACACTTTGCATCTGCCAAGTTGCCGAGGCGACAGCCGAGGTTCCCTGCGTGACCGAAACATTCAGGGCGGCGGCTTAAGCCAGCTGACCCTCGTCGGTCATTCCCGCATCCAGAAAATCGGAGAATTCTTGATGGCTTCGTTCTACACCGCCGGCAAGCGGTCGACCTCTGACGTCCGTAGGTCGGCCACCGCCCGTGCACCAATCAACGGAAACAGTACGGTGCGCCGCAAAAAAAAGATTGGCGACGAGAAAATCGTGATGCCCGACCGCGCCGCCGATTTTGAAGTGCTGATTGACCGCGCTATCACATTGGTCCGTGCAGCCGGCGATCGGCCAGATCTTGTATTCGGACCGTTCGCTGAACTCAATTCGATCGTCCGTGCTGTCGCATACCACGAGGGGAGATTACTTGAGTGGGGTCTGGCAAGGCTTGCCGCCGAAAACCCGAGCCTCGTGTTGCTGCCACCTTCGACGTCCCTGCCGCGGTCGAACTTCTCAAACGAAATCAATGGGAAGGCCTGGAAGGTCTGCGACTGCGGTCGGAGGTCCACTATCGAACGACCTATGCGCCCGATCTATTCATTGTAGACAGGGATCGACACAGCGCCTTGATCCTCGACATCAAGCGCTCTCTCGCGTCCTACTCCGAGCCACGCCTGAGTGCCTTGCGCCGCAAAATGATGGCAGCTGCGCTCACAGCTGGTGATTGGCTTCACACGGAGGGACGGGTCGCGGGTGTGTCTCGTGTCAATATCGCGATCGTCGATGGTTCCAGCGAACGAAGTGACAGCGCCGACGGCATTTTTGCGCTCGATGAGATCGGCGAATTGATCGGCGTTCCCGATGCAGGAGAGGCAATGGGAACCCTTCGGGCAAACTTTGCCCGAAGGGTACAGTCAGAAATTGAAGCATCGTGTTGGCGGGCTATTGGCTGTGACGATCAGAGCCCCGAACCGCCTGCTGTCGAAGACGGTGAAGACGTCGATCGGGATCAAACCGGTGACGATGAATTCGACGATCGCAGTGACGAAGATCATCGAACGTCGATTGTTGATCGTGCGCGTCGCAGCATGGGGAGTCGATCTTCGCAGAACAATGAGCGCAGGCCGATCAGGGTTGGATTTGCGCGCGGCGGAAGTCCCTGATCCGGCTGTTTCGGCCAGCGACTGAACCGAACAACTCGACATTCTAATCCGTTAACAGCGCGTCCTGTCGCGCCACGGGAAACTATTGCCATGAAACACAATCACCCATCGACACCCGCATGCTCGTCAGCAGATCCGAACGTGCAAGCTGCGAGGCAGGCAAAGTTTGACTCAGCAGATATTGATGCGGCCGAAAAGACTGCGCTCGCTCAGGCTCTGTCTGACAGTCCGATCTTTGCCTTGCTCGACACTGCTGGTCACACTTCGTCCTGCATCAAACGCATTCGATCGGGCCACAGCCTCGGCTGCTCCTGCAAAAATTTGCCACAGCCGCTGGATGATGCTGCGACCATCATCGGTCTTGCGATCCGTTTTGCTCAGATGGGGTGGGCGCGGCAAATCCCGATTCCAAGTGGCATCGTGACCGGGCTTGCAAGTCAGGTTGATGCGGGAAATGCGGCTGCAATTCTTGTCTGGCAATGGCTGGCACGGCGAGGGCAGGTGCTGGTCAGGTCTGACGTGCGGCCAGCCTTGCATGTTGTCAAGGAGCGCACTTGATGCGGAAATCCATCGATCGATCTTCTGCAACCACACGCCTGGCCAGTCATTGGCTCTGGCGGCTGCGTCGCGAGGCGGAACGTGCCGCGATCCTGCAGGCGGTGGAGCTGGAAATCCTTGATCGGGTTGAAAGCCCGTCGGGCATCGAAACCTTCCGTGTCACAGACGCGGTCATGGAGCGGTCGATCGACGATTTGCGTCGTTTGCTTGAGCGCGCACCTGGCCCCTCATCGCGAACGGGCACCCCGGAAACGAAGTTTGCCAGCAGCTTGGATGAGGGTGATCGTTCGAGGGGAAATGTCTGGTTCGTCGAGGACGATGAGGACTTCGAACCGTCTCGGAAATCCAGCTCCAGTCCAGCGCGTGCAAGGCCGATTGGCGAAGGCTCGGTGAGCGTGTCCAACAAAAGCGCCGCAGTTCGATCGCTTAATGAAGCGGTCCAGCTGGTGCTGGAGGATCGCGCTGAAGCGGCAATTACGGGCGACGCTGCAGGTGCGTCGTCCGAAAGCTTTGCTGCTGACGACCACACCTCGGACGACAATGACCAATTTCCGAAAGTCGAGCGGGTGAGCAGACATGCCAGACAGGTCTCTAGCGGCCTCGATCGCGATGAGGTGCTGCAGTTGGTTCGCAGCTATGCCGCCGCGCCATCTGCAGCTTCCGTCGCCACGTTCTTGATGCTGGCGGAGGCGGTTGAACGGACGGGACACGGTCTCAGCGACGTGCTGGCCATCCTTCGGCGGCCAAAGCCGGTAATCGCCATTGTCGGGACTACAAGTGGCTTCGCCGAAGCCCTGCGCGACCTGATCAGGCACGGAAGAATCCTGCCTGGCAAAACGCGGCTGATTGATGGGTATGACCTCCGCTCGCCGAGGGATCTACATAGGCCGAGCACGTCCGAGCGGAACGTTGTCTGCTTTGCGGATCGCGATCTGGATGACGGCAATGCACTGGTGGAACGGCAAATCGGCCACGCTGTGCAAAGCGACTATCCAATCTTGTTGACATCGGACGATGCAGAGCGGCTGCCACAAACTTTGCTGGAAGCTGCGGACCTGAGACTGGTCTGCGGTCCGATCACTCCCGGCATCATCATTGAGACGATGAAGTTCGCGTTGAAGATCGCCGCCATCCAACTCGACGACCCGCAGCACAAGCCTCGTTCGACAGTCTCGCCTGCTGATGCTGAAGACCGAGAAGAGTTGGCATCGAGATCGACGCAGAATACAAAAATCGAACTCGAGGATGAAACCGCAGACCGGTTGTTCGAAGGCTGCGAGGCGTTGGCGCTTGCCGACTTGGCACTTGGCATCCGGGCAGGCATGACACCCGAACGTTGCATCGATGTGCTTCGCTCTCTGATCGCACGACGCCAGACGGACCAGGACGGCGAGGCGAGAAAGTCTCGAAAGAAGCTGTCAAACCTCAAAACAACTGGTTCGACAAAAGACCGGTCGCAGCGAAACAGGATTGGCAGCGGCAGCGTTTTGATTGAACCGCAGGTGCCAGCCGGGGCAGGGGGCGGCAAACCACTCCTCAAAGTCGAAACTCTGACGGGATATGGCGAAGCGAGCGATTGGGCGCTTGCCCTGAAAGATGATCTGACCCTGTGGAAGGCTGGCACGTTGCCATGGTCAGACATGAGCACGCGCTTACTGTTGGCCGGGCCTCCGGGGACTGGCAAAACGACTTTTGCCCGGGCGCTGGGCAATTCGCTAGGGCTCCCTGTCTACGCCACCTCAGTCAGCACTTGGCTCGAACCGTCGCACCTCGGCGACGTGCTGGCGCGCATGGCGGCGGCTTTTGATGAGGCGCAGGCTGCCGCGCCGTGTGTACTTTTTGTCGACGAAATCGACGGCATCGGCCGCCGACGAGGTAGTGGTCGTGGCGATCACGATGATTATTGGAATGCGGTCGTAAATCGCATGCTTGAATTGACGGACGGCGCCATCAAGACAGATGGGGTGCTCCTCGTTGGGGCCACAAACAATCCACACGCCATTGATCCGGCGCTTTTGCGGTCCGGCCGACTCGAAAAGCGCATCGATATTCCATTGCCTGACGTCGATGCTCTGGTCGGCATCTTTCGCCACCATCTCGGTGAAGACATCGATACGGTCCTTAGCGACGTGTCGAGCCCGGCAGATGAAGGACACAACCCAATTGATGACGTCGCATCGAGGGAACAGCTTGACGTGCCTGATCGCGATCCGGTCGAACCAGAGTCCGGATGCACGACCCACGCCCTGACCAGTGACCGGTGGCAGCGACTTCGACTGGCGCGATGGCTATCGAACATCATCGTCCGTCTGCGTCGGCTCCTGTTACGACAAACATTCAATGTGAGTCGATCAGAGGCTGAAACGAACGCCAGCTTGGCTGATCGAGATGATGATCACGGCGCAGGGGAGAGGTCTCATGAAATGCGCTGAGCCCCGGCCTGAGAATGAAGTCCGGTCGCTGCCCAACACAGATGTCGTATTGAGAATTTTGTCGGGTGAAGCGACCGCAGATCTGCCTCCCGATGGGCCTTCGTATGTCCAGCTTGGCAAACATGAAGGGCGGGAGACCCGGATGGAAGGCGGCAATCTCGCGCAGAACGACGGCCTGTCAGCCTCGGTCGATCACGACGTGGCGCTCCGAAATCTGGCCCGTCAGGCGATCGGTCTGTCCGGTGCAGATATCGAACGATTGGTTCGCGAAGCACGGCAGCGTGCACGGCGTGAACAACGCCCGCTTGCCCTTGCCGATCTAGAAACACTACTGGCCGGATCCCGTCCGGTGCGCTCTCCCACCATGCGGCGGCGCATCGCGGTTCACGAGGCGGGGCATGTGCTGGCTCGGATCCTGCTCGATGTCGGCGCGCTGTCTCTGGTCACAATCGATGGTGTTGGTGGCGCGGCGCTTACCGCAGCGATCCTGGATTTGGACGACATGCAGACGCTGGAGGGATGCGAATCTTATCTCAAGGTGCTGATGGCCGGGCGCGCGGCTGAGCAAATCATCTACGGATCAACACTTGCTGGATCGGGTGGGACTTCGAGTAGCGATCTTGCCAGGGCAACCCAACTTGCCACCGCGATGGAAACATCGTTGGGCTTTGGCACGCGCCAGCCGCTTCTCTATCGCGACCCCGATCAATGGCAAACTTTGCTGCGTGACGATCACAGACTGGTGCGCCGAGTGCATGCCCGTATCGGATCGGCCGAGCGACATGCACGTCATCTGATCAGGCGGAACCGTGACCGCCTCGATATGATCGTCGACGCACTCATGGTGCACGGTACGCTGGAAGGGCCCCAGCTTGAGAACCTCGTGCGCCGGGTACTGCATAGCGCTACAGCTCGGCGCGCCACTCGGCGTTGATTCTGCGTCAACAAAAAGTGCCACGATTGCCGGGGAGCTCAGGAAAACCTCTGCGGAACTTGATCTGCTTTGTGTCCAGTTCTCGCCACGTCATGCCAAATCGCCCGCAACTTGAAAAAAGTTGTCCGATTTCGATTCAAAGTTCTGGATTTGCGATTCAGAACTCTTGATTGGCGATTCATCGCATATGGCCCATGCGAAGATCCCACTCCGCAAGGCGGGGAACGTCCCCTCGGCTGGTGATGCATGATCTCAAACCGAAAACGTCCGTATCCGCGCGATTCAAAATCGACAGCGAGCGATTCAGAATTTGTGGCAAACGATTCCGTACCGAGTGAATTCGATTCGAGACTGCAGATTTGCGTTACAAATCAAACGGCGTTTGTGCCTTGCATGGCCAAAAGACACTCTGAACGTGCCGAAAGCACGGGAGGTCATGATGGCAATTAGCAAACAAGAGAAGATCCGATTGGACAAGCAAAGACTGCGTTCAGCAGCAAATCGCGCGCGACGAAAGGCAGATGGCAAACCCAGCCATGAGGATCTGGCCCGAGCCGTGCTCGATATCGTCCTCACACGCTGTCTGAAAAAAGGCCGAAACAGAGAGTTGAACGCATTCCTCGACCTCGCAGCCGATCGTCTTGCCGAAATCGGTTTTGATCGGAAAGCGACTGAGTCTGTCTGGCTCGCACTTGAGGATCGCTATCAAATTGGTTGGAGCATGCTGAGACGACGGGGCTCCCAGGAAGGACTCGAGGAGTTCCTGCGAACCGGTAAATTGAGTCATCAGAATAGGGGCGGTTGAGCCTGCAAAATGCGGGCCAAAGCTCGCGTTTCCATCACAAGATGGGGACGTGGGGCGCAAACGCGGTTTGCTTCAGTGGATGCGTTCTTCCCCCCATTACTCCATATTACGGCGTTTGCAATGAAAGGCGATTCTAGGTTTGTGAAAAGCGATTCATGGGTGATGCGCCCAGGGTGGGCAATGAACCTCGGGGCCAATCGCGCCTGGGGATTTGGAAGCCTACTTTCATTGAACCGCACTTCCCGAATGCGAGATTCGGCCTCAGATCGACTGCAATGGGGCCGACCCAGGTGATAGGATTCGCATTGTCCGACTGCGGCTATTGGGAGGCTGGGCGTTCTGATGAACGTCTGCAATGAAGCCCGGAAGCGGCCCAGCAGCAAGAGGTATTAGCGGGCACTCTACCGGTCAAGGGGCCTGATCCACTGCACAGATGCACGCGCCGATGCGAACTTCCTAGATTCGTCGAGTATCTAAATCTTCGCGGCCTCGCCAAGGCTATCCACCCGCATGGTTTTTGCCACTGTGGGCAGCGACGAACATGGCGACGGCCGACCGGCAATAGACTTCAATTTCATCGTCGTTCTTAGCCATCGCCTCATCGAAGCGGGCAACAAGCAGGAGATCGGATCCTTTGAACAGTGCGGCGAACAACCGCGCGGACTGGTGCGGATCGGGCACGTTCAGTAGCGCCTTGTTGTGCAACTGACGCAACAGGGCCTCAACCTGGCCAATGACATGGGCAGGCCCGGCTTCGTAGTGGAGCTTGCTTAACGCCCTTTGATTTGTCTTGTCGGCCAAGACCATGGCTTCAACTGCGCTGACGTCGGGATTCAACAATGTTCGAAGCAGTGATGATCCCGCCGCCATGAGCTGATCTTCGGCCGAGCCGTCGATGCCCTCCAAAAGAGCTTCTGGAGCAAACTGTCGGCAGCGTGCTGTGATGGCCGCGCTGAACAACGCCTCCTTGTTCTCAAAGTGCCGATAAATGCTGAGCTTGGATATTCTGGCCCGCTGCGCAACCTTGTCCAGGGTCGTCGCCTGAAAGCCCAATTCGACGAACAGTTCGCTCGCGGCGTCCACGATCGTTTGGCCAAGCGCCGGGTTGACGGGCCGGCCGCGCCGCCCGTGGGTTTTTTCGCTCACGACATTTCCAATACTTGACAGTATCTAAAAACTATAATTATAATACCATTAAGTATCAGAAATGCAAGCGGCGATCGCCAAGCCCAGCCCTTCGCCGATTACAGGGAGCCCACAACATGCAAGACGTCATCATCATCGGCGGCAGCTTTGCCGGTCTCGCCGCCGCCCTCCAGCTAGGCCGCTCCCGCCGCAAGGCGATCGTTCTTGATACCGGCCTGCCGCGCAATCGTTTTGCCGGCCATTCGCATGGCCTGCTTGGCCATGACCACAAGCCACCGCTGGACATCCTGGCCGATGCCCGGCGGCAGCTGGCACGATATCCGACGATCAAGCTGGTCAATGCGCGGGCCGACAGCATCTCTGGCGCAATCGACAATTTCACCGTTCTCACGAGCGACGGCGAGACCCTCAAGGCGCGCCGCCTGATCCTGAGCTATGGCGTCATCGACCAGATGCTTGATGTTGCTGGATTTGCCGACGGCTGGGGCAGGGCCATCGTACCTTGCCCCTATTGCGACGGCTTTGAAGTCGCTGATCAACATTGGGGGCTTGTCTGGTCAGGTCCTCAGTCACTCAATCAAGTCAGGCTGTTCCGCGACTGGACAGACAATCTAACGGTCTTCACTGACGGACATGATATTATGCCCGAAGTCCGGGCCGATCTGGCGCGTCGCAACATCCCTGTTGTCGATGCACGGATCACCGGCATCGCCCATCAAGGCGGCCACAATGCCACTATCAAAGTAGATGGCAGCGCCGATGTCGCGGTTGATATCCTGTTCGCGCATCCGCGCAACAAGCCTTCCACAAGCCTGCACGAGACACTGGGCATCGCGACGGTCAACACGCCAGCTGGCATTGCGCTCAAGGTGGACGAGCGC
>Ga0209053_1000771_pt1 | contig 18602 bp, 20 predicted proteins | sample EBPBio152010_DNA_FD_185864 | JGI IMG/M metagenome (GOLD analysis project Ga0209053, IMG submission 185864) | Wastewater treatment Type I Accumulibacter community from EBPR Bioreactor in Madison, WI, USA - Reactor 1_7/15/2010_ DNA (SPAdes)... | ecosystem: Engineered > Bioreactor > EBPR >... | reverse complement strand
AGATCGAGGCCGCGCTCGACGGCGCCGACATGGTGTTCGTGACCGCCGGCATGGGCGGCGGCACCGGCACCGGCGCCGCGCCCGTCGTGGCGCAGATCGCCAAGAAGATGGGCATCCTCACGGTGGCCGTCGTCACCAAGCCCTTCGAGGGCGAGGGGCGCCGCCGCCACGTCGCCGCCGAGCAGGGCATCGCGGCGCTGCGCGAGGTGGTGGACACGCTCATCATCGTCCCCAACGAGCGCCTGCTCGACATCGCCGAGGACCACACGACGCTCGTCGAGGCCTTCGCGATGGCCGACGACGTGCTCTACAACGCCACGCGCGGCATCTCGGAGCTGATCACGGTCCACGGCCTGATCAACCTCGACTTCGCCGACGTCAAGACGACGATGCTGGAGGGGGGCACGGCCATCATGGGCTCGGCGCAGGCCACCGGCGAGAACCGCGCCGAGCGCGCGGCGCGCGAGGCCATCTCCAGCCCGCTGCTCGACGGCCTCTCGATCCACGGCGCGCGCAACGTGCTCGTCAACCTCACGGCCGGCATCACGCTCGGCATCAAGGAGGCCAACGCGGCGATGCGCGTCATCCAGCAGGAGGCCGGCGACGACGCCGAGGTCATCTTCGGCACGGTCATCGACGAGACCGTCGGCGACGTCCTCCGCGTGACCGTCATCGCGACGGGCTTCGACCGCGCGGACAAGCCCTACGAGGCCGCCGTCACGCTCGGCGAGGCGCCCAGCCCGCGCCGCACGCTCGCGCTCGACAACGGCGCCTACAAGGGCGAGGACAACCTCCGCAAGCTGGACACGCCGGCCTACGAGCGCCGCACGCCCGTCCCGCCCGCCGACCGCGCGGCCGAGGACGCGGACTCGCCGCTGCGCCGCCTCCCGGCCGACCCCGGCCCGCGCGAGCGCATCCGCAAGGGCGACACCGACACGCCTGCCTTCCTGCGCCGGATGATGGACTGACGCTCCGGTGACGCACCCGTGGCACCGGCGGCGCGTAGCCTGCCGGTGACGCGCGAGCGCTCGCCCGCACGATCCCCCCGGACAGCCCGCCAGGGATGTCCCCGACGCCCCGCCGGTCTCCGCCCGGCGGGGCGTCTTCGTCGCGCCGGCCCTCGCCGGCCGCCCCGGCGCGCCGCCGGTGGCGATCTTGCAGGCCGCCCTGCGCCGTCTGCCGTGCCGTCCCTGTCCGCCGTGTTGCGTCTCGCCGCCGCGCTGTTCGCGCTGGCCGTGGGACACGTCGCGCCGTCGGCCCAGACGCCGCCGCCCGGCCCTCGCGCCGCCGGCCCGCTCGCCGACACGGCGGCGGCCGACGCCACGCGTCCGGCCCGCCGCGCCGTCCGGCGCGCGCCGTCGGCGCTCGACGCGGCGCTCGCGCGCGTGGCGCGCGTCCGCGTCCCGCGCGGCGCCCACCCGCCGCTCGACGCGCGCCTCGCCGGCGTCGTCTGGACCGCCCCCGAGGACCGCGCCGCCGCCGTGCGCGACCTCGTCGCGATGCGCGAGGCGGGCGTCCGCGCCGTGCGGACCGACGTGCTCGCCGACACGCTGCTGCTCGGCGTCGCGTCGCGCCTCGGGATCGCGCTCTGGCAGGACCTGCCGGTCGTCGGCCTGCCCGCGCGCCTGCTCGTGGCCGAGGCCGACTCGGCCGAGCGCGTGTTGCGCGACGCGCTCGCGCGCGGCGCCCGCTACCCCGCGGCGCGCCACTACGGCCTCGCGCGCACGAGCGACACGTCGGACCCCGCCGCGCGGCCCTACGTCGAGCGCCTCGCCGGGGTCGTCCGCGCCGCCGGCGCCACGTCGTACTACGTCACCCGCTTCCCCGACGCCGACCGCACTCGCGCGCTCGTCGACGTGGTGCTGCTCGACGCGCGCGACGCCGACCCGGTGGCGATGCTCGCGCGCTGGCGCGCCCGCCACCCCGGCGTGCCCGCCGGACTCGGCGCCGTCGGCGCGGGCGTGCGTCCGGGACGCGAGGGCGGGTGGCGGACCCGCGGCAGCGAGGCCGCGCAGGCCCGCGCGCTGGAGACGCACCTCACGGCGCTCGCCGAGCTGCCCGAGCCGCCGGCCGTCGCGTTCGTCTACCGCTGGCACGACGCCGGGCCGGACGCCGACCGCCGCCTCCGCGGCCCCGAGGTCACCGGCATCCGCTACGGCCTCTACGGGCCGGACTCATCGCGCGCGGCGCTCGCCGTCGTCGCCGGCCTCTTCACCGGCACGCAGCGCGTCTTCGCCTTCGACGCCGGGCGCGCGGCGGCCGACCGCGCGGCGTCGCCGCTGCTCGTCGCCGGCTGGGCGCTCGCGCTCCTGCTCGGCCTCTTCTACGCGGGCGCGCCCAAGCTGAGCGCCCTCGCGCCGCGCTACTTCGGGCGGCGCGACCTCTACCGCGAGGCCGTCGCGCGCGGCTACGACCTCTCGACCGGCGAGACGGCCGGCCTGGCGATGCTGCTCGTCGCGACCGTCGGCGTGGCGCTGTCGTCGGCGCTGCGCGCGCTGGGGCGGACCGACGCGCTCGTGGCGGCCACCGCCGGCTGGGCGCCGGCGGCGCAGACGGCTGTGCTCGACCTCGCGACGCGCCCGTTCGCGCTCGCGTTCGTGCTCGCGCTGGCCTACGCGACGTGGCTGATGCTGGTCGTGCTCTGGCTCAACATCGTCACCGGCCGGCGGCGGCTGCGCGCGGCGCAGGCCCTCTCGCTGGCCGTCTGGAGCCGCTGGGCGTGGGTCCCGCTGATGGCGCTCGCGCTGGTGCTCGCGAGCGCGTCGCCGGCCTCGGCCACGCTGCTCGCGCCGACGGTGCTGGTCCTCGGCGGGCTCATCGAGGTCGTGGCGGCGTACCGCTCGATGCTGGACCTCGTGGTGGTCGCCAACGTGTCGCCGCCGCGCGCGCTGCTCGTCGGCTTCGGGCTGCCGGCGGCGCTCGCCCTCGCCGGCGCGGCGTGGCTGGCCGTGCAGGCCGGGCCGCAGCTCACGTTCCTCTGGCACCTCGCCACGCGGACGTAGCCGGCGCGATTGGTAACGCTCGCGTTCCCTTTCGGTTGGACGGCGGGTGCGATCCTCGCCGGGCGTCCCCGCGCGCACGATGGCACGGCGTTGGTGAAGGGGCAGCGAACACCCACCTCCGCTCCCGATGGCCACCGCCTCGCACGCTCCCTCGCCGGCCGCCGCCCCCGTGGGCGCCTATCCGTCGCTCCTCGCGCGCTACATCGCCGGCGACCTCGACGCGGCGACGCTCGACGCGCTCTGCGACGCCCTCGACGAGACGCCGGCGACGGCCGACGAGCGCCGCGCCTTCGCGCGCTTCTACCTCGACGCGATGCGCGAGCGCGAGGCCGACGTCGCCCTCCCGACGCCCGCCGAGATCGCCGACGTGCTGACGATCGCGCGCGCCTGACAGGGGCAGCGGGGAGCAGGGAGCGGCCAGCGGGGTTCGATGCGCCCGCTGACCGGTGCCTCCCTTGGATCATTCTGTCACGCCCGACGGACGCTACTTCGTCCACCGCGGGATTCTCTGGCGCTGCTCCAACCCGGCGCTGCCCGACGACGAGCGGCAGCGCCTCGTGCGCGAGTTGATGGGCGCGCGACGCGCCGTCGGCGCCGCCCTCCGGGCGAACGACCCTGACGCCGAGCGCGACGCCCGCGCGCGCGTCCACGCCGCCAAGGTGGCCCTCGGCGAGCGCGGCCCGACGTGGTGGGACGGCCCCGATCTCAACCGCACGGCTGTCGCCCGCTCGCCCTACGCCGCGTGGTACGCCGAGACCCGCCGCGCCGACGACGCGGCTTAGGACCGGCGGCGCGTCCGCCGATACCCGTGCTTTCGTCTGCCCGCCGCCGGCCATGCTCCTTCGCGCCGCTCGCCCCGCCGCCCTGCTCGTCGCCGCCCTCACGCTCTCGGCGTGCGTCACCACCGGCGGCGGCGCCAACGGATGGGCCGCCGGCACCGGCGGTCGCACCCCGGCTCCCGCGTCGACGCCGGCACGCACGGCGTCGCGCCCCGCCCCGCGCCCGCCGGCCCGCACCGATGCGCCGGTGCGCGTCGTCGTGCCGGGTCCCGAGGACGCCTCGCCGGCCGTCACCAGCAGCGGCCTTCTGATCCCCGTCGTCGGCATCGCGCCGGGCGACCTGCGCGACTCGTTCACGAGCCCCCGCTCGGGCGGACGCACGCACAACGCCATCGACATCATGGCGCCGACGGGCACGCCCCTCGTCGCCACCACCGACGGCACGGTGCGCGACATGCGCTGGAACGCCCTCGGCGGGCGCACGCTCTACCTCCGCAGCGCCGACGGCCGCTACGACTTCTACTACGCGCACCTCGACAGCTACGCCGACGGCCTCGCGCCCGGCACGGTCGTCCGCCGCGGTGACCGGCTCGGGACGGTCGGCAGCACCGGCAACGCGCGCGGGCCGCACCTGCACCTCCAGGTGCTCGACCTCTCGGGCGGCGGGCGCGGCACGCCCGTGAACCCGTTCCCGATGTACCGCGCCGCCGAGATGGCGACGCGGTAGGCGGGTTCGTGGACGTGGGTCAGGGCTGTCGCACGAACCGGCGCCCCGAGTAGCCGCCCCCTCCGCCCCCGTAGCACAGGAACGTGTCTCGCTGCAGGCCCACGTCTGCGATGAACTCCATGCGCCCATCGATGCATGTGCCGTTCGAAAGCGTAAGGGACGGGCTGCTCTGGTAGCGGACGAATGTGACCCGCCGTCCTGAAGCGGCCCTTTGAGGCGTCGCGAAGCTGATGACGTTGTCTGCCGTCTCGCGAACCTCTACGCGTTCACTGACGCCGCCGCGGTAGCGGACGCGCCCGCTGCGCTCGCCTCTCAAACACTGCACGTCCTCGAAGCGAGCCACTACGGAGGGAAAGTCGGTCCAGTTGATGGTGCTGCCCGACACCCGCGAGTCGCTGAACGTCCATTCCTGTCCGTCGTCGAAGGGGAACAGGTCGTACTGGCCGGCCTGAGGTCCCGGTGGACAGACGCCCGGCACGACGGTCATCGCAAGCACGACGGTCGTGTCACGGTACCCCGCAGCGGACGCGCGAATGGACACCGTGGCGTCGCCCAGCGCAAGGGCGCGGAGACTCAGACTGTCGCCTTCCAGAGTCGTCTCCACGCCGGGAGAGGCGATCACGGTGAGAGTCGGCGCCGTCGGGCCGGCGAACTGCGGTGCGGCCACCCGCACCGTATCCCGCATTTCGATCGACGGGATCGATGGGACGTTCGTCACCTCGAACGACCGGAGCGGCACCGGCGTGGGAGCCGTCGAGTCGCAGGCCGTCAGGCCAAGGAGGGCGATCAGCAGCAACGCACGCATGAGGAGCCGGGGAGGAAGTGTAGACCCAATGTAAGGGCCCCTCTGAAGGCCTTCCATGGGGCAAACTGGGAGCCTCGGGTCAGGCGTCGGCCCGCGGACGCCACTGGTTGGCGCGCTCGTTGATCGCCGCCAGCCGCGCCGTTTCCTCCACGCGCTTCGCGCGCGTCTCCGGCCGCTTCGCCTGGACGATCCACTCCAGGATGCCGCGCCTGGCCGAGCGCGGGAAGGCTTCCCAGTGATCGGCCGCGCCGTCGAGCGCGTCGAGCGCCGCGCGGAGGTCGTCGGGCACGACGAGGTTCTCGACGTCGTCGAGCAGCGACCACGAGCCGTCGGCCTGCGCGGCCTCCACGACGGCCTGCCCGGCAGGGCGCATGCGGCCAGCGGCGGTCAGGCGCGCGACGCGCTCCTTGTTCGGACGGCTCCAGCCGCTGCGCGGCTTGCGCGGCGCGACGTAGAGCATCGAGCGCTCGTCGTCGAGGCGCCGGGCGGTGCTGTCCACCCACCCGACGCAGAGCGCCTCCTCGACGGCCGCGTCGTAGCCGACGGCCGGGCGTCCGGTGGCCTTCTTCCACGAGACGAGCCACGCGCCGGTGGCCGTCCCGTGGTGCGCGGCGAGCCAGTCGCGCCACGCCTCGCGCGTCTCGGCGTGGACCTGCGGCGCGTCGCGCACGGCGCTTACGTGAGCAGGTGGTAGCCGGCGACGAGCAGCGCGATCACGAGGATGTTGGCGATCGAGATCGGCAGCATGTACTTCCAGCCAAGCGTCATCAGCTGGTTGTACTTGAAGCGCGGGAGCGTCCAGCGGATCCAGATGAAGCAGAACGCGATGAAGGCCGTCTTGGCGATGAAGATGCCGACCTGCAGCACCGTCAGCAGCACGGGCGGGATCGCGCCGGCGTAGGCGGCCTCCCACGGCAGGAGGTAGCCGCCGAGGAAGAGCGTCGTGATGAGCAGGCTCGCCATCCAGAGGTTGACGTACTCGGCGAGGAAGAACATCCCGAACTTCATGCCCGAGTACTCGGTGTGGTAGCCGCCGACGAGCTCCTGCTCGGCCTCCGGCAGGTCGAACGGCGCGCGGTTCGTCTCGGCGAGCGCGCACACGGCGAAGATGACGAAGCCGACCGGGTTGCGGAACCAGTTCCAGGCGAAGATGCCCGCGATCGGGTCGTTCTGGCTCTCGACGATGTCGAACAGGCGCAGCGTGCCGAGGCCGTCGGCGCCGGCCGAGAGGAGGACGACCGAGAGCGCGGCGGCGCCCATCGCGAGCTCGTACGAGATCATCTGCGCCGACGAGCGGAGGCCGCCGAGCAGCGAGTACTTCGAGTTCGAGCTCCAGCCGGCGAGCGTCACTCCGTAGACCGAGATCGAGGTCAGCGCCAGCACCAGCAGCAGGCCCACGTTGACGTCCGCGATGGCGAGCGCGTCGCCGGACGGCGTGCGCGCGAACGGGATCAGGCTGCCGGTCGTCATCGCGATGACCACCATCAGCGTCGGCGCCATCGAGTGGATGAAGCGCGTGCCCTCCACCGGCACGATGTCCTCCTTGAAGATCAGCTTGAAGACGTCGGCGAACGACTGGAGCAGGCCGGCCGGGCCGACGCGGTCGGGCCCGTTGCGCTCCTGGATGAAGGCCGACACCTTGCGCTCGGCGTAGACGAGCAGCGAGGCCGTGATCAGGAAGAAGTTGAGGACGAGGAAGATGACGACCGGGAGGTCGATCACCCGCCAGAAGGCGACGAGGGCGTCCATCGGGGAGAGAGAGCGTGGGGGCGCGGGAGCAGGCGAGACCTGCGGTCAGAGGGGCGTAGGGACACACCGGCGGTGTGTCCCCCGGTGGCGACGTTACGCCTCGATGGCGTCGCCGGCCGGTGCGGCGTCCTGGAGGGCGACGCCCTGCGTGCCCATCGCGGCGTGCGTGGCGCCGGCGAAGGCGGCGTTCGCGCCGGCGAGGCGCTCCATGACGGCCGCCGGCGAGCGGGCGCCGATCTCGTGGCCGAGCGCGCGGCCGACGAGCGGCAGCACGTCCCACGCCGGGCGCGCGTCCACGCGGCGGTCGTCGGCGTGCCAGCGGTCGAAGGGGGTGCCCTGGCGGTCGTTGCGGCTCTGCCCGACGCCCATCGCCATCATCAGCGTGCGGTTGGCCGAGCGGATCGCCTTGGCGGGGCGGAGCAGCTGCGCGCGCCCGTCCTCGCTGACGTAGGTGCCGAGGCTCTCGACCGACACCGTCGTCGGCAGCGAGACGGCGGCGGTGGCGAGCAGGCCGTGGTCGGTGTGCGTCGGCATCACGACGACGGCGCCGGGGATCGCGTCCACGAGGCCGGCGGCGACGGGGTCGGCCTGGAGCGCCCAGACGAGCGGCGCGGCGGCGGCCTGCGCGGCGAACGTCGCGGCGTCGACGGCCTCGAAGCCCAGCCGCTCGACGCCGGCCGTGTTGGGCGCGGGGTCGTCGGAGATGAGCCAGCCGTCGCCCGCGCCCTCGCGGCGCTCGGCGACGTAGCGGGGCGCGGCCGCGCCGACGGCGGCGGCCAACTCGGCGAGCACGGCGTTGTCCTCGACGGTCGCCCACGGGCTGCCGAGGAAGAGCGTGTCGGCGCCGGCGTCGGCGAGGAGGCGGGCAGCCTCCGCGATGGCGTCGTCCCACGACGCGCCGGCGCCGCCGACGGTCGGGCCGGACGCGCGGCCCTCGTTGTAGCGCGCGAAGACGAGGCGCGCGGCGTCGGGCATCCAGTACTGGTTGACGTCGGCGTTGGCGCGCGGCGTGATGCGCAGCACCTGGTTGTCGCGCACCCACACGTCCACGTTGATGCCCTTGCCGCCGAAGTCGCTCACGGTCGGCGTCTTGCTCATCTCCCAGACGCGCGCCTTGAAGCGGAAGTAGTCCTCGGTGAGCGCGCCGACGGGGCAGATGTCGGTGGTGCACATCGAGTACAGGTCGTCGAACGTCTGGCCCGGCGCCGTCATCGGGTGGTTGCGGTCGCCCCGGTTGATGATCGTCAGCTGGTGGCTGCCCGAGATCTCGTCGGTGAAGCGCGTGCAGCGCGTGCAGTTGATGCAGCGCTCGGCGTCGAGGACGACGTTGGGGCCGAGCTGGACGCGCTTCGGCTTGTGGACTTTCTGGAACTCGAAGCGGCTGCCCTCGGGGCCGTGCTTATAGGCCTGGATCTGGAGCGGGCACTGGCCGGCCTGGTCGCAGATCGGGCAGTCCAGCGGGTGGTTGATGAGCATCAGCTCCAGGTTGTCCGCCTGCGCCGCCGCGACGTCGGCCGCGTCGAACTGCGTGTGGACGACCATGCCGTCGGCGAGGTCGGCGGCGCACGAGGCCGTCAGCTTGGGCGCGTACGCGATCTGCGGCACGCCGTCGGCGTCGGTCACCGGCTGGCGCGTCTCGCGGTCCAGCACCGGCATGCCGGTCTTGACGAGGCACTGGCGGCAGTTGGCCGGGACGGACAGCGCCGGGTGGTAGCAGAAGTGCGGCACTTCGACGCCGTGGTCGAGGCAGAACTGGAGCAGCTTCTGGCCCGGCTCGAAGTCGTACGTGCGGCCGTCGATCGTGACCTGGGGCATGATGCCAGTGGGCAGTGGCCAGTGGGCAGTGGCAGGGAAAAAGACGATGAGCGAAGGATCAGTCCACCACTGGCCACTCTCCGCCGCCGACAGGCGGCGTACTGGCCACTGGCCTCGCTCGGGTCAGGCGCGGGTGATCTCGGCGCCGGTGGCCGTCAGCGCGAGCGTGCGCTTGGGGGCCGTGATGCGAGCGAGCGAGTCCGGCGACGCGCCGCCGTCCTCGGCGAGGTGGCGCAGCGTCTCGACCGACTCCTCGGTGACCGAGAACGTGCCGGCGAGGCGGACGCGCGAGCCCGAGAGGTCGTCGGTCGGGAAGGTGAAGACGTACTCGCCGTCGGCGTCCTTGGGCACCGCGATGCGGACCGTCGCGTCGCCGGGCGCGTCGAGCGTGAGCCAGCAGCCGGACTGCCGGCACGACTCGCGGACCGTCCCCTCGACGAGCACCGTCTGGCCGTCGAGCGAGGCGGCGTCCGTCACAAGGTCGGTCGTCGTGATTGCCGTCTCGCCGGTGACGGCGTCGCCGACGACGAGGACCGACGCGTCGCCGGCGTCGACGGACACCGCCGAGCCCTCGGGCACGGTCACGTCCACGTCGGCGGACCCGGTCTGGCAGGCGGTGAGGGCGAGGAGCGGGAGCAGGAGGAGAGCGCGCATCGGTGGGAGGGGAATCAGGTGGTGGGGGTGCCGGCTGGCGTCAGCTCGCCGGTTTCGAGCGTGGCGCCGTCGCCGTGGCCGGCGAAGACGCTCGGGCGGCACTTGGCCTCGAACTCGTCGCGGAAGCGGCGGACGCCCCAGCGGACCGGCCACGCGGCGGCGTCGGCGAGCGCGCACACGGTGCGGCCCTCCATCTGGTCGCACAGCTCCAGCAGCAGGTCGAGGTCGCGCAGGTTGCCCTCGCCCTCGTCGATGCGCGTGAGCAGCTTCTCGAGCCAGCCCGTGCCGTCGCGACACGGCGTGCACTGGCCGCACGACTCGTGGTGGTAGAAGTGGGCGATGCGGCGCGTGAAGGCTACCATGTCGGTGTCCTCGTCGAGGAAGCAGAGGCCGGCGGTGCCCATCGAGGAGCCCGCCTCGCGGAGCGTCTCGGCGTCCATCGTGGCCTGGCTGGCGACGTCCCACCGCAGCGGCGGCGTCGAGCTTCCGCCCGGCACCACGGCTTTGATCTTCTTGCCGCCGCGCGCGCCGCCGGCGGCCTCCAGCAGGTCCGCGATCAGCATCCCGGTCGGGTACTCGTACACGCCCGGCTTGTTGACGTGGCCGGCGATGCCGTAGAGGACGGGGCCGGGGTGCTTCTCGGCGCCCTGTCCGGCGAACCACGCCGCGCCGCGGTTCACGATGAGCGGGACGTCGGCCAGCGTCTCGACGTTGTTGATGGTCGTCGGCATCCCCCAGAGGCCCTTCTGGGCCGGGAAGGGCGGCTTGACGCGCGGGTAGGCGCGGTGGCCCTCCACGCTCTCCATCAGGCTCGACTCCTCGCCGCAGATGTAGGCGCCGGCGCCCGAGTGCACCACGAGGTCGGTCGAGAAGCCGGTGCCGAGGACGTTCTGGCCGAGGTAGCCACGCGCGTAGGCATCGTCCACGGCCCGCTGCACGTGGTCGATGTAGCTCTTGTACTCGCCGCGGATGTACAGGTAGCACGTCTTGATGGTCATCGCGTAGCACGCCAGCGCGATGCCCTCGATCATCAGGTGCGGGTTGTACTCGAAGATCTGGCGATCCTTGAACGTGCCGGGCTCGGACTCGTCGCCGTTGCAGCAGAGGTAGCGTGGCTTCTCGGGGTCCACCGGCGGCATGAAGCTCCACTTGAGGCCGGTCGAGAAGCCGGCGCCGCCGCGTCCGCGCAGGCCGCTCGCCTTGACCTCGTTGGTCAGGCCCGCCTGGTCGAATTTGCCGTCGCGCACGACGGCCTTGAGGGCGTCGTAGCCGCCGTTCGCCTCGTAGACGTCGATCTGGTGGAGGTCCTTCACCGGCGGCAGGATGACGCGCTCGTAGCTGCGCCAGTCGCCGGCCTTGGTCTGTCCCGTGAGGAGCGTGGGGGTGTCGGCCATCGGAGTCAGGGAAGAAGGTCGGCGACGGGGAGGGCGGCACCGCGCGCGTGCAGCGGCGTGACGGTCTCGCCGTCGGCGTGCGTCGTCTTGGTACGGTAGGCCTCGCCGGACGGATCGCGGTAGACCTCGACGGCGCGCTCGGCGAGGTTGACGATCCAGTATTCGGGCACGCCGGCCTCAGCGTAGAGCGCGGCCATCCGCTGGCGATCCTTGACGAGGCTCGTGTCGGCCACCTCCGCGAGGAGCAGCACCGATCCGGCGTCGGGGTGCTGCGCGGCGAACGCGCGGATGGTCCCGCGGACGACGGCCACGTCGGGCTCGGGCAGCGAAACGTCCGAGAGTGCGACGGGCTTCTCTTCCTGCACGAAGGCTACGCCGGCGAACGCCGCGCGCAGCGCCTCGGCGAGCAGAAGCGTGGCAGTCCGGTGCGGAGGGTTCTGCGACATTCTCGCGACGACCTCTCCGTCGATGAGGTGCACACGGTCGTCGGGACCGAACACGCCGGCGCCGACGGCGCGCTCGTAGCGCTCGCGCGTCCACACGAGGCGTCCCGGCTCCGCCGTCAGCGGGGCCGAGGTCGCGCGCGCACGCGCGGGGCGCTTCGGGGAGGCGGTCGTCGCCATCAGTGGAGGTGCTCGGAGACGGGCGGCACGTCGTAGGCGGTGACCGCCTCGGCGTCCGAGCGGCGGTTGCCGCCGAGGTCGGCCTCGTCCTGCGGCAGCGTGACGCTCTCGAACGGCAGCGCCTCGCCGACGCGGAGCGACGCGACCAGACGGTCGGCCTTCTCGGTCGTCACGTTGTGGACGTACTCGCCGTTGGTGACCTGCAGCATCGGCGCCGATCCGCACGCGCCGAGGCACTCGGCCTCTTGGAGCGTGAACAGGCCGTCGGGCGTCGTCTCGCCGCGGCGGATGCCGAGCGTCCCTTCGAGGTGGCGCAGCAGGTCGTAGCCGCCGCAGACCTGGCACGAGAAGCAGGTGCAGACGTCCAGCACGTGCCGGCCCTTCTGCTCCTTGAAGTACTGCGTGTAGAACGTCGCGACGCCGTAGACCTTCGCGTAGGGCAGGCCGAGCGTGTCGGCGACGAGCTGCATCACCTCGGGCGCGAGCCACTCGAACTTGCGCTGCGCGAGCCAGAGCGTCTTCATCACGGCGCCGTCGGCCGTCGGGTACTGGGCGCGGAACGTCTCGATCTGCGCCTGCTCGTCGGCCGTCCACACGAGGTCGGCGTCGGCGAACGAGCGCGCCGGCGCCTCGCCGGGGACGTACTGCGGCTGCGGCGAAGCGGGAGAGTCGGAGGCCATCGTGGGGATGGGAGATGGGGGATGGGCGATGGGAGCGAGGGATGACCCATCCCTCATCCCCCATCCCGCTACTTGTCGGAGTCGCCGATGACGGGGTCGATCGAGCCGATGAGCACGACGGTGTCGGCCACCATCGCGCCCTCCATCATGGTCTCGAGGCCCTGCAGGTTGGAGAACGAGCCGGTGTTGATCTTGACGCGCCACGGGCTGCCGGTGCCGTCCGAGACGAGGTAGAAGCCGAGCTCGCCCTTGGGGCTCTCGATGGCCGAGTAGACCTCGGCGCCGCGCGGCGGCGCGACGCCGGTGTCGGTCATCATGAAGTCGTGGATCATGCCCTCCATCGAGTAGTAGACCTCGTCCTTGGAGGCGTAGGCGGCCTTGGCGTTGTCCACGCGGACCGGTCCGGCGGGCAGCTTGTCGAGGCACTGCCGGATGATCTTGATGGACTCGGCCATCTCCTCGACGCGTACGAAGTAGCGCGCGAGGCTGTCGCCCTCGGAGCGCATCGGGATGTCGAAGTCCACGCGGTCGTAGACGAGGTACGGCTCGAAGATGCGGAGGTCGTGGGGGACGCCGCTCGCGCGGAGCGTCGGGCCGGTATAGCCCTTCGCGATGACCTCGTCGCGCGTCACGACGCCGACGCCGAGGTTGCGGTCGATCCAGATGCGGTTGCGGTTGAGGAGCTTCTTCCAGTCGGCGAGCTGGACCTCGAAGTCGTCGCAGAAGCGCCGGATCATCGCCAGCGCGGTGTCCGAGTAGTCGAACGCCAGCCCGCCGATGCGCGAGTGCGAGACGGTGAAGCGCGCGCCGGCGATCTCGTCGAAGATGGAGTAGAGCTCCTCGCGGTACTTGAACGTCCAGAGGAAGACCGAGAGAGCGCCGGCGTCCATGACCATCGTGCCGGCCCAGAGGAGGTGTGCCGAGATGCGCGCGAGCTCGCAGCCGATGGTGCGGAGCCACTGCGCGCGCTCGGGGACCTCGATGCCCGCCAGCTTCTCGACCGCGAGGCACCAGCCCACGTTGTTCGAGTACGGGCTCATGTAGTCCATGCGGTCCGTGTAGGGCATGAACTCCTGGTAGGTCTTCACCTCGGCGAGCTTCTCGATCCCGCGGTGGAGGTAGCCGACGTCGAGCAGGCACTTCTCGATGGACTCGCCGTCGAGCTGGATCACGCAGCGCAGCGCGCCGTGCGTCGCCGGGTGCTGCGGACCCAGGTTGAGGATCATGCGGCTCTCCAGCGGGTCGGCCGCCGCGCCGTCGCCCCCGCCGGTGCGCTCGACGAACGTGTGGCGGTCGGCGAGGGCCTGGTAGAGCGCCGCGTTGTGGCGCGGCCAGAACGAGAACAGGTCCTCGGACGTGCCGGGCGCGGCCGACGGCAGGCCGGCACGAGTCAGCGCGGTCGTCTCGGGAGCGGGGACGGTCGGGGCGTCGGCCATCGGAGCTAGTCTTTGGGGAGATCGCCGTGGGCGCGCGGGAACGGGTCGGCCATGAGCGAGCCGTCGGATTCGTTGGGCGGCAGCGGCAGGCTGCCGGGGATGCCGAGCGTCGGGAAGTCCTTGCGGAGGGGGTGGTACGCGAAGTCCTCCGGCATGTAAATGCGCCGGTGGTCCGGGTGGCCGTCGAAGCGGACGCCCATCATGTCCCACGCCTCGCGCTCGTGCCAGCCGGCGCCGAACCAGACGCCGGTGACGGTCGGCACGACGGCGTCGTCCTCCTCGACGCGCACCTTGAGGCGGAGGCGCTTGCGCGCGGCGAGGTTGCAGAGGTTGTAGACGACCTCGAAGCGCGCCTCTTCGGTGAAGCGGTCCACGCTCGCCACGTCCGACAGGTAGTCGAAGCCGGCCTCGTCGCGCAGCCACGTGCAGACCTCGACGAGCGCGTCGCGGCCGACGTAGACCGACGTCTCGCCGGCGTAGAGCGTCACCTCGCCGATGGCGCCGTCGCCGGCGGCCGCGTCGCCGAAGCGCTCGCGCAGGGCGTCGGCGAGGTCGGGCAGGAAGGTGGATGCCTTGGCGTTGGGGTTCTCCGAGCGGAGGCGGTCCATCTCGCCGGCGAGGGCCTCGCGCGGCGTGAAGAGGAACTTGAGCGTCTGCGGCCCCTGCGCCGGGTCGACGGCCAGGGTGGTGTCCGACGCCCCGAGGACGCCGTCGGTGGTGCGGCGGGCGAGCGAGCGGTCCATCGGCTAGGAGGCGAGGGCGGCGACCTGCGCGTCGGTCGGGGCGATCAGCGCGTGGCCGAGGGGCTGGCCGTCGGCGCGGCGGTCCGAGAGCATGCGGTGGTCCTCCGGGCCGCCGGCCTCGCGCTCGTCGCGGGCGACCGAGTGGAGGCGCGCCTTCTCCTGGATGTCCATCAGCGCGTGGATGATGGCCTCGGGGCGCGGCGGGCAGCCGGAGATGTAGACGTCCACCGGCAGGAAGTTGTCGACGCCCTGCACGACGCCGTAGCAGCGGTGCATGCCGCCGGTCGAGGCGCAGGCGCCCTGCGCGATGCACCACTTCGGGCCGGCCATCTGGTCCCAGATGCGGCGCACGGTGTGGGCCATCTTGTGGCTCACCCAGCCGGCGACGATCATCAGGTCGGCCTGGCGCGGGCTGAAGCGCATGGCCTCCGAGCCAAAGCGGGCGACGTCGTACTTCGGGCCGGCGAAGCCCATCATCTCAATCGCGCAGCACGCAAGGCCCATCGGCATCGGCATGAGCGAGTTCGAGCGCGCCCAGTTGACGACGGCGTCGACGCTGGTGGTGAGGAAGCCTCCTTCTTCGCTGAACATGGTGGCGCGAGACGTGTGGTTGCTTCGGACGGTACCGGCGCGGGCGCGCGGGGTTCGGGAGGTCGCGCGTTTTCACCCGCGACTGAAAACGGTGCTAGTCCCAGTCCAGCCCGCCCTTCTTCACGTCGTAGATCAGCCCGACGACGAGGATGAACAGGAAGACTGAGATGACGCCGAGCGAGACGAACGCGGCCTCGTTGCCGGCGGCGAGCAGGTCGCGGAAGGCGACCGCCCACGGGTACAGGAACACGAGCTCGACGTCGAACACGATGAAGATCATCGCGACGAGGTAGAACTTGACCGAGTAGCGGTCGCGGGCCGTGCCCACGGGGTCCATGCCGCTCTCGTAGGGCATCGCCTTGACGGCGCGCGGGCGGTACGGCCCGAGCAGCTCGGCGGCCTTGAGCAGGGTCAGCGCCAGCCCGAGGGCGAGCACCACCATGAGGAAGAGCGGGGCGAAGTCGGCGAGCACGGGCGCGCGGGAGAACGGCACGCGAAGCTACCACCGGCGCCCGCCGCCGACGACGCCCGTGCGGTGGTCCGGTGTGGACAAGCTGCGAAGGACCGGCGGCTCGCCGTCGGCCGGCGGCGCGTCGTCGGCCGGCGGCGCGTCGTCGGACAGGTGCCAAACGACGCCGGGGCGGCGCCGGCGAGCGGCACCGCCCCGGCGGGCGTGTCGGAACCGTCGCGCGCTAGGCGGCGCGGGCGGCCTTGAGCTCGTCCTGCACCTGGCTGGCCTCGACCATCTTGGAGCGGAACTCGAACTGGCCGTTGTCCTTGCGGGAGGCGACGATGATCTTGGCCATCTGCTTCGCCTCGGCGCCGGCGCCACGGTTGGTGCGCTGGTTCTTGGAGACCTTCTTTGCCATGGGAGGAGGGAGGCTGGCGGACCGGAGCGCGGGGCGCTACTTGATCTCGCGGTGGAGGGTGTGCTTGCGGAGCGTCGGGTTGTACTTCTTGAGCTCCATCCGCCCGGTGGTGTTCCGGCGGTTCTTCATCGTGGAGTAGCGCGACGTGCCCGGCGCCTCGGTGCATTCGAGGGTCACCTGGATGCGCGCGTCCTTGCCCTTGGCCATCGTCGTGGGGGCGGCTCACGGCCGCCGGCTGGTCGCCGTGCGGCGTCGGTTAGACGGACATGCCCTCGGCGCGCGCCTTGCGGAGCACGGCCGAGATGCCATTCTTCGAGATCGTCTTGATCGTCTGCGCCGAGACGCGGAGCGTGACCCAGCGGTCCTCCTCCGGCACGTAGAAGCGCTTCTTCTGCAGGTTCACGTTGAACCGGCGGCGCACCTTGTTGTTGGCGTGCGAGACGTGGTTGCCGGACATCGGCCCCTTGCCGGTGATCTGGTCTTTGCGAGCCATCGGAGCAGAGCCCGCGCGCGGCGGGACGTTTGAATCGTGACGTGTGCGAGGCGCCACCCGCTCGCACCGCGCCGGCGCTCCTCAGGTGGCAGCCCGACAACCTACGGCGCCGGCCGCTCCCATTCCAACGCCCTGCGTCGCCGACCGTGTGAGTCTCGGGCGAAGACGAGGCACAGCGCCCGGCCAGTGGGAAGGATCCGCTACGCGGAGCCAGTGGCCAGTGGCAGAAACCGATCTGCGACTGGCCACTGCCCGCCGCCGCCAGGCGGCGTACTGGCCACTGGCCGCCGTCAGGCGTACGTGTTCAGCATTACCGGCATGATGAGCATCAGCAGGCGCTCGCCGTCGGCGGCCTCGGCGGGCGACACCACGCCGGCGCGGTTGGGCGACGAGAACTCGAAGACGGCGTCCTCGCTGTCCACGTTCTGGAGCACCTCGGTGAGGTACTTGGAGTTGAAGCCGATGTCCATCGGCTCGGCGCCGTAGTCGCACAGCACGCGCTCGCGCGCCTCGCTCGCCCGCTCGATGTCCTCGGCCGAGACCGTCAGCGCGTCGGACCCCAGCGAGAGGCGGATCTGGTGCGTCATCGTCGACGAGTAGAGCGCCACGCGGCGGACGGCCGCCAGCAGCGCCTCGCGCCCGACGACCAGCCGCTTCTCGTTCTCCAGCGGGATGACGGCCTCGTAGTTGGGGTACGCCTCCTCGATCAGCCGGCCGACGACCTGCGTCTCGCCGAAGTCGAAGCCGACGTGGCCCTGCGCGGCGCGGATCGTGCATCCGCCGTCGCCGGCGGCCTTCGATACCAGCGAGAGGGCCTTCTCGGGGACGATCACGCTCAGGTCGGCGTCCGACGTCAGCGCGTCGAGGCCGAGGCGCACGAGCCGGTGGCCGTCGGTGGCGACGACCGTCGCGCCGCCGGCGCCGATCTGGAACAGCACGCCCTGCATCGCCGGGCGCAGCGCGTCGGTGCTGGCGGCGAAGGCCGTCTTGCCGATGGCGCGGCGCACGACGTCGGCCGTCGTCTCCACGACCGTCGCGCCGTCGAGGCTCGGCAGCGCCGGGTAGTCGCCGCCGTCGAAGCCGACCATCTTGTAGCGCCCCTGGTCGGTCGTGAGCTCCACGTTGAACTCGCCGTCGGTCGAGACGGTCACCGGCAGCGCCGGCAGCGCGCGGAGCGTGTCGAGCAGCCGCTTGGCCGGGACCGCGATCCGCTGGCGCGCTTCGGAGCCGTTCTGCTCGAACGCCACCGGCAGCCGCTGGACGATGGACACCTCCAGGTCGGTCGCGGCGATGCGCAGCACGTCGCCGCCGTCGGCGGACTCGCGCTCGAACAGCACGCACTCGAGGATCGGCAGCGTGCTCTTGGTGGGGACGGCGGCGCCGGCGACGGCGAGCGCGCGCTGCAGGTCGGTCGAGGAGACGGTGAACTTCATGGTCGGGAGGCGGACGGGCCGCCGGCGGTATCGGCCGGCGACGCAGTGGAGTCAACGGAGGCTGGCGCAGCGAAGATCGGCACAGGAGACGCCACGCCGACGGCCGGTTCCAAAGCGGTAACGACCGGCGGTGCGCCTGCGGTCTCCGGCGGACCTACTGGGTGTGCAACTCCAGCTTCTTGCCGATGGCGCTCACCATCTCGCGGAAGCTCGGGTCGGTGTCCACCTGGTCCTCGACGCTCTGCACGGCGTGGATGACCGTCGAGTGGTCGCGCCCGCCGAAGTGCAGGCCGATCGTCTTGAGGCTGTGGCGCGTGAGCTGCTTCGAATAGTACATCGCCACCTGCCGCGCCTGCACGACCTCGCGCTTGCGGGTGCGCGCGCGCACGAGGTCCTCGGGGATCTTGAGGTACTCGCACACGACGCGCTGGATCTCCTCAACGGTCAGCTGCGGGCGGCTCTCCTTGACGAGGTCGCGCAGGACCTCGCGCGCCAGCCCGAGGTCGATCTCGCGCGCCGTCAGCGCGGCGTGCGCCTGGAGGCGGATCAGCGCGCCCTCCAGCTCGCGGATGTTGCTCTTGACGTGCGTCGCGACGTACTCCAGCACGTCGGGCGCGATGCGCGTGCCGTCGTCCTTGGCGCGGCGCTTCAGGATCGCGATGCGCGTCTCCAACTCCGGCATCTGGACGTCCGCCGCGAGGCCCCACTGGAAGCGGCTCAGCAGGCGCTCCTCGATGCCAGCGATGTCGCGCGGCGGGCGGTCGGACGAGAGGACGATCTGCTTGCCCGTCTGGTGCAGCTCGTTGAAG
>Ga0209053_1000765_pt1 | contig 18662 bp, 20 predicted proteins | sample EBPBio152010_DNA_FD_185864 | JGI IMG/M metagenome (GOLD analysis project Ga0209053, IMG submission 185864) | Wastewater treatment Type I Accumulibacter community from EBPR Bioreactor in Madison, WI, USA - Reactor 1_7/15/2010_ DNA (SPAdes)... | ecosystem: Engineered > Bioreactor > EBPR >... | reverse complement strand
AATCCTTTATAAATAAAAAAGTCTGATAGAAATGCACCTACTTTTCCTAACCAATTTTCTGCAGGTTTATTTCTGTCAGATATTGCTGTAACCACACTTTGATCTTCTTGTCCATGCATGAAAAACGAAATGAAAGCCACTAAAAGTCCTATGGATAAAAGTACCAAAAGACAACCAAAAACTACTTTGTATTGTCTTTTCATTTTCCAAGGAAGTTTTTCTCCTGGTTCGGTTGATTTTGTATTTTCTTTTTTTACTTGTTTTGCCATTCGAAATTAAATAGTTGGTATAAAAATAGAAATTTTATATTGTAATTGATTAAAATTTTGGAATATAAATAATGCATCCAATGGCAATGGCAGTCATAGCAGCAAAAAATACAGCTCCAGCTGCAATGTCTTTGATAAAACCAATACGCTCATGGTATTCTGGATGTATAAAATCGGCCACTTTTTCAACAGCCGTATTTAATCCTTCAATGCCAAGGACTAGCCCAATGGCTAAAGTTTGAATCAACCACTCTTCATGAGAAATTTCAAAGTAAAAACCAGCAATAATCATTACAACTGCTAAACAACTTTGAACCATGACACTGTGTTCTGTACTGATTAATTTGATGGCGCCTTTGAAGGCAAATCCCATGCTTTTAAATCGTCCTGTGAAGAACGTTTTATCTCTTTCAAATTCCATATAAATGCTATTATAAAGCTGCTAAAGCGTTATCGTAATTAGGTTCGTCTGCAATTTCTGCAACTTGTTCGGCATGTTTTACAACACCATTTTCGTCTAAAACGATAACCACTCTTGAATGTAATCCAGCTAATGGACCATCAACGATTTCTAAACCATAATTTTTACCGAAGCTTCCTTCTTTAAAATCAGATAGGTTAACTACATTTTCCAATCCTTCAGCACCACAAAAACGTTTTTGAGCAAAAGGTAAATCTCTAGAAATGCACAACACTTTTGTGTTTTCTAAAGCACTTGCTTTGGCATTAAAAGTTCTTACTGATGTAGCACAAGTTCCTGTATCAATACTTGGGAAAATATTCAAAACCAATTTACTGCCTGCAAAATCAGCTAAAGATGCTACTGATAAATCGTTTTTTACTAATTGAAAATCGGCTGCTTTTGTTCCTACTTGAGGTAAAGAACCATTTGTATTTATTGGGTTTCCGCCTAATGTTATTGATGCCATTGTTATTGATTTTTTAAGACCTCAAAAGTATGAAATTATTTCGGAATTGAGAAGTTTGATTTGTAGTATAAATTTAACATAAATTATAGTTGTTGTATTATTGTTTTATCGTAATATTGCAATATAATAATTATTTATAAAAATGGGAGCATCTAAATCAGAATCATTTTCAGAAGAGCATAATGAAATGGCAACGTTGTTTAAAGCACTTTCGCATCCAGCAAGAATTGCTATCGTTGATTATTTATTGTCGGTGGATAGTTGTATTTGTGGTGACATTGTAAACGAATTACCCTTAGCACAACCTACCATTTCGCAACATCTCAAAGAATTAAAAAACGCCAACATCATCAAAGGAACTATTGAAGGAACAGCGATTTGCTATTGCATCAATCCTGATACAATTTATAAAATCGAAAATCATTTTGGAATGATTCGACATAAATTAAAGAACAAGTGTTGTTAGAGAAATTCCAATATTTAAATTCCAAAATCTTAATACATAGTAATTCAGTCTTAATACTTAATACTTCAATCTTAATACTCATATCATGAAACTATCAGAAATAAAAAATCAGTTAAAAAATCTTTCACAAATTGCTTTTCAATTGCCTAATGGCGAATTGGTTCCAAGTCATTTTCACGTTACTGAAGTTGGGAAAATTACTAAACATTTCATCGATTGTGGTGGAGTAGTTCGAACTGAAGAAGTTGTGAATTTTCAACTTTGGGAAGCCAACGATTATGATCACAGATTGCATCCTGAAAAATTAGTTCACATCATTGAATTATCGGAAGCTAAATTGCAAATTCCAGATTTAGAAATTGAGGTAGAATACCAAATGAAAGAAACTATTGGAAAATTCAGTTTAGATTTTGACGGAACTAATTTCCAATTAAAATCAAAATTAACAGATTGTTTAGCAAAGGACAATTGCGGAATTCCGCCAGAAAAATTGAAAGTAAAAATAGGAGAGTGGAAACCAAAAGAAACTTCTTGTTGTACTCCAGATTCAGGTTGTTGTTAAAATTATAATCAAAAGAATCTGAAAAATATAATTAATAAACACTTTGTGAGCTTAGTGCCTTCTTAGTGTCTTTGTGGTTAAAAAAGTATTTATGTTAGAAAATCTATCCAAAACCATAGCAATCATTTCAAAAATTTCAATTCCAAACGAAAGAAAAGAAATTTTGCAACCTTTGATTGAATACCTTCAAAACAAAGTGAATTCCAACGAAGAAATTCGTCTAAATTTTATTTGTACACATAATTCCCGGAGAAGTCATTTGTCACAGATTTGGGCACAAACTATGGCTTTTCATTTCGGAATTCAAAAGGTTTTTTGCTATTCTGGTGGAACTGAAGCTACTGCAATGTTCCCAAAAGTAGGTGAAACTTTGGTAAATCAAGGATTTGAAATTCAGAAGTTAAGCGAAGCACAAAATCCAGTTTATGCGGTGAAATTTGATGAAAATCAACATCCAATTATTTGTTTTTCTAAAACGTATTTTGATGATTTTAATCCGAAAAGTGAGTTTGGAGCAATTATGACGTGTAATAATGCAGACGAAGGTTGTCCAATGGTTTTTGGTGCAGAAGCAAGATTTCCAATAAAATATGATGATCCAAAAGCATTTGATGGAACAGAATTAATGAACCAAAAATATTCAGAAAGAAGTTTGCAAATAGCTTCTGAAATGTATTATGTGTTTTCTCAAATAAAGAATTAAGGATATGAAAAAACGATTAAGTTTCCTCGACCGATTTCTAACAATTTGGATATTTTTAGCTATGTTAATTGGAGTTGGTATTGGATATTTTATTCCAAATTCTGCTGATTTTATCAATTCTTTTTCATCTGGAACTACGAATGTTCCGTTGGCAATTGGGTTGATTTTAATGATGTATCCACCATTGACCAAAATAGATTTTTCTAAAGTTCCCAAAATGTTTGAACAGCCAAAATTAATCACAACTTCGTTTTTTATCACTTGGATTGTTGGTCCGTTTTTGATGTTTCTATTGGCAACTTTTTTCCTAAAAGACTATCCCGAATACATGACAGGATTAATCATTATTGGAATTGCGCCTTGCATTGCTATGGTAATCGTTTGGAACGAACTAGCCGAAGGAAACAGAGAGCTAACAGCAGGATTAATCGGAATTAATAGTTTGCTACAAGTGTTTTTCTTCAGTTTGTATGCTTATTTTTATTTGGCTGTGATGTTGCCTTTATTTGGAATTAAAGGATTAGAATTGAATATTACTATTGGTGAAATCGCAAAAACCGTTGGAATTTATCTCGGAATTCCGTTTGTGTTGGCAGTAATAAGCCGATTTGCAATAAAAAAATATTTAGGAGATAAATTCTTTAATCAAAAATTTATTCCTTTTGTTTCTCCAATTACTTTGATTGCTTTGCTTTTTACGATTGTGGTAATGTTCAGTTTGAAAGGCGAAATGATTGTCGATTTACCAATGGATGTGATTCGAATTGCTATTCCTCTTGTAATTTTCTTTGCCATTATGTTCTTCTTAATGTTTTTTGTAGCCAAGAAAATCGGAGCAAATTATCGAGATGCTGTTGCGTTATCGTTCACCGCTTCCGGCAATAATTTTGAGTTGGCGATTGCTGTTTCAATAGGAGTTTTCGGCATCAATAGCGGACAAGCTTTTGCTGGCGTTATTGGACCTTTAGTAGAAGTTCCGGCATTGATTATCTTGGTAAATGTGGCATTTTGGTTGCGGAAGAAGTATTTTGGTTAAATTTTAAGTAAGCTACTTTTTCACGTTTAAATATTTGATGATATGATATTTATCATTTTAAAATTTGTTTTTTAGAAGTAATTTAACAGTGTTGATAATTAAACACTTAACTTCTAAAAATTAAACAAATGAAAACTAAAATTAGTTTACTTTTTTTATTGATTTGGACTTCTTTTTTGAATGCACAAAATTTAGCAGCTTACTATCCTTTCAACTCAAATTCTAATGATGAAAGCGGAAATTTAAACAATGGAGTTGTTAATGGAGCAGTTCTCACAAGTGATCGTTTTGGGAATGCTAATAGTGCTTATGAGTTTGACGGCATTGATGATTATATTTTGGTCAATAATAGCACTTCTCTCAATGTTTTCAATAGTGATCTTACTATTACAATGTGGATTTATAATGACAACCCATCATTAAGCGATACTAGTTACAAAGGGATATCTAAAGGAGGTTGGAGCACAAGTGTAGGATATGAATTATTATATTCTAATTATTGGAATAATGGAACATTTCATTTTACAACAGGAAGTAGTGGTAATAATGTTTTTTCATTTAATAATTATAGCAACCAATGGATTATGTTGACTGGAACATATGACAATACTACTTCAACAAGAAAAATGTATATTAATGGTATTGAACAAACTAGTACTATTCAAGGTGTAGATAATTTAAGTTCAAGTGCTCATGATTTATATATTGGAAGACGTCATCCGTTAAACAGCTATTCTGGTTTTGTAAAAGGAAAAATGGACGATATTCGCATTTATAATGTGGCATTAACCGATTCAGAAATTTTAAACTTGTATAATTATAACGCTTTGAATATAAGTGATAATGGAGACTTAGATGAAAATAGTTTTTATGTTGTTAATCAAAAAGTTTATTTTAAAGACAGCTACAATCTGAACGAAATAAAAAGTGTCGAGGTTTTTAATATGTTAGGCCAAGTAATTTTTCAGACCTCAATTATTGAGAATCAAATTTCAATTGACATGCTAAAAAATCAGATTTATATTTTAAGAGTTTTAAATAAAAATGGGAATTATCAAAGTCTGAAATTTATTAATTACTAGCAATGTAAATTTAAAAGAAAACGCAACCTAATCCTTTGCTTTGTAAGTTGAATAATTATAAAAAAAAGAATAAAAAAAATATCAATCTTATTTTAGAAATATCATAGTAATCAATAGTGCAAAACGTGTGTTGGCAGCAGTTTTTATTTTTCGGTTATTCTTTTAATTGCATTTTCTGTTGAAGTAACATTGCTAAAATACTTGTTAATGATAACTTCAGTTTTTTTATCATTTTTCAAAGTGTTTTTTAGAGTTGATACCAAAAAATCATAGTTAGTAAATTCTGTTTTTGTTTCTAAAATATTTTTTAACCATTCCCACATTTTCTTTTTACCAATTTCTTTTTCGATTGCTATAAAAATTATTGGAGCATAATCATAAACATAAGTTTGTCTGTCGCTAATATCTGTAATTGATTTTACCATTGAAAATGAATTTGGCTTAAAATCTTTTAAGCTTTCAACCTTTTTTGCTATAACTTCATCATAGTTTTTTTCAGTTTGATTTTCTTCGGTTAATTTTAGTGCCATATATTCTGTAAAACCTTCAGACATCATATCGCCTAATTCAGAATTAAAAACCTTAATTGTTCCAAAGTAATAATGACCTAATTCATGTGCAATAAGAGGTTTGTAAAATTTTTGAGATTTTTCCTCAAATATTCCAGCTAATCCGTGTTTTCCCCAACCAATACCCATAATCGTTGGATAAGATACAAAAAGCCAACCATTTTTCTTTGAAGTCGGAGTAGTGTTTATAAAAGTTGGTGTTTGATTAAATTTGATATTTAATTTTTGTTCGTAGTATTTTTTATAACTCGAAATTAGATTTGAAAATTGTTTGATTTTTTCTTCTGGAAATTTCGGATTTAAAATAGTTATATTTCCGTCATCAACTACATCGTAATTTCCGCAAAACAAAGCTATTTCTTGTGGTTCATTACTTATAAGATGTGCTGAATTTGATCTTACTGGTTTATTACCATTTGCATAAATTGTATTACAATCCTCGCAAATTATTTCGATATCATAAACTACTCTGTCATAAGCAATATCTTTTTTCGCGTCATAAATAATCGGATACCAAGCACTTTGACTTCCATCACTTCTAACTGACATTCCGTTAAACGCAATATTTCCTTTCCAATCTTGTCTTGAAAAGTTTTCTATTGTATCATTTGCTACTGGAAACTTTGCAACATATCTAAATTGCAATTCTTCGGGTAAAAATTTACCTTTTCTATTATTATCAGGAAAATAATATGCTGATGATTCACCTGTAGAAGTTGAATCTTTGTCTGATTTGTCATAAACAATTACAAAATCTTTTGGTTTTTTACTTCTAATATGTAATAAATTCATTCCAGAATTTAAACGAATTAAGTAATCTTGAATTTTTGGAATATTACTTAGTGTTAAGTCACATTCAAAAGTTCCTTCTTTGATAGAAATTTTGACTTTACCTTTTAAATGTGGTGCATTTTCTTGAGAAAATATATTTAAAGAAGTTGTCAATAATATGAAACACGTTACAATTCTAAAATTCATTTTTTATTTTTTTAAGTTCAATTTTCTAGTTTTAGTGGCAGTACATTTTTAATTCATTAATTTGGTTTGATATTTTTCTAATTTGTCCCATATTCCATAAAATGTATTATTTCCAATTTTGTCCGAAAAAGACGTGTTGATTATCAAAATTCGTCCAATATTATTTTTAGGGTCAAAAAACATCATTGAACCAACTCCTGGGTCACCTCCTGTGTGTCCAATATAGCCTGTGTAACCAAATCCTATAAAAACACCAACATTAAAACTCTCACTAAATGGATTTTTGTCGTTTCTGTCTAAAAAGTTTTTTGCTTCCAATTGTGGTCGGAAATATTCTTTGAAACTTTCTTTGCTCAATATTGTTCCGTTACCATTGTAACCTTTGATGAGTTCTGTTAAGTATAAACTCAAATCATTTATTGAAGTGATAAAATTTCCGTCAGGATAGGAAACCATACCGTAAAATGGCAAAACTGTTTTTTGGTTTTCATAAAGTTTGGAATAGTTAGCAAATTCAATGTCTTCAAAATGCCAACCCGAGGCATTCATTTTTAAAGGCTTTAGTATGTGTTTCTTAGTAAACTTGTCAAATGTTTCACCTGTTGCCTTCTCAATTACAAAGGCTGCTAATGTTGTTCCGATGTTTGAATATTCGTAAATGTCTCCGGGTTTATTTTTTGCATAAACTTCATTAGTGTTCCATTTGCCTTTTTCTGTCAACAAGTTGGATAAAAATATTTCCATAGAAACAACAGAATCTTTTGGATTAAAAACCTGTGTTTCGTCAAAAACTAAATTCATTCCATTTAAGTCTTGATTTTCTTTCAAAAAATAGTTTTTAGTCAAATAAAATTCGTTGTCAATAATACTGGAAGTGTGATTAGCTAGATGTCTAATTGTAATCTCATTTTTCGGAAAGTTTGGGTTCACGACTTTGAAGGGTAAATATTTATTGATTGGGTCGTCTAATTTAAGTTTTCCTAATTCTTGTGCTTTCAACAAAGCCAACCCAACAAACGTTTTAGATATTGACGCAATATTCTGAATAGTTGAGTCAGTATATTTTTTCTTATTTTTAATGTCAGCAAATCCGAAGCCTTGCTGATACAATGTTCCCTTGTCATTAACTATTGAAACCGCAAAACCATTAAATACACCCTTATTATTAAAATGATTTATTTCAGCAGTTAATGAATCTTTTTGTTTTTCGGTTTCAGTGATTTCTGTTTTGCTTCCATTTTTACAGGAAGTCAAAGCAAAAAATACAACTGTTATTAATATTATTCTTTTCATATAGTTTTCTTTCTTTTTAGGTGTCGCGCTTGTATTGCCACTAACGTTCCCCAGCTTTCGCTCTGTTGCTGCTGCGAACACTGACCAAAACAAACCTACAAATTTTCTTTTAAAGATAGAATTGTAGTCACCAGATTGTTTTTCCGTGAAGATAAAAATAGCAAGCACAAACACGTGTTAGCGCAAGTTATTAATTTGATTCTGTTTTTTTTCGGAAATCTTCTCTTTTTTAATTTTTTTAAGGCCTTTTCTTAAAAAGGATATTAAAAGAAAATAACCAATTGAAAGTCCCAAAATATTGAACAATATATTTTTAGTAGAAATTGGAATATTGTAATTCATAAATAATACTCCAAGAGTTATTGCAATTATAGAGAATGAAAGAAACAATAACATTACTGAACTAAAAACAATTAAAAACCAGCCGAATATTTTTTCCATATATTAATTTTCAATTTCTACGCATATCTATAATTTGCGCCAACGTTCCCAGGCTTTAGGTCTATTGCTAACCAAAACAAAACTACAGCATTTCTTAGAAAGATAGGAGTGAAGTTGCCAGATTATTTTCCACGAAGACAAAATAGCAAGCGCAAGCCAAGCAATAGCGCAAAACGGTTGTTGTGCGATCGTGCATTATATAAACGGGCGATGATGAATAACCAAATCACTTTCACCGTTCAAAATTTCTTTAAATGTTTTTTGAGCAAAATTTTCAGCTGCTTTATGAAAAATTTCATTCTTGTTTACACTGTCTTCAAAATCATTTTTATCTTCTATTGGACCATATCCATACAAATACCAAAATGGGAAATTTTCCAAATCTTCTTCTGAAAATAGAATAGCTTGTAAACCTTGTATGTATCCATCAATGTATGCAACATCCGGATAATTCTTTGCTTTAACTTTAAGTTTTCGAATTTCTGCATAAGAATCAATGGAATTAAAAATTTTGTGTGGATAGAAAGATAAACCGCTATCTGCATGATACATTAAATAACTAAACGCATGTGATATTCCGTCTTGATAAAGTGCGCAATAAATTGTATTTGCAATTCTTTTTTCTGTAATTAAGGCAGAAGTTTCTTCGTGGATTGTATAATGTTTTTGTTTTAGGAAATATATATTATCAATGTTGTCTTTTGGGAACAATAGCTTAGAACTCTCTAAATGTTCTCTAATTGCAGATATAAAATATGCTCCATCAGTATTGATGATTGTCATATTAGTTTTAAAATTCTTATCTATTTCAGGATTAGTAGTTACAATATAACAGTGAGGAAGAATTTCTTTAAGTTCTTTTTTAAGATAATTGTAGATTCTTATAAAGTCGTAATCTCTAAAAGAATAACCAATAAATACTACAGTTTTTGTAGCTAGAATTGTTTTTAAGTAGCTGCCAATTATTCCGCGATTGAGTTGTTTATAACATTTATCATAATCTTCTTTAGTTGCAATGATAGAACCATAGTTACTAATAGAACCATGAATTTTGTAAACTTTTCTTCCTGGAAGATTATGAAATGCAAAGTCTTCAGGAATAACTATTGGAATTGCACCAGATTCTCTTTCAAAAAAGTCATCCCAATTAGTTGTTACAATTGATTTGATATGATAAATTGAAGAAAGTTCTTTATGAAATTCGCTAGCTTGACTATATAATTCTTGAAATTGATGGCAATAATCGAAACGATATTTTATTGTCTGAAGTAATTTTTGCCTTCCATTTATGGTTGTGTTGCAGAATAATGACATTAAAGATGGAAAATCTAACTCATTTTCAGGTTTTTCTTTTAATTCAGCTAATATATCCTCATAAAGTGTATCCTTGAATATCTTCTTTGTTTCAGTACTAATTCCTGCTCCAGCAAATATTACCAAATTACCTTCTATCGTTGCTTCTATTATTTCAGTTGGTAAATCAAAAGGCAGTTTGTTTTGGCATGATTCACAACCGCAGGTTCTTTTATCTTCCATAGTTAATTTTTATAAAGGATTGGGTTTGCATGTTGCACAACTTGTATATAGCCCCTATACACCCAAATTAGGTATGATTGGCGCAACTCTGCCGCATATTTATTCAAATATACTAAAATCTTACGTTTCTCAACAAAAAAAAACTCCCAATTTCTTGAGAGTTTGTCTTTTATTTATCGATAGAGCCGAGTACGCGTTTCATGAAATCATTGAGTGCTTCTTTCTTGTCTTTGCCGTCTTTAATCATTTTATGAACTTCGATGGCGCCATACATATTAGAAATTAGCTCACCAATCACTTCCAATTCTTCGTCCTTCAAACTCGGAACTTCGCAGAGGTTTTCTAACACTTCAATAGTTTCAATTAAATAGTCTTGATCGTTGTCTTCTATAAATTGAGTAAGGTGTTTTATTACAGGTAATTTCATTTTTTAGATTTTTGGATTATTAGACTGTTAGATTATTCGAAAAATAGATATATCCAAAAATCTAAAAATCTAACCATCAAAATTATACTACTTCATTAACCAATTCTGTCAATACTTCTAATTTTGTCGTTTGGCTCTGGTTTACTAAAACACCATTTTTAAACGTTGCAAAGGTTGGAAGATTATCCACTTTGGCTAATTTTCTAGATTCTGGGAATTTCTCTGCATCTACAATTAAAAAAGGAATGCTTTCGTTTTGTGAAGCCAACATCTTGAATTTTGGTTTCATAATACGACAATTACCACACCAACTTGCAGCATATTGAACTACTACAACATCATTAGAAGCTACAACTTCGGCTAAATTATCTTGTTCTATTTCTGTAAACATAAGTTTTAAATTTCAATAGCAATAGCAATGTCAAATTTCAATTTTTTTATTTTGACATTGCCATTGTCATTTTGATTGATATTTATTAGTGAGAAGCTAAGTATGCAGCAGTTGAATTTCTATCAGCGTTCATAGCGTCTTTTCCTTCTTCCCAGTTTGCAGGACAAACTTCACCTTTAGTTTGAACGTGAGTGTAAGCATCGATTAATCTTAAGTACTCGTTTACGTTTCTTCCTAATGGCATATCGTTTACACTTTCGTGGAAGATTTTTCCGTCTTCGTCAACTAAATAAGTTGCTCTGAAAGTTACGTTTGATCCTTCTAAGATTTCGTCGTTTAATTCTTCATCATAAACCCATTCTGCATCAAGAATATCTAAAGCAGCAGAAAGATTACGAGTTGTATCTGCCAAAATAGGATAAGTTACTCCTTCAATTCCACCATTGTCTTTAGCAGTGTTTAACCAAGCAAAGTGAACTTCGTTAGTATCACAAGAAGCACCAATTACCATGGTATTTCTTTTTTCAAATTCACCTAATGCTGCTTGAAAAGCGTGTAATTCTGTTGGACAAACGAAAGTAAAATCTTTTGGATACCAGAATAAAACTACTTTTTTCTTATTTTTTTTTGCTTCATCAAGAACATTGATTCTTAAATTATCTCCCATAAAAGAGATTGCATCTACAGTAATGTTTGGGAATTGTTTTCCAACTAAAGCCATTTGTTTATTATTTTAAGTTATTACTAATTTTCTACTGCAAATTTACCTATAAAAATGGTTTGCTAATATTATTTTTGATTATATCTTTTTATTTTGTAATAGTTTTTAGTTATGATAATGTGTAATTTTCACTTTTGTAAATCTTTACGAAATTATGTTATATTTGTTTTTGTATAATACACCAATAAACTATAAATAAGATATGAATTTTTCCAATTTATTTAGAAAGAAAACCGTTCAAGATATCCTTAATCAAGTGGCTAAAAATGAAGCAGATGGGCATCAGTCATTAGGAAAACATCTTACGGCAAGAGATTTGACAGCATTTGGAATTGCTGCAATTATTGGTGCAGGAATTTTTAGTACGATTGGAAAAGCAAGCGCCGATGGAGGTCCAGCGGTTATTTTCTTATTTATTTTTACGGCTGTGGCATGTAGTTTTGCTGCTTTTGCTTACGCCGAATTTGCTTCTATGGTTCCAGTTTCGGGTAGTGCCTACACGTATTCTTATGTTGCTTTTGGAGAAATTATAGCTTGGATTATAGGTTGGGCATTGATTATGGAATATGCCATCGGAAATATTACAGTGGCTATCTCCTGGAGTGACTATTTCACCGGATTATTAGAAAGTGGTGGACTGCATTTGCCTCAATGGATTCAAATGGATTATTTGACGGCTTCTAATGGTTTTAAAGACGCAAGTGCTTTAATGCAAGGAGGTAAGACTTTTGAAAATCTATCTGAAAATTTGCAAGCGGCTTACACTGCATGGACAACATCTCCAACCATTGGTTCTTTTCATTTAATTGCCGATTTGCCAGCATTGTTGATTATCATTATCATTACTTGGTTGGTTTACAGAGGAATGAAAGAATCTAGAAACGCTGGTAATTTAATGGTTGTTGTAAAATTGTGCATCATATTGTTAGTAATTGCTGTGGGTGTATTTTATGTTGATACTGCCAATTGGGATCCTTTTGCACCCAATGGAGTTTCAGGAATTTTGAAAGGAGTTTCTGCTGTTTTCTTTGCCTACATTGGGTTTGATGCGATATCAACTACAGCCGAAGAATGTAAAGATCCACAACGTGATTTACCAAAAGGAATGATGTGGGCCATTATTATTTGTACTATTTTGTATGTTATAATTGCATTAGTTTTGACTGGAATGGTAAATTATGCCGATTTGAATGTTGGTGATCCATTAGCTTTTGTATTTGAAAAATTGAATTTAAAATGGATGTCCGGAATAATCGCTGTGAGCGCTGTGGTTGCTATGGCAAGTGTTTTATTGGTTTTTCAAATGGGACAACCAAGAATTTGGATGAGCATGAGTAGAGATGGATTGTTGCCAAAACGATTTTCTAAAGTACATCCAAAATATAAAACGCCTTCGTATGCTACTATAGTTACCGGATTTGTAGTTGCAATTCCTGCATTGTTTTTAAACTTGACAATGGTTACCGATTTATGTAGTATAGGTACGTTATTTGCTTTTGTTTTGGTATGTGCTGGTGTTTTAGTTTTACAAAACAAACCAAATATTCCGAGAGGAAAATTTAAGACACCTTATGTCAATTCAAAATATGTTTTTCCTCTTTTTATTATAATTGGGTTGGTAATATCTTTTACAGAATTTAAAAAGGATACCATGAGTTTTTTAACAAATGAAAAACAAATTAATGATCCAACACAATTTATTACAGCGATAGGTGAGGATGGTACTAAAAAAGTGTATGATTATTTGATGGCAAGTAATAAAAGTGAAGAAAAACCAACCGACTTGGAGCAAATCATGAGTAAATATTATGAAAATGAAACGCAGTATAAAAATGTAATGGACTCGTTACCAGTTGATGAGTCTTTTAAATATGAAAGTGGTTTTAGTTTATTCAAACATAAAATTCCGATGTGGATTTTCTTCTTGTCATTGATTGGATTAACGCTATGGTCTTGGAAACAAAATCTTTCGTTAATTCCGTTATTAGGATTAGTAAGTTGTTTGTATATGATGGCACAATTAAGTGTTTGGAATTGGATCTATTTCACTTGTTGGTTGCTAATAGGATTAGCTATTTACTTTGGTTTTAGCTATAAAAATAGTAAACTAAATAGAATAGTAGAATAATAAAAAATCCCGAGAAATCGGGATTTTTTTTGTTTAAAAAAGTAAAGGAAAAAAGTTGTTCTGCGCAGTTTTTTTATTGTAATGCTTTAATAAATTTTTTCATTTCTTCCATTTTACCCACTGTAATTCTTGTCCATTTACCTTGCTCTTCATACATTCTTCCTCCTTCAATAGTATTGTTTTCTAATTGCTTGAAATAGTCCTTGTTGTATTTTGCAAGTGAAAAATAGATGAAATTTGTATTAGAAGAAATACACTCACAATTTAATTTTTCGAGTTCGCTGATAGTATATTGTCTTGCATTTTCATTTAGCATGTAGCAATTTGAAACAAATTTATCATCTTTCAACGAAGCTATAGCAGCAAGTTTTGATAATACACTAACGCTATTATTTGTGTTTGATTGCGAATTTGCCAAATTTTCAATTATTGTTTTGTTCGCAATTGCATACCCAATACGTGCTCCAGCCAAACCATATATTTTAGAAAATGTTTTAGAGATAATAATATTTTGGTGATCATTTACCATATTGCTAAGGGATTGCTGTTTAGTAAAGTCCAAATAGGCCTCATCAATTAACACAATTGTATTTTGTGAAACCTTGGTTATAAATTCTACCAACGCTTCTCTTTCACAAATTGTTCCTGTTGGGTTATTTGGATTACAGATATAAACCAATTTTGTATCTTGGTTTATAGCTTCCAGCATGGCTTGTAAATTAATTTTCTTATCGGTTGTAAGTGGTACTTTATTTTTTGTTAAACCTAAATTATCTAATGTAACTGTCCAATAATCATAACTTGGGTCAGCTATTACATAATTTGCACTGCCAGTCACCTTTGGTTCGTGTCCTTTGTCTAGTGATACCAATTTTGCAACCAAATCTAAAATTTCAGTAGAACCAGCGCCCAACAATATGTTTTCATCTTTAACACTATTTTTCAACGCAATAGCAGAAATTATTTGTGCTTCTATATCCCAGTTGTATCTGTTGCTAATATTCACATTTTCAGCAAATGCTTTCCTTGCTAATGGAGATGGTCCATAAGGGTTTTCATTTGAGCGTAAAAAAATTAAATTACTATGATTTTCTGAAGTATCAAAAAAGTCTTCAGAAATAACAGGAGATGCATAAGATTTTACATTTGCCAATCCAAGGCCTACAATTCCTAATCCAATTTGTTTTAACCAAAGTCTTCTTCTGTTTTCCATTTTTCCATTTTTTAATAAGACTTAAAAGAAAATAGTTTGTTACAACCGCGGAGTGTTAAAATTGCTACTAATATCTGCGGCTTTAAGAAGTTGGGGATTTGTAAGTACAAAACAAACTTTAAATTAAGACCATAAATCACCATTTCCATGAAACGGCTGGCTTTTCGATGCTTAAATCATTAAAATTTTCTTCAAGATTTGATTCGCCAATTAATTCAGAATTTTTAGCTGAGATTTTAATGAAATAATTCTTTTCATCATCAAGAAAGTGTGTCCATTTTAACAAAATATATTCAGCATTTTTGATAAATAATTCAAATTCTGTTTCGCCAATTTCACTTGGATTTTTAATTTCTAAAGTTGCTTTTTGGTCAAGCAATATTTTTAAAACTTTATTTTCAAAATCATATTCTGCTCCGAGAATTTCAAATGTAATATCTGTTGGGCGACCAAACCAATGACCAAAAAAACAAAACGATCTAGAATAGAAAGCTATATATTTTGTCGATTTTTTATAATCCGAATTGTATTTATTTAAGAATTCGTCGATTGTCATTTTTATTAGTGCTGCATTAGATTCTTGAGTCTGCGTTTGAATAACTGCCAAACGGCTGTTAGTGACTGTTTTTTTAATCAGATTATTTCGTTTCAAATTTTTCCCAATATCGTTTACAGTTTTCACCAAACTCTTCTATTGTCATTTTTGTTCTGTTTTGATCATAAACCTTAATCTCGTTACAATTCAAAGTTAAATTTCCACCACAATATTGTGAAGTGTCATCATTTATATTACAAAAGATTTCTACATCATTATCTTTTTTGTCTGCAGAAATTATTTCAAGTTCTGATTTGAAAATATCTACTAATTCTGTAAATATATTTTGGTCTTCTTCCATCAAGCTTCTCCATGTAAATAGTTCTAATTTATTTATTTTTATTAGTTCAACATAAAAATACTCAAATGTTTTATCAATTTGTTCAGCTAGATATAAACAACTGATTTTTAAAGTTAAACTATTTTTATTACCTGACGAAGTTTCAATTGTTCCATCATGCAAAGCAGAAAAAATATCTTCTATATCTTGTTGAATATTCATGAATTAATTCATTATCAAAACTTTAAGCGTTTTGCAAAACGCTTGTTGGTGGATGTACTTTATTAGATCTACTTTTTTATAAATTTTTTATAAATTTTAGTTTCTCCCTTGTATAAAGTTAATATGTATATTCCATATTCCAAATTTTCAACATTTATGTAACTTTCAATTAATCTATTATATTCAATTAATTTACCATCTATGCTTGTTATTTTATAATAGTCTATTGAATCTGAATTTTTAATAAATAGTTTTGATTCAGTAGGGTTTGGATATATAGCAAAATCTTCATAATGTATATCTTCATTTTCTAAAGTAGTGTCATTTAATCTAATAACTCTGTTTTTTAATACATCATTATAGGTTGTAAAATTACCTCCTATAAGTAATTTGTTATCTGATTGTTTTGATATAGAAGTTACCCAATTATCAAATCCATTACCAATAGTTATACTGCTATCTATAGTCCCATCTGAATTTAGTCTGGCGAATCGAATTCGGGATACATTATTATAAGTGGTAAAAGCACCTCCAATATATATTTTATTGTCCGACTGAACATATATAGACATAACTGTACCATTTGCACCCGTACCAACAGTAAAAGATGTATCTAAAGTCCCATCGGCATTTATTCGTGCAATTCTGTTTCTAACGATTCCATTATAGGATCCAAAATCACCACCAATTAATATTTTGTTATCGTTTTGAAGAGTAATAATCCATATATTAGATAAGGCACCTGTTCCGATATTATAGGAAGAATCAATACTACCATCTATATTTAAGCGTACAATTCGTCTTTTTGCCACTCCGTTATAATTATCAAAGTCACCACCAATTATTACTTTACCATCAGCCTGAATTATTAAATCCCTAATTCTGTTATCGGCTCCTAAACCAACATTAAAACTTGTATCTAATGAACCATTAGTATTAACCCTTGCAATTCGATTTATGGAAACTCCATTATAGCTTGTAAATCTACCAACCATAATAATTTTACCATCAGCTTGAATTTTTGCACTTTCTATAAAATCACTTGGTCCTGTGCCAATAGCAAAAGATGTATCTTTTGTACCATTAGAATTTAGCCTAACAATTCTGTTAGAAGAAACACCATTGTAACTCGTAAATCCACCGTAGATTATTATTTTGCCATCAGATTGTAATATACAACCCCAAATACCTGCATTTGTCCCTGTTCCAGTATTAAAAGTTGTGTCTTTTGTACCGTCGGCGTTAAGGCGAGTTATACAGTTAGATGTGGTGCCGTTGTAATTAATGTACTGTCCAACGACTATTATTTTATTATCTGGTTGTTGAACTACCCTGTTAACAGTAATGCTTCCAGATCCACTCCATAAATTAAAACCAGTTCCAGTGATGAATGAAGAATCTAAAACAAGACTTTGTCCAAAAGTTAATTGAGAAATAAATAGGATTGTAATATAAATTTTTTTCATTATTAAAATATTTTAGTTGTTTATTATTTTTCAGTATATTCACCAACGTGAGTATACATCTTTCCGTCTGTTGATGTTACCGGAACTGACCAAAACAAATCTACAAAATTAATTTGAAAGATAGAATTGAAAACATCTGAGTATTTTTCACGAAGACAAAAACGAAAAGCGCAAGCCCAGCAATTTATGCAAACGGTTGTTAACAACAGTTCTTAATCTACACCGATAATGTAGTAAAAATAATAAGTTGCAAAAAAATAAGTTGCAATCATGTAGGCAGCTGTTCCAATCCAAAATACAATTATTCTAGGTATTGAAAAATCTTTTTTTCCGCCAGTTCTAATGATAATTTCACTTTCTAAAACGTAACCGAATGAATATAACCCATTCGCTACAATTCCCCAAGCCACGACATCTATAATTTCAGATGAGCCAAATAAACTTTGGAATTGTAAAATTGCAATAATTCCGGTTACCAATAAAAGCAGATTGAAGATAATTCGATAGTTTCTCCAAAACTTATTTGATTCGATTAGTTTTTTTCCGATTTCGTTTTCCATAGAATTGTTGCTAACTATTGTATATGTATAATAAAATCACACATATCCACCCAAATTAGGTATGATATATCTAACTCGCAGTGTATTTACTTCAAATATAAAAAAAAGAAATAACTCGTTACTATTTAAAACTATAAATCCGTCAAAGTATAACTTTAACGGATCTATTTTATAGTTTGTAAAAAGAAGTACTACAAAACACTCAACTCCACCATACATTCTTTCATCATTTGATAGGTTCTTTCAATATCGTTGTCTAAACCTATAGATAGACGAATTAAACCATCTGACAGTCCCATTTCTTTTTGTTCGTCTAATGGAATTTCTGAAGAGGTTGAAGTTCCTGGTGCTGAGAATAAGGTTTTGTAAAAACCTAAACTTACAGCTAAATAACCTAGGTTTCTATTTTGCATTAATTCCATCAGCTCATTGGCTTTGTCTAAGGTGCCTACATCAATAGTCATCATGCCTCCAAAACCATATTCTTGATTAATCATAGCATTATAGAGATCATGACTTGGATGACTTTTCAAACCTGGATATACTACTTTCAATCCGTCGTTTTCAAATTTGGTTGCCAAATACATCGCATTGTGACTATGTTGTTTCATTCGGATGTGAAGTGTTCTTAAGTTCTTTAAAATACTCGCAGAACGTAAACTATCCATTGTAGCACCAAATAACATCATGGCACCATTATTTACATTTTTTAAATCATCAATAAACGATTGTGTCCCACAGACAACACCACCAACAGTATCGCTACTTCCATTGATGAATTTAGTTAAACTATGA
>Ga0209053_1000764_pt1 | contig 18667 bp, 17 predicted proteins | sample EBPBio152010_DNA_FD_185864 | JGI IMG/M metagenome (GOLD analysis project Ga0209053, IMG submission 185864) | Wastewater treatment Type I Accumulibacter community from EBPR Bioreactor in Madison, WI, USA - Reactor 1_7/15/2010_ DNA (SPAdes)... | ecosystem: Engineered > Bioreactor > EBPR >... | reverse complement strand
ACATATTGTTTGACCAAAATACTATATCTATTTGCTATAGTATAGTCACTATCTTTAATGAATCTTACTGGGAAAATAACCCTATCTTCAGATAAATCATTAGTACTTGTCAAAATTATTTTGTCTGATTTTTTTGTTGAAAAACATATTTGTGCTTCTTCAGTTCGAGGAACTAAAGTTATAACACCAGGCGATGGTGTTGGGCTGACTTCAGCTTTTACAGGAACCCATTTAGGTGCGATTATTTTATGAGTTTCTTCATATTCATAACGATAATATTTTGAACTATTAGAAGGGTCGAAACTATTTACTACCATTTCAACACCTCTTACCCCATTAACATTAGTTACTGTTGGGACAATGTTTTGAATACTAGTTTCATGTGTTAGAACTTCAGTTGTTGAAACATAACTTCTTCCATCATCGGTAATTATTTTTAACTGATATTGTCTGTTTGGTTCGGCTTTAAATTCATTCACTGAAACATATTTATTTCCTTGTTCAGCAAAGTCATAGGTGTTACCTAAATTATCTTTCAAAATTACAACTGCATCTGTCACTGTTGTTGGAAAATTTTCCTCTAGTTTGTAGGTTTTAGTAATTTTGATTTCTTGATGTTTTAGTTCGTTAGTTATAGTTGCTTCTATTACTAAAGCTTCTTCATAATTATTGGTTTGAAGAGCATAAGGTTCTGTACAACTTACAAAAAGCGAAGCCAATAAAATAAACATGAAAATTTTAAATGTATAATCTTTCATAATTTTTAAAATTTAAAGTTATAAGTAATCGTTGGCACCGGAATAGCAAAAATAGATGTTTTATAAGCTTTAACTTGACCTTTCTCAGTTACAAAAAATACCGAATAAGGATTGTTTCTGCCTAAAACATTATAAATTGAAATATTCCAAAAACCATGGGCTAATTTTTTTAACTTATGGGTTCCTTCAACATTAAATCCAATATCCAATCTGTAATAATCTGGAATTCTAAATTGGTTTCTATCACTATACAATGTGAATTCAGAATTTCCATAAGTGTATTTTCCAATTGGATAAGTTATTGGTCTTCCTGTTTGGTATATAAAGTTGCTTGAAAAACTATATCTTTTTGTAAATCTATAATTTAAAACTAAACTCACATCATGAGGTTTGTCAAAATTGGCTGGAAAATAATTTCCACCATTTACTTTTTCATCATTAAACTCACTATCTAGCTTTACAAAAGTTCTTGAATAAGTATATCCTAACCAACCATTTAATCTTCCACTATTTTTCTTTATAAGAAATTCGATTCCATAGGCTTTTCCTTTACCTTGCAAAAGTTGGGTTTCTATATTTTCGTTAAGGAGTAGTTGTGCAGCAACTTTATAATCAAGGAAATTTTCAGATTTTTTATAATATCCTTCTAAACTTATTTCAACATCCTTTGCAGGAATATTTTTATATAATCCTAAAGAAAACTGCTCTGCAACTTGCGGTTTTACATTCAAATCGGACAACTTCCATGTATCTGTTGGAGATTGTGTTGTATTATTAGAAAGCAAATGAATGTATTGATAGGTTTTGTCATAACCTCCTTTTATGGAAAGATTATCAGCTATAATATATCTAGCAGCTATTCTTGGTTCTAAACCACCATAGGTTTTAATTATTTCATTTTTTTTGAATTCTTTAATCTCAGTAATTGTTCCTTCATTTAAAGGTACACCTTCCTGATAAATTCTTTGTGACGACGCACCTAATGCAGAAAATGTAGAATATCTAAACCCAAAATCGATTAATAATTTTTGGCTAATTTTATAACTATCAGATATATAAGCTGCCGATTCTATACCGCGTTCTTTTTCTATAGTTACTGGAGTTATTTGTGAGTCATTACTTTTTGGGTCCAAAAAACCAGGATTTACTCCATACAATTTAGAAGCAATTCCATAGTTAATTTTATGTTTATCATTAAGAAGATAATTCATCTTAACCATAATATTATTTTCGTTTATTTTGTATCCGAAATCAAAAGCAGTTAGGATATTATTTCCTTGATAATCAATAAAAAATTTGTATTCACTATTTGTAAATAGTAAAGCTCCTTTATGTTTGTCATTAAAAGTGTGCTCGTATTTTAATGAAACTAATCGATTACTATACTTATAAAGTGAATCAGATGAAATACTGAAAGCATCATGGCTGTAATAGAATGTTGATTCGAAGTTGTTTTTTGCATTAAACTTATGGTTGTATTTCACAATACCATCATAAAAGGAAGCTTCACTATTTTTTAATGACTCTTCTTTTAATGAACGCAAAATCCACCCAGAATAAGTAGCCCTTCCTCCAACTAAAATACTTGATTTGTCTTTTATAATTGGTGTACTCAAAGCTAAATTACTCGTAACAGGACCAATTCCACCTTCGCCAGAAAACTTTGTTGGGTTTCCGTTTTTTGAAGTAACATCAAATACGGATGATAATCTTCCTCCAAATTCAGCAGGGATACTTCCTTTGTAAATGTTTGCTTTTTTAGTTGTGTATGGACTTACTGAAGAAAAGAAACCAAAGAAATGTGCTGGGTTATAGATTAATGCATTATCTAATAAAATTAGATTTTGATCTTCCTTTCCACCACGAACATTATATCCTGCAGAACCTTCGCCAGTTTGTTTAACACCAGGAAGAATAGTGGCTACTTTGAAAATATCTCTTTCTCCTAGAACTAATGGAATGTTTTTAATTCCTTCAATATCGATACTTGTTACGCCAGAAATTGCTGATTTAACGTTCTCACTTTTTTTGGCATTGATTACTACTTCATCTAAAACATTGAATTTTTCATCAAGTTTTATATTCATCGTACCATCATTATATAAAATTATTTTTTTGATAATTTTGTTATGACTAACTAAATCTGTTTCAATATAATTTATACCAACTGGAACTTCTAATTTATAAAATCCATCAGCATCAGTTGTGGTGCTTATTTTTTTATTTTGAACTTTTATAAAAACATTAGACAAAGCTTGACCAGTTTTAGAATCTTTTAAGTAGCCAGTTAAAGTGCAAGTTTTTTTGTCCGATTTTTTAGATTCTTTTCCAATTACTGTTACAAAGTCATTTTTCTTAGGTTTGCTAGTTAAGGTGTCATTGTCTTTATAAAATACAGGTTTATTGACACTGTTTTCTATTTCATTTGCAATTGATTTTCCAAAAAAGTCATCAGGAAGTTTGTCTCTAATAATGTTGTTTTTTGAAAGAATGATTTTATTCTTATCAATAAAAAAATTGATTTCAGTAGGGTTAAAGATTTGATTTAAAAGTTCGTCAATAGTTATATTTTTATAGCTTCCTGTAATTAGTTGTTTGTTGTTGTCAAGCCATTCCTCTTGAAAGAAAAACTTGAAATTACTTTCTTTTTCAATGGATTCAATTGCAGTTTTTAAATCAACGGAATTAAACTCAAACGAATATTTCTTACCATTTTCTTGGGAGAAAACCATAAGTTGAAAAAACAGAATAATGGCGAATATTATTTTCTTCATACAAAAAGTTACTTGATGATTGTGTTTATATATTTAAATAGGTCTTCTAAAAATTTAACTTTATTAGCTTTTTCAATTGAGCTATTATTAGAATAATATTCGTTGATGGTTTTCTTTAATTCTGGAAAAATTGTTGTCAAACTTTTTTTGTTTGTGATTTTATAATATTGATTTTTATATAAAATTATATAGGAAGTAATTTTAGTAAAATCATCAAAAACCAGATTGTCATTAATTATTTGTCTTCTGTCTTTTTTATGTTTTACGTAAAAATTCACTCTATTATTTAGTATTACTTCTTCATAAAACCCAGATATTACTTCATCATTTGAGATTTTGTTATAACCAAGATTGATGTAGTTTTTACTATTAACGTTGAAGGAGTTTATCTTAGATTTATTCAACACAATTGGCATTTTGTCATTTTCACCATTTGGTTTTATAATTAGATCATCATTATTGATGTCATAATTTAATAAGACGTTATTATAAAGTTGGTTATCATAAACAACAGAACCTAAAGTGTAATTTTGAAAATAAAACCGGTCGTTGTTTTTTAAAATTTTATCGTAATTTAAAAGTATTTTACCATTATTAATGTCTAAATTTTCTTTGCCAACTTTAGAATCGTACCAATCATATATAGAAGTTGATGCGTCGTTTTGACCTTGTGTTGTATAAGCTACAAGAGACAACATGGTGTAAAAACTAAATTTAAGTTGATTAAATCTTCTTGAAGACATATAATATAATTTTAAGAATGTTCTTACGTAAAAGTATTTAGAAAATTTAGATTTTTAATGTTGTATTTGAATTTTAACACTAAAATATTTTTTTGAAAATGCAAAAACCCCAATTCAACTAAATGAATTGGGGTTAAAAGGTTTAATAAAAAGTTATTTATTATTAAATTCTAATGTATATCTTAAGCCTGTATTTAACGAAAAGTACGTGTTTATATAACTTCCTGCATTTTTATTGATATTGGTGAAACCTCCACATGCATCCAATTGAAAGTAGGTTACAAGTTTCTTGTTAATTATGAAATCGTGACCAAATCCTAAAACTAATTTGTAGTCTTTATTTTTAATCAATAGTGGTTGTGATAATTTTTCAAAAGCTATGGTAGGTTCAACGGAACCTTTATAGATATTGCTTTCTTTTAGAAAATTAACACCTAACCCAACATCTAGAAAAAATCTACCAACCTTATTTGGTTTAGTACACATTCTATAAACAACTTCAATAGATTTTGAATCTATCTCATATGTTGCATTGCTTGATTCGCTTCTAACTCCAAGTTTCCTGTTGTTAAATTCAAAAACGATTGCTCCAGTTTTTGTCTCTTTAGGGTTTTTAAAATAGTAAATAGTGTGAAAGCCATAGTTAATGCTCCACAACTTTTTTCCTAATGATGGTTTGTCATTAAAGAAATCAGAATCATCTATGCTTGATGAAGTTGTTCCAATCTTAGTGCCAATCTCGACAGTTTGACAATTAATAGTGCCTGATATAAGTATTAAAACTAGAACTATTAAACTTTTGATTTTTCTCATATTTTGTAATAATTACTGTAGATATTTTTAAAAACCCCAACTCAACTAAATGAATTGGGGTTTTAAATTTGTATAAATGTAAATTATTCCGCTTTTGGAGTAATTTTATTTTCTTCTCTTGGAGGTCTTGGTAAAAGTGCTTTTCTAGAAACTTTTTCTTTTCTAGTTTTAGGATCAACACCCAAATATTTCACCATAAACACATCGCCCATATTTACAACATCGGCAACATTCTCAGTTCTTTCCCAAGCTAGTTCAGATACGTGTAATAAAACTTCGTTTCCTGGAGCAGCAGTGTATTCTACAACAGCACCAAAATCTAACATTTTAATTACTTTCACTTCATAAGCTTCACCCATTGCTGGTTTGAAGATAATAGAGTCAATTTTAGCTAATACAGCTGCAATTCCATCTGGATCTGTTCCAAGGATTTCAACTACACCTTGTTCGTCAACTTCGTTGATAACGATTGTACAACCAGTAGCTTTTTGTAATTCTTGAATTACTTTTCCACCAGGTCCAATTAAAGCACCAATAAAGTTTCCAGGAATTGTTCTTGTGATGATTTTTGGAGCGTGTTTTTTAACATCAGCTCTTGGTGTAGCAATTGTTTCAGTGATTTTCCCTAAAATATGCATTCTACCTTCACGAGCTTGACCTAAAGCTTGTTCCATAATGTCGTATCGCAATCCTTCAATTTTGATATCCATTTGGCAAGCAGTGATTCCGTCTTTTGTACCAGTTACTTTAAAGTCCATATCTCCTAAATGATCTTCATCTCCTAAGATATCAGAAAGAACTGCAAAATTTTGACCGTCTGTAATTAATCCCATAGCAATTCCAGAAACTGGTTTTACCATTTGAACTCCAGCATCCATCAAAGCCATTGTTCCAGCACAAACTGTAGCCATAGAAGACGAACCGTTAGATTCTAAAACTTCAGATACAATTCTAATTGTATAAGGACAATCTGCAGGAATCATGTTTTTTAAAGCACGTTGTGCTAAGTTTCCATGACCAACTTCTCTTCTTGAAGTTCCTCTTAAAGGTTTAGCTTCTCCAGTTGAAAATGGTGGGAAATTATAATGTAAGTAGAATTTTTCTTCTCCTTGTTCTGATGGCGAATCAATTTGGTTAGCTTCTCTAGATGTTCCTAAAGTAACTGTTGCCAAAGCTTGAGTTTCACCACGTGTAAATAATGATGAACCATGAACAGAAGGTAAATAATCAGTTTCACACCAAATTGGTCTGATTTCTGTAGTTTTTCTTCCGTCAAGACGAATTCCTAATTCAAGAATTACGTTACGAACCGCTTCTTTATTAGTTTTATAGAAATATTTAGATACTAAATCTCCGTCAGCAGCTAATTCTTCTTCTGTAAATAAAGCTTTTACTTCTTCTTTTACTTCAGCAAATGCAGCACTTCTTTCGTGTTTAGCCGAACCTACTTTTGCAATAGCATAGATTTTATCGTATGCTGCAGTTTTTACTTTTTTGTAGATTTCTTCATTTTCTTTTTCACCTTCGTAAGTACGAGTTTCTTTTTTACCAAATGCTTCTTGTAAACGCAATTGAGCGTGAATTTGAACTTTGATAGCTTCGTGAGCAAATTTAATTGCTTCAACCATTTCTGCTTCAGAGATTTCTTTCATTTCTCCTTCAACCATCGCAACAGAATCTAATGAAGCACCGATCATCATGTCGATGTCAGATAATTCTAATTGAGTTCTACTTGGGTTGATTACAAATTTACCATCTACACGTGCAACACGTACTTCAGAAATTAAATTGTAAAAAGGAATGTCTGAAACTGCTAATGCTGCTGATGCTGCTAAACCTGCTAATGCATCTGGCATAACATTGTCATCATGAGACATTAATTGAATCATCACCTGTGTTTCAGCATGATAATCGTCTGGGAAAAGCGGACGTAAAACACGGTCAACAAGACGCATTGTTAATACTTCACTGTCGCTTGGACGAGCTTCTCTTTTGAAAAAACCACCTGGAAAACGTCCAGCTGCCGCAAATTTTTCACGGTAATCTACCGTAAGAGGTAAAAAGTCAACTGCTGGGTTTGAAGTTCTTGCTGATACCGCTGTAGCTAAAAGCATACAGTCGCCACATCTTACAACAACCGAACCATCGGCTTGTTTTGCTAATTTACCTGTTTCGATTGTGATAGATCTTCCATCACCTAAATCGATTGTTTCTTGGGTTACTTTTGGAATCATAAAATTTAATTCGTTTAAACTATTAGGTTAGTTGTGTTGTAGTTGTTGTGTAGTAGTTGTTTGTAACCCAATGAAAAACCGAAACTTTTCTTATTTATATTCTTATAATTTATAAAACAAAAAGAGGCGCGCAAGCACCTCTTTAAGATATGTATTATTTTCTAATACCTAATTCTTTAATAATCTCACGATATCTGTTGATATCTTTTTTCTTCAAGTAGTCAAGAAGACTTCTTCTTTTACCTACTAAAAGAACTAACGAACGCTCAGTGTTGTAATCGTGACGATTTTTTTTCAAGTGCTCAGTTAAGTGAGAGATTCTAAATGTGAACAATGCGATTTGCCCTTCAGCAGATCCAGTGTTTTCAGCTTTTCCTCCGTGTTTAGCGAAGATTTCAGCTTTTGTTTCTTTACTTAAATACATTCCAATATTATATTAAATGATTATTATGTATGAAAAAGGATTTTCCTAATTCGTGTGCAAAGATAATCTTCTTTTTTGATTAGGCAAATAAAAAAGTATAGATTAGAATAATTTTGCAACTTCTTGATTTACAAATTCTAAAAAACGTTCGTCTTTTTCTGTAAATGGGTCAATCACATGACTATCAATGTCTATTTGTCCAATATTGATTCCGTTTACAAATAACGGCACTACAATTTCAGACTTAACTGTAAAGCTACAAGCAATATAATTATCTTGAGCTGCAACATCTGGAACTACAAAATTGGAATTCGATTCTGCTACTTGACCACATATTCCTTTTCCAAATGGAATAACAGTATGATCTGTTTCGGCACCAACATAAGGTCCAAGATGTAAAGTTTTGTTTTCGTGATTGGCAAAGTAAAATCCAACCCAATTATAGTAATCAACATTATCTGATAAAAATTGGCAAAGATTTTTAAGTTTTTCATCTCTGTTATTATTATCATTTGAAAGTATACTAATCACCTCTGGTTTTAAATCATCAAATTTCATATTCTCTTTTTTTTGCAAAAGTAACCAATGCAATTTCTTACTTTTACCTAAAATTTGTTAAAAATTATATTTTGAAAGAATACATTATTCAGTTTAAACCATTTTTAGTTTTCTTAACTAAGTTTTTGATCTCCTATTTGGTATTGACGCTACTGTATCAAAGTTATTTAAATCAATTTGATCAAAAGAATTTTGAGGTAGATAAAATTACACAAATTGTTGCTAATCAATCTCAAATGATGCTTTCTGTTTTTGATGATAACTCCTATACAATGCCTAATTTGAAAGAAGCAAGTGTAAAACTTTTTTATCATGATAAATGGGTTGCAAGAATTATTGAAGGCTGTAATGCTGTGAGTGTAGTGATTCTATTTATAAGTTTTGTAATTGCATTTACCGGAAGATTAAAGCAAACTTTAGTTTTTATATTAATAGGGACAATAATAATTCACTTGTTTAATGTGTTGCGAATTGCATTGCTTTGTATGGCAATATTTCACTTTCCAGAGTATGAACATATTCTGCATGGTGTAATTTTTCCGCTATTTATTTACGGAATTGTTTTTTTACTTTGGGTGATTTGGGTTAATAAATATTCTTCTTATGCTACAAAATCTATTGAAAAATAAGCTGAAGTTGTCGGCTGTTTTGTTTTTGATTATTCTTCTAATTGCCATTAGAGCATTTGAAGACACAATTTTTTATGATCCATTTTTAGATTATTTTAAATTGAATTATAATAATCTACCATTGCCTAAAATTGATGTAATAAAATTATTTTTTAGTTTAGGATTTAGATTTTATTTAAACTCCATTATTTCCTTGGGATTACTTCGATTGATTTTTAATGATGCAAAGATCATTAAGTTTTCCATTTTTCTGTATTCTATTTTGGGAATCATTTTAATGGTGAGTTTCTTTTTTGTTCTATTAAAATTTGGAGAAACTAACAAAATGAATCTTTTTTACATTAGAAGATTTATTATTCAACCTATTTTTATAATGCTCTTTATTCCAGCTTTTTATTATCAGAAAAAAATGAAGTAGTTGTTATTTTTTGTACCTTTATGTAGGTAAATAATAAACAATGAAAGTAATAAAACATTCTGGAGATGTCGTTGATTTTGAACCTGATAAACTTAAAAAATCTTTATTAAAATCAGGCGCAGATTCTTCGATTGTTAATGCTATTTTAAACGAAATAAAAGGCCAGATTTATGATGGGATTCCAACCAAACAAATCTATAAAATGGCTTTTGGATTGCTTAAGAAAGCGTCTAATTCTCATGCAGCTCAGTATAATTTAAGACCCGCAATACAAATGCTTGGTCCAGCCGGATTTTTCTTTGAAAAGTATGTTGCTAGACTTTTTGCATTTGAAGATTATAAAACCATTACAAATCAAACTCTTCAAGGAAAATGCGTTTCCCATGAAATAGATGTTATTGTTAAAAAAAATGATGAAATCAGCATGATTGAATGTAAGTTTCATGCTGGAAGGGATGCGATTTCTGATGTAAAAGTTCCAATGTATATTCTTTCTAGATTTAATGATTTGAAAGATAGAAAACATTCTATTTTCACAAATAATGATAAAATTTCAAAATGTTGGTTAGTTACCAATAATAGATTTAGCGCAGATGCAATTACTTTCGGAAATTGTTCGGGGATAAACATGTTGAGTTGGGATTTCCCCAAAAATGATAATTTACGATCAAAAATCGACAACAAAAAACTATATCCTATAACTTGTTTGACAACACTTTCATTAGCAGAAAAAGACAAATTGTTGATTTTGGGGATTATTTTGGCAATAGATTTAATTAATAATTCTGAGAGTTTAGAGCGAATAGGATTAAGTCCTAATAGAATAAAAAATGTTTTTAAAGAAGTCACAGAATTATGTAAATATTTATAATTATGAAAGTAACATTCTTAGGTGGTGCTGGAACTGTAACAGGTTCAAAAACATTAATAGAAAGCAATGGAGTTAGAATTTTAGTGGATTGTGGTCAATTTCAAGGAATAAAACCATTACGAGAACTCAATTGGGAACCACTTCCTATTTCACCATCAACAATAGATTTTGTGTTGTTGACCCATGGTCATTTAGACCATTGTGGCTGGCTGCCACGATTGGTTAATCAAGGATTTAAGGGTAAAATTTATTGCACGAGTCCAACTAAAGATATTACAAAATTAATTTTATTAGATAGTGCTAAAATTCAAGAGGAAGAAGCAAATAGAGCTAATGAAGGTAAATATTCAAAACACGAAATTGCCGAACCTTTATATGATATTGAAGATGCAGAAAGTGTTTTTCCATATTTTAGAATTATAAAAGAAAATGAAACGATTAGTTTAGATGCTGAAATTTCTGCTGTTTTTACTAATGCAGGACATATCCTTGGTGCTTGCTCAATTACTTTAATATTAGAAGGCAAAACCTTAGTTTTTTCTGGAGATATTGGTCGTGATGATGATGTATTAATGTATGCACCAACAAAACCAAAAAAAGCAGATTATATTTTTTTAGAGAGTACTTATGGTAATAGAATTCATCCAGAAGAAGATGTAAAGTCACTACTCGAAGCATATATTAATAATACATATTCTAAAGGAGGAACAGTAATAATTCCGAGTTTTGCTGTAGAACGTGCTCAAACTATTATGTACTTACTTTGGCAATTAAAAGAGGAAGATAGAATTCCAAATATTCCCTATATTATAGATACTCCAATGGGAATTAGCGTTTTGGATGTTTTTGAAAACAATAAAAAGTGGCACAAACTATCTGATGAAGATTGTGTTGCAATGTGTAAAATGTTTTTTATGAACTCGGATTATCAAGAAACAATTAACATGATTTATGATAAACAGCCAAAAGTTGTTATCGCTGCAAGTGGAATGATAACAGGAGGAAGAGTTTTAAGTTATTTAGAACGATATATTAGTTTAGCAGAAACAACAATAATTATTGTTGGATATCAAGCAGAAGGAACGCGTGGAAGAAAATTATTAGATGGAGCTACTGATATAAAAATTCGAGGAAAATATTATGATGTAAAAGCAAATATTGTTGAAATTGAAGGTTTGTCAGCTCATGCCGATCAACAAGGTTTATTGAATTGGCTTTCAGAATTGGATAGTAAACCAGCAAAAGTGTTTTTAGTTCATGGAGAAAATCAGCCAGCAGATGAACTTAGAATTAAAATTAATGAGCGATTTGGCTTTAATTGTTTTATTCCATTAATGGGACAAGATTTTGAATTGTAAACTTTTAACAAACTTTTACAGATAATTATCTACTATTGATTAACTTTGCACCATGCAAATAAAGAAGCACATAGCGTTACTTTTAGCTTTCTTCCTGTTAATTTCCAATTCGGGATTGGCTTTTAATGTGCATTATTGTGGCGAGAAAATAGCGGCAATATCTTCTGTGTTTTCTGATGAGGAAGTTTGCGAGATGCCTGTAGTAGAGGAAAAATCTTGTTGCGCAAAAAAAGAAGTTACGCATAAAAAGTGTTGTTCTGATAAAGAATTAAATCTTAAAGACAACTCTGAAAAATTTACTTTCAAATCAATTTCTTTTGATTTTGATTTGTTTTTTTATACAACTTCTTTCAAACAAATTTATTTTGATTCAGTTGAAAGAAGTATAAAATCTCAACACCTTACTTATTATTGTGATGCAAATGCGCCGCCATTGTATCAACTCTATTGTCAATACACTTTTTACGCTTGATTTAATCTAAATTCATTAGGTTTCTTATTTATTATAGGAAATCAAATTTTATATGAATAACGATTAAATTTTATACAATGAAAAAAATAACATTATTCCTAATGTTGTTTGTTTTTGCTGCTACATTTTCACAAGAAAAATTAGATGAAGTAAAAATTGATATCAAGCAAAAAGGAATAAAAAAATCACTTACAAAAACAGCCAATACTTCTGTAGTTACAAGTAAAGAATTGCTTAAAGCAGCTTGTTGTAATTTGGCAGAAAGCTTTGAAACAAATCCATCAATTGATGTGAATTTTTCTGATGCTTTGACAGGAACCAAACAAATAAAAATGTTAGGTTTAACTTCACCATATTTAATGATTACAGAGGAAAACATTCCTTCAGTAAGAGGAGCTTCTCAGGCTTATGGTTTGTCATTTACGCCTGGGACTTGGGTAGAAAGTATTCAAATAACTAAAGGAGCAGGTAGTGTTGTTAACGGATACGAAAGTATTTCGGGACAAATCAACACAGAACTTATTAAGCCAATGAAAGATGTTCCTTTTTATCTTAATGCATATGGTTCAACAGATTCTAGATTCGAATTGAATACTCATTTCAATAGAAAAATTTCCGATAAATGGGCTACAAGTTTCTACATTCATGGAAATGCAAGAGTTGCCAAAAACGATATGAATCATGACCATTTTTTAGATAATCCATTAGGAAAACAAATTAATTTGGTAAATCGTTGGCAATATACAAATCCAGAAACAGGTTGGGTTTCTTTTATTAATTTCAAATTTATGAAAGATGAAAAACAGACTGGCGATTTAGATTTTAATCCAAAGAGAGATAAATTGACAACCAATTATTGGGGTTCAGAAATTAATACAGAACGTTTTGATTTCACTTCAAAAATTGGTTATGTTTTTAAAGATATGCCTTATCAAAGCATTGGTTTACAAAATGCGTTTAGCAATCACAATCAACAATCTTATTTTGGATTAAATCAATACAACATTAAACAACAAAGCTATTATTCTAATTTGATTTTAAATTCGATTATTGATAATACCATGCATAAGTTTGCAACTGGATTGAATTTTACTTATGACAAATATTCTGAATTTGTCAATTTATCTGATGTGAGTCGAATTGATAATTCAGTTGGTGCTTTCTTTGAATATACTTTTGATAACAATAACAAGTTTAGCTATATTTTAGGAGGACGATTTGATTATCATAATAGGTTAGGAGCCTTTTTTACACCTAGGTTACATGTTAGATATAATCCATGGGAAAAATCTGTTTTTAGATTTTCTGCAGGAAGAGGAAAGAGAGCTGCAAATATTTATGCAGAAAATCAGCAATTATTTGGAAGTTCAAGAGTTTTTTCTGTTTTAGATGCAAATGGGAAAATATACGGATTGAATCCTGAAATTGCATGGAATTACGGAATAAGTTTTACTCAAAACTTTCTTTTATTTGGTAAAAGTGCAGACATGACTTTAGATTTTTACAGAACCGATTTTCAAAATCAAGCTATAGTTGATGTGATGCAAAGTCCTCAACAAGTATTATTCTACAATTTAAAAGGTGATTCTTATGCTAATAGTTTGCAAATTGATTTTAATTATGAGATTATTAAACATTTCAATTTAAGAACAGCTTATAAGTATTATGACATCTCTACCGATTATTTGTCTGGTAGTTTTCAAAGACCACTTCAGGCAAAGCATAGGTTTTTTGGTAATTTAGAATATGAAACTCATATTAAGGAGAAAGGAAAACAATGGAAGTTCGATTTTACATGGAATTGGCTAGGAAAACAACAATTACCAACAACTTCAACTAATCCGGTTGATGATAGATTACCTAATTTTTCACCATCATTTTCTGTAATGAATACGCAAATTACAAGAACTTTTTCAAGTGTTTTTGAAGTTTATGTTGGAGGTGAAAACATTGGAAATTACCGACAACAAAATGCAATATTAGGTGAGCACAATCCTTTTGGAACGCATTTTGACACATCTATAGTATATGCTCCAATTTTTGGACAAATGTATTATGCAGGATTAAGATTTAAAATAAAATAATTATAAAAATAGTAAATTATGAAGAACATATTAATTGGAATGATGTTACTCTTTGTAACACTTTCAACACAGGCTCAAGATAAGAAAAACAAGAATGCCAAATATGATATTGAAGTTTCTGGAAATTGTGACCTGTGTAAAAAAAGAATTGAAAAAGCAGCTTTTTCTGTTAAAGGTGTAAAAAGTGCTGAATATCACTTAGATGATAACATTTTACATTTAATAATTAACGAAGAGAAATGTTCAATTTTAGATATTAAAAAAGCCATTGCTAAGGTTGGTCACGATACTGATGAAGTAAAAACAACTGATGCAGATTATGAAAACCTTCACGGATGTTGCCATTATGAAAGAAAATAGATTATTAAAAACTCTCTAAGAAATTAGAGAGTTTTTATTTTGTATTTTTATAGAATGAAAAAGAAAAGATTGAAGTTTAGTGTTATACTATTATTTATATTCTCATCTGTCATTTATGCACAAGAGATGAAACACAATGAAGCTAATTGGTTTGCTTATGTTGGTCAGTATAATGTTTCTAAAAAATGGGGTTATCATATTGAAGCACAATTTAGATTGGATGACGAGTTAAATAGGAGCAACCAAAATCTATTTCGATTAGGTGGTTTTTACAATCTAAATGAAAGAGCAAAGTTTACCATAGGTTATGGGTTGATTAATACTTTAAATTCAAATTTGAATGATTATTTCAATGAAGATAGAATATGGGAGCAATTTCAATATAATTATAAATGGAAGCAAAATATAAACACCAATCGATTTCGTCTTGAACAGCGGTTTGTAGACAAGTTGGCTATTGTAGATGGTTCTGTTAGAAAATCGGAAACTAACTATCAAAATAGATTACGATATTTAAATAGAAATCTTTTCCATATTATGGACTTTAAATCGGGCAATGAAGAACTTTATTTAGTCGTTCAAGATGAAGTTTTTCTTAATCTTGGAACTAATAAAGTAAATAATAAATTTTTGGATCAAAATAGATTTCTAATAGGATTTGGGATAAATTATAAAAAGAGCATTCAATTTGAAGTAGCTTATATGAATCATTTTATCAATCCAAATGCCAATAATGACATTATGAATCATACTTTTTCATTAACATTACTTCAAAACTTAATTCTTTACAAAGAATGAGGATTATGTTATATTTAAGTCAAAAAAGCGAATAAGATTGCCACATAAATAAATAATCGTTACTTTCACGTGCTCAAATTAAACTAACTTATTTATCACATTTATGAATGATTTTGATTGGAAACAACTACTAAACCCTGAGTTTTATATTCTGTTAGAATTTGGAGGAATAAAGATTGGGCTTTACGTTGTTTTATTTATTGTATTTGCCGAAACCGGTCTATTAGCAGGATTCTTTTTACCTGGAGACAGTTTGCTTTTTTTGTGCGGAATTTATAGTCAGTTGTTGATGAAAGAATTATCAACTGGAAGTGATTTTCTTGATGTTTCTTTTTTAGCAGCTTTGGTTTCAGTAATGGGAATTGTAGGAAACATGGTAGGTTATTGGTTTGGAAAGAAGAGTGGGAGTTATTTATTTAAAAGAGAAGATAGTTTCTTTTTTAAGAAAAAATATTTGTTTCAATCAAAAGATTTTTTTGATAAATACGGAACAAAAGCAATTGTTTTTGCAAGATTTTTACCTGTTGTAAGAACGTTTGCTCCTGTAGTTGCCGGAATTGTAGAAATGGAAAAGAAAAAATTTATGTTCTACAATGTTTTGGGTTCAATTCTTTGGTCGTTCACTATGATTTTTGCAGGTCATTATTTGTATGAGTTGTTCTTATCACAGTTTGATATCGACTTAAAACATTACATTGAATATATTGTAATTGGAATAGTTTTAGTAACAACAGTTCCAGTCTTAATGAAATTTTTGAAAAAGAGAAATTAGATTTATTAAATAAAAAATCCGTCAAGTTCTTCAACAAGACGGATTTTTTAATTTTATTAATTCGTACTTCGTGTTTTGTAATTCGTACTTATAAATTACATCATTCCTGGCATTCCTCCACCCATTGGCATTCCACCACCAGCGTTTTCTTCTTTGATGTCGATTAATGCACATTCAGTAGTAAGAATCATTCCAGCAACAGAAGCAGCGTTTTCAAGAGCTACACGAGTTACTTTTTTAGGATCAATAATTCCAGCTTTTAGCATATCAACATATTCGTCAGTTTTGGCATTATACCCAAAATCACCTTTTCCTTCAGAAACTTTTGCTACTACTACAGAACCTTCAAGTCCAGCATTTTCAACAATAGTTCTCAATGGCGATTCAACCGCACGGAAAACAATCTGAATTCCAGTAGCTTCATCAGCATTATCCGCTTTAATAGATGCTAAAGCAGCTTTTGCTCTTAATAAAGCAACACCTCCACCAGCAACAATTCCTTCTTCTACAGCAGCACGAGTTGCGTGTAATGCATCGTCAACACGGTCTTTTTTCTCTTTCATTTCCACTTCAGAAGCTGCTCCAACATAAAGAACAGCAACTCCTCCTGCTAATTTAGCCAAACGTTCTTGCAGTTTTTCTCTATCATAATCAGAAGTTGTAGTTTCCATCTGACCTTTGATTTGGTTGACTCTGTTTTTGATTAAATCAGCATTTCCAGCACCATTTACAATCGTTGTATTGTCTTTATCAATTGCAATTTTTTCAGCTGTTCCAAGCATTTCTAAAGTTGCATTCTCTAAAGTGTAACCACTTTCTTCTGCAATTACAGTTCCACCAGTTAAGATGGCGATATCTTCTAGCATTGCTTTTCTTCTGTCACCAAAACCTGGAGCTTTTACAGCTGCGATTTTTAAGGCACCACGCAATTTATTTACTACCAAAGTTGATAATGCTTCTCCATCAACATCTTCAGCAATAATTAATAATGGTTTTCCAGATTGAGCAACTGGTTCTAATACAGGAAGTAATTCTTTAAGAGAAGATACTTTTTTATCGTATAAAAGAATGTAAGGATTTTCCAATTCTACATTCATTTTTTCTGGATTGGTAACAAAATATGGAGATAAATAACCTCTGTCAAATTGCATTCCTTCTACAACATCAACATAAGTTTCTGTTCCTTTTGCTTCTTCAACAGTGATTACACCTTCTTTTCCAACTTTTCCAAAAGCTGTAGCGATTAAATCACCAATAACTTCATCATTATTAGCAGAAATAGAGGCAACTTGTTTTATTTTTTCAGAAGAAGAACCAACTTCTTGTGCTTGTTTTCCTAAATCAGCAACAATTGCTTCAACTGCTTTGTCAATTCCTCTTTTTAAATCCATTGGATTTGCTCCAGCAGCAACGTTTTTCAATCCTTCTTTTACAATGGCTTGTGCTAAAACAGTTGCAGTTGTAGTTCCATCTCCAGCTAAATCGTTAGTTTTTGAAGCTACTTCTTTAACCATTTGTGCACCCATATTTTCTAGTGGGTCTTTCAATTCTACTTCTTTAGCAACAGAAACACCATCTTTAGTTACTGTTGGTCCACCAAATGATTTAGAAATAATTACATTTCTTCCTTTTGGTCCAAGTGTCACTTTTACTGCATTTGCCAATGCATCAACGCCACGCTTTAATCCGTCACGTGCTTCAATATCGAATTTTATATCTTTTGCCATTTTATTGTTTGTTTATTTTTAAAAACTTAATACTTTGTATTTCTAACTTCGTACCTCGTACTTTTAAATTATTGCAAGAATATCATCTTCTCTCATTATAAGATAATCTTTTCCATCAAGTTTTAAATCGGTTCCTGCATATTTTCCATAAAGAACAATGTCACCAACTTTTACTGTCATCGGCTCGTCTTTTTTTCCGTTTCCAACTGCAACAACAGTTCCTTTTTGAGGTTTTTCTTTGGCAGTATCAGGAATAATAATTCCAGAAGCAGTTTGAGTTTCGGCAGCTGCTGGTTCCACAATTACGCGGTCTGAAAGCGGTTTAATGTTTAATGCCATAATTCGTATATTTTATATTAATTTAAATTTTAAGATTGCTATTTTATAGTCAGAAATTGTGCCATTGGTTAAAAACTGACAATTTTTCAGCGAAGGTAATGAAAGTTGACAGATTGCATAACTATATTTTAGGTTGGCTTAGCTTTCCTTTTGAAAAAGCGATTATTTTTGACAAAAAAAATTCCCGAAATTACTCGGGAATTGTCTTATAAAATATGTTTTTTTTATTTTTTCACTGGAGTTGCAGGTGTAGCTTCAGGTTTTGTAGCAGTTGTAGTAGTGCTAGTTGCTGGAGTTTCTGCTTTATCAGTTTTAGGAGCTTCTGTTTGTGGTGCAGCTGGTTCAATTAAACTTTTGTTATCACTTAAACTTCCAGAAAAGCTTAAACTAGATAATAAAACTAAAGTGATTAACGATCCTGCTAATACCCATGTACTTTTATCTAAAAAGTCAGTTGTTTTTTGTACTCCACCTAATTGTTGTGAACCTCCAATTGATGAAGATAAACCACCACCTTTAGGGTTTTGTACCATAA
>Ga0209053_1000760_pt1 | contig 18732 bp, 18 predicted proteins | sample EBPBio152010_DNA_FD_185864 | JGI IMG/M metagenome (GOLD analysis project Ga0209053, IMG submission 185864) | Wastewater treatment Type I Accumulibacter community from EBPR Bioreactor in Madison, WI, USA - Reactor 1_7/15/2010_ DNA (SPAdes)... | ecosystem: Engineered > Bioreactor > EBPR >... | reverse complement strand
GACGACGGGCGTGACGAGGTGCGTCTGGCCCCGCATGTCGGCGAGCGCCCGCCGGAGCGACGCCCGCTCGGGGCTACCCGGCACGTAGCTGCGGACCGGCTCGTTGAGCGGCGGCGGGGGGGAGGCGATGGCGTTGGACATACGAGTCGAGAGGGGTTCGCCGGAAGGTACGGGGCGGCGCCTGCTCGCTGGCTACCTTCGCGCGTCCCCGCCCGCCCGTCCGTTGCTCGGCGCCTTCGAACGCACGCTCGCTCTCCGCTATCTGCGCGGCGCCGCCGGCACCGACCGGTCGTTCCTCCGCTTCGTGATCGTGGCGGCCGTCGGGGGCGTCGCGGTCGGAACCGGCGCGCTGCTCGTCGCGACCATGATCGTCCGCGGCTTCGCGCGCGAGATCGAGGCCAAGATCGTCGGGTTCGGGCAGCACATCGAGGCCGAGAGCATGGACGGACTCCCGATTCTCGCCGCCGATTCGCTCGCGGGCGCCGTCGCGGCGCTCCCCGGCGTGGTGGCCGTGCGTCCGGCCGTGCTCGACTTCGCGCTGCTCCGCGCCTCCGGCCGCGCATCGGCCGTCGACGGGGCCGTGCTGTGGGGCATGGAGGCGTCCGACCAGCCGTTCGTCTCGGAGCGCACGCGCGGTCGCTTCGACTTCGCGGAGGACGCGTCGGGGCGGCCTGGACTCGTCGTCGGCGCGCGACTCGCCGAGCGGCTCGGACTCGACATCGGTGACCGCGTCACGGCCTTCTCGACGCGCGGCGTCGGGACCGACGCGCGGATGCGCCCGCGCGTCGCCACGTTCCACGTCGCCGGCGTCTTCGAGACGGGCATGGGGGACTTCGATGACCAGTTCGCGCTGACCGACCGCGCGCGCGTCGCTGCGCTGTTCGACTATCCGCCGGGCTCGGCGACGCGCCTCGACGTGACGCTCGGCGACCCCGACGACGCGGACGCGCTTGCCGCGCGCATCAACGCCGACATCGGCGCGCCACTCTTCGCGCGGACGATCCGTGACGTCTACCGCGGCCTCTTCGCGTGGGTGGACCTCCAGCAGCGCATCATCCCGCTCCTGATGTCCATCCTCACGATTGTCGCGGCGTTCAACATCGTCGGCGTGCTGCTGATGATCGTTCTCGAGAAGGCGCGCGAGATCGGGACGCTGCTGGCCGTCGGCGCGAGTCGCCGCGCGATTCGGCGCCTCTTCGTGCTGCTCGGTTTCCTCGTCGGCGTCGCCGGCTCGACGCTCGGCGCGCTCGGCGCGCTGGCGTTCGGCGTCCTGCAGGCGCGCTTCCGCTTCGTCCCGCTCCCCGCCGACGCCTATTTCCTGGACGCCGCGCCGGTCGAGATCCGCCTGCTGGACGTCGCGCTGGTCGTCGTGGCCAGCATCGTGCTGTGCACGCTCGCGGCGTACCTCCCGGCGCGCGCGGCGGCGCGCCTGGAACCGGTCCGTACGATCCGCCTCGGGTGAGTCAGGACAGCCGCGCGAGGGCGTCGTCGGCCGCCATCCACTCGGCGTCGGCGTAGCGGTTGCGCAGCCACGTGAGCTGTCGCTTGGCGAAGCGGCGCGTGTTGCGCTGGATGAGGCGGCGCATCTCGTCGGCGTCGATCTCGCCGCGCAGGTGCGCGGCGGCCTCGGCGTAGCCGATGGTGTTCAGCGCGCCCCGGTCGGGCGCGTGCCCGGCGTCGAGCAGCCGACGCGTCTCGTCCACGAGGCCGTCGGCGAGCATCGCGTCCACGCGCGCGTCGATGCGGGCGTAGAGCACCGCCCGGTCACGCTCCAGCACGACGACCCGGTAGGCGAATCGGGGCGGAGGAGCCGCCGCCCACAGCGCCGACGGCGGTCCTGCCGTTCGCAGAACGCCGACGAGGCGGATCAGTCGGTGCGACTTGGTCGGGTCGAGCGTCGCGGCGGCACCCGGGTCAGCCGCTCGCAGTTCGGAATAGAGTGCGTCGCGACCTTTGGACGTGGACGTGAGGTCGGTCAGCTCGGTCTGCAGATCCGTCGGGACCCTCGGCAGGTCGGCGATGCCGCGCACGAGCGCATCGAGGTAGAGCAGCGAGCCGCCGCCGACGACGGGCCGTGCGCCTCGCGCGAGGATCGCCGCGATCCGCTCCTCGGCCTCGCGGGCGAACGATCCGGCCGTGAACGGCTCGCCGGGGGCGCGCTCGTCGATGAAGTGGTGCGAGACGCGCACCCGTTCCTCGGCGGTCGGCTTGGCGGTTCCGACGTCCATGCCCCGGTAGATCTGTCGGCTGTCGGCCGAGACGATCTCCCCGCCGGTTCGCAGCGCGATGTCGAGCGCGACGGCCGACTTGCCGACGGCGGTGGGGCCGGTGACGACGAGGATCACGTCACCTCGCGCCGCCATGCCTCGATGCCTCCGCGTACGTTGACGGCGTTGAAGCCGCGCTCGCGCAGGTACGCCACGGCCTGCGCGGACCGGGAACCGGTCCGGCAGTGGACGAGCACGCGACGCTCGCGGAGCAGTTCGATCTCGTCGAGCCGCCACGGCAGCTGGTTGAGGGGCAGGAGGGTTCCTCCGAGGTGGTCGGCGGCGTGCTCGTCCTCGGAGCGAACGTCGAGCAGCGAGGTGGCGCCCGGCTCGTCGGCGAGCAAGCGGGCGGCGTCGGAGGGACCGATCTCAGGGATGGTCATGGGTACGGGGTAAGACCTGACAGGCCCGTTATTGCAATAAGAACAATCTTCATCCCGAGAGACACGCAGGCTCCGCATCTCCATCGTGAGCGCGTCGACGGTCAGCAGGCGCCCGGCCAGCGATCCGCCCACTCCGAGGACCCACTTCAGGACCTCTGTCGCCTGGATCGTGCCCATCAGCCCCGGCAGCACGCCGAGCACTCCGCCCTCGGCGCAGCTCGGCACAGTGCCCTCCGGCGGGGGCTCGGGGAAGAGGCAGCGGTAGCACGGTCCACCGGGCGCGCCGAATACCGACGCCTGTCCCTGGAACGCACTCACCGACGCGAACACGTTTGGTCGGCCCGTCGCGACGCACGCGTCGTTGACGGCGTAGCGCGTCGCGAACGTGTCGGCACCGTCGGCCACGAGGTCGTAGCGCGCGATCAGCCTGCGTGCATTGCGCGCGTCGAGTTTGAGATCGTGCGTCTCGACCGTCACGTGAGGGTTCAGCGCGCGGAGCCTTGCCGCGGCCGCTTCGGTCTTGCGCCCGCCGACGTCGTCGGTCGCGTAGAGGATCTGGCGGTGTAGGTTGCTCGCGTCGACCCGGTCGAAGTCCACGATCCCGATGTGCCCGACGCCAGCGGCGGCGAGGTAAAGGGCCACTGGAGAGCCGAGTCCTCCGGCGCCGATGACGAGGACCGAGGCTGCGGCGAGCCGCTCCTGGCCTGCCGGTCCCACCTCCGGCAGTCGCATCTGGCGGTCGTAGCGTGCGGCTTCAGCGGGCGTCATCGGGGGACGGTAGGAAGAGCGCGAGGCCGGTGACGCACAGCGTCGTGGTGATCCAGAAGAACGTCGCCTCCTCGATCGGTAGGCCGACCGGGTCGAAGCCGAAGCTGAACGCGTCGCGGATGTCCCAGATGCCGCGCTCGATCGCTGTCCGGTCGGCCACCCAGAGGTAAACCGTCGGCACCGCGATGGCGATGGCAACGCGCCGGCGGTCCGCCCACACCTTGTCGGCCCCGAGGTGCCACATGCCAGCCAGCGGAGGTGCAGCCCACGCAAGGATCAGCCCCATGTAGAGCGCGTGGTCGCTCGGATGGAGCAGGAGCCCGACGCCGACGGCTGACACGGCCAGCCACGCCGCGATGCCGCCGATGCGAAACGCCAACGGCATGGGCCTACGCGCCGACGGCGCCCACCGCCACCCGCGCAGCGCGAAGTACAGCAGCCCCACCAGGACCGTCTGGATGATGAAGAAGGCGTACTCCTCGTACGGTACGTAGCCGAGCGTCCCGAGCACGGCGCCGTCGGGGTAGCCCCACACGTCGCGGTAGACGAGGTAGTTGTCCCACGGCGTCGTGTAGACGAATGCGATGAGAGCGACCGCCCCCAGCCAGCGCAGGGCGACGCCGGCTCCGATGCCGGCCATCGGACGGGCCTGGATCAGCGCGAGCGCGACGAGGGGGGGGATCGTGTAGGCGAGGTGGAACTCGAGGTAGGTCATGGGCGGCGCCGGCGGTCCAACTCGGACAGCACGACGCGTGCGGCGTTCCGCCCCGACGCCCCCATGATGCCGCCGCCGGGGTGGGTGCTCGCGCCGGTGAGGAACAGTCCGTCGAGGTGAGCTCGATAGCCACTGAGACCGAGCGCCGGACGCATCGCGAACATCTGGTCGAGGCTCATCTCGAGGTGCATCACGTTGCCGCGCGGGAGGTGCAGCTCGCGCTCCAGCCAGAGCGGATGCTGGAAGAGCGACCCGATGACGCTCGCCTTGGTCCCCGGCGCGTACGGCTCGAACGCGTCGAGGATGGTCTCCGCAACCTCGTCCCCGATGTCGTCCCACGAGCGGCCACGCGCGAGCTCGTACGGGAAGTACTGCGCCCAGAGCCAGAGCACCTCGCCGCCCGGTGGCGCGAGCGTGTCGTCCACGGCCGAGAAGCTCATCCCCACGATCGGCGGCGCCCCGGCCGGCTCCCCCTTCAGGTAGTCGGCGTACGCGTCCGTGATCTGCTGCTGGCTCTCACAGACGAGCTGGAGCGCGACACGTGCCTCGTCTCCGGGATGCGAGGCGTAGCGGATCGGCTTGTCCAGCGCGAGCCGGAGCACGGCCCCGAAGCCGTTCCCGACGCGCATGCCGGCGGCCTGCGGCGGACGATGCGCCTCGGGGAGCAGCCGAACCAGCGTCTCGGTCGCGTGCGCGCCCGAGAGCACGGCGCGCGCCGTGACGATGTCGGTTCCCACCCGGACCCCCACGGCACGGCCACCCTCGACGAGGATCTCGTCCACGCCCTGGCCGGTGAACACGGCGCCACCGTGCGCCTCGATGTGCGCGCGCAGCGCGACGGTTAGCATCCCGGAGCCACCGCGCGGACGCGCTACGCCGCCGACGTGGTACAGCGGGTGCCAGAGCAGAAACGGCGCGGAGAGCGGCTCGGTGGGAGGGGGGCCGCTCTGCGCGGCCATCCACACCATCGGCGTCTTGATCTTCTCCTCGGTGAAGTAGTCGTCCAGCACCTCGCCGTACGGGCGGAGGATCGTCGGCAACGCGGACTGCCAGTCCAACGCGGCCGACGGCCCGAACGCGAAGCTCTTGCCGAGCTCGAACGGCGACGGCGCGCGGAGGAACGCGTCCCGGACCGACTCGGCGAACGGCTGCCAGTCGGCGATGAATCGACGGTACGCCTCGCCCTGACCTGGGAACTGGACCTCTAACCCCTCGCATGTCGCGTCGACGCTGCGATGGAACAGAACGTGGCTCCCGTCGCGGTACGGCGCAAAGAACAGCGGATCGCACTCCAGATACTCCAAGCCGAAGCGGTCCAGACCGAGCTCCTCGACGACCGGCGTCAGTCGGATCAGGATGTGTGCCGAGCCCCCGAGGTCGAATCGGTAGCCAGGCACGTGTTCGACGGTAGACACGGCCCCGCCGACGATGTCGCGTCGCTCGAACACAGCCACCCGGTATCCCGCCTGCGCCACATAGGCGGCGGAAACGAGAGCGTTGTGGCCAGCGCCGACGACGACGAGGTCGTAGTCCATGTCAGGGCAGGGGAGAGCGTCGCCGGAAGCTACTCGCCGGCCGATGGCGGCTCCCCGAGCCGGATGAAGTCCGCCGCGCTGTTGGCCAGCCGGTCGCGCTGGTGGACGTAGAGCATCGTCGTGGCGATGCTCTTGTGCCGCGCGTGGGTCTGGACCTGCTGCAGCGAGGCGCCTCCTTCAATAGCCAGTGTGCATCCTGTGTGTCGGAGGGTATGCGCCCCGACGACATCCAGGATTCCGGCACGACGAGCATGTTTGTTGACGATGGAATAGATGGAGGTTCCCGAAAGACGTTTTCCCGCCGACGCGTTCCGGCTAAGCGACCGCCAGATCGGTCCTGACCGTATCCCGTAGTGATCCAGCATGACCATGATCGTGCTGTGTACATGATCCGGGATTTTGACACTTTGATTCGCCCCCCCCTTGGCCATCGGGAGGCTCAACACTGCGTATGGTCCGACTTGCCGTAAGTGCTCGACATTCATACTGGCAGCTTCTGATCTGCGAAGCATACAATGCAATAAAACCATCATGAGTGCGTGGTCACGAACTGCCGTGTCGAGCTGATAGTCCACCGAGTCTAGGAGTCGCTTGGCGTCGCCGGCCGTCAGGACCGTAATCGTTCGATCGGATGCTGTCTGGCGTGGAATCCGACGCACGAGGTGAGTATCGGCCGGGTTCAGACTCAACTGTCCGAGCGCAACGAGCCATGCAAAGAACCCTCGCAGAGCAACGACGCGCCGACGAATCGTCGAGACAGCAGAGCCTGCATTCTGGAGCTGCGCGATGTACTCGTTGACATCGGTAAACGAGACGTCTCGTGCCTGAGAGAGAGAGACGCCCACTGAGCCGAAGAACGACTCCAGGTCAGTCGCATAGGCTCGACGGGTGTTCTCACGATCGTACCGCAGCAGGTACAGCGGAATCAGGTCCGAGTGATCGTCGAACGCGAGTCCAGGAAGTTGTCTGTGTTGGGACACAGACCCGTGGACATCTGCGTGGACGGTAGGTGTCGGGAGTCGGGTCAGGTCGGACATGGGCAGTGGCCGTGACCGGGCGGTCGCTGCAGAGGTGCGATAATGAGGGTTATCGTAAGTATAACACCAATTCGGACGACTCGCGCGAATCTGGGCGGGGTTCACCGGTGACCTCGCGCGGCTCAGGCGAGCGCCGCTCCGCGGCGCATCGTCGCGCCCTCCTCGTCGAACAGGTGCAGCTTGTCGAGGTCCACGGCCAGCGACACCGACTCTCCGGGGTTCGGCAGCTGCTGCGGCTCGACACGGGCGACGATGCGCTCGCCGCCGGCGAGCACGGCATACAGCACGACCTCGTGTCCCATCGGCTCGAGCACCTCCACGGTGGCCGTGAGCGGATCCGAGACGCGTCGCGACCCAGGAGCCCGGCCGGCGACAAAGAAATCCTCCGGGCGCACGCCCAGCTCAACCGCTCCTCGCGCGTCGGCGGCCCATGCCGGGAGTGGCAGCGACAGCGCGCCCACCTGCAGCGAGACGCCGTCGGCGGTCGCCGGCAGGAAGTTCATCGCCGGGCTCCCGATGAAGCCGGCGACGAATGTGTTGACCGGACGGTCGTACAGATCGAGCGGCGGCGCGATCTGCTGGACGTGCCCGTCCTTCAGCACAACGATCCGGTCGCCCATCGTCATCGCCTCCACCTGGTCGTGCGTGACGTAGACCATCGTCGTCCCGAGCTGCTTGTGCAGCTTCGAGATCTCGGTGCGTGTCTGGACGCGCAGCTTGGCGTCGAGGTTGGAAAGCGGCTCGTCGAATAGGAAGACCGACGGCTTGCGGACGATGGCACGTCCGAGCGCGACGCGTTGCCGCTGGCCACCCGAGAGCGCCTTCGGCTTGCGGTCGAGGACGCCGTCGAGGCCCAGGATCCCCGCTGCCCGTCGGACGCGCTCCTCGATCTCGGCCTTCGGAAAATGCCGCAGCTTGAGCCCGAACGCCATGTTGTCGAAGACGTCCATGTGCGGGTACAGCGCGTAGTTCTGGAAGACCATCGCGATGTCGCGGTCTTTCGGCGGGACGTCGTTCACGACCCGCTCGCCGATGGACAGCGTCCCGGACGTGATGGACTCCAGACCGGCGATCATGCGGAGCGTCGTGCTCTTGCCGCAGCCCGACGGGCCGACGAGCACGACAAACTCCCCGTCCGGGATGTCGAACGAAGCGTCGTGGACGGCGACGAAGCCGTTGTCGTAGGCCTTGCGGACGCGGTCGAGCTGGACGCGAGCCATCGGGATGGGTGACAGAACCGTTCCTCAAGATAGCCGTCTGTGCGTGTAACCGCTTACATTCCGGCGCCCGCCGCCCCGCTCCATGTCGCTCTCCCCCGCCCTCGTCGTCGGCGCTCTCTATGCCGGCTCGGAACGTGGTCTCGCGGCCGATCTGCTCGCCGCTCGCGCGGCCGGGCTGGCGCCGCTTCCGGTGTGCACCCAGCTCGTGATGGCCGGCGGCGGACGCGTGACCGACGTGACCGACGTCCCGACCGACACCGTCGGCGCCCAGATCGAGCACACACTCGCGACGAGCGACGTGCGCGGGGTCAAGATCGGCGTCCTCGCCGGCCACCACACGGCTCGCGTCGTGCTCGCCGCCGTCGAGGCGCTCGGCGTGCCGACGGTACTGGACCTCGTAGCATCCGGTCCCAGCGGCGAAACCGTCCTCACCGCACAGGGCATCGACGTGGTCGCTGACCGACTCGGCGTCGCAACCCTCGTCACGATGTCGCGGCGCGACGCCGAACTTGTCACCGGCGGAGAGATCGCGAGCCTCGACGACGCGCAGGTCGCCGCGCAGCGCGTCGTCGGCCGAGGCGCGCGTGCCGTCGTGATCCGCTGCGGCGACCTTCCCTACCGGTTCTACGACGCAGCCGATGACCCCGGCGGCGACGGCTTCTCCGCGCCCCTCTCATTCGACCTGCTCTACGACGGCGACGAGTTCTCGCTGTTCGAGGCCCCGTTGCTCGATGGGTTAGCTGAGGGAGGGTCTTCTGTATTTGCAATAACGGCGCTTTCCCGATTGATCGCCGGCGACGCGCTGGAGATCGCCCTCCAGGCCGCCAAGCGCGCGGCCACCGACGCCCTCCGCTTCGCCGACGGCGACCGCCTCGCCTACGCCCCCGCCTGACATGCCGTCCCGCGCCACCATCTACGACGTGGCCGACGCCGCCGGCGTCGCCATCTCGACGGTCTCGCGCGTGCTCAACCACTCGCCGGAGGTCTCTGCCGCCACGCGAGCCCGCGTCGAGGCCGCCGTCGCCGCCCTCCGCTACCAGCCGCAGCGGACCGCCCGCCTCCTCGCGGCGAAGTCCATGGCCACCCTCTCGGTGGCCCTCCCCTCCGCGACGTCCCTCTTCTACGTCGAAATCCTGAAGGGCGTCAAGGACGTCCTCCGTGAGACCGACATGGACCTGATGCTGAGCAACCTCGGCTCGGTCCACCCGATGGAGACGCTCGGGCGCTTCCTCGACCGCGGCGCCGTCGACGGCCTGTTGCTCGTCTCGGTGGACGTGGACGACGCGCTCGCCGACCGCCTCGCGCGGCTCCACGCGCCCATCGTGCTGCTCGGCGGGCGGATCGCGAGCGAGACGCCGCTCGGCGCAGACGTCTTCTGGTGGGACGACCGCGACGGCGCCCGACGCGCCACGGAGCACCTCATCAGCCTCGGCCACCGGCGCATCGGCCTCATCACGTCGCACGCCTGGAGCCGGTCCGCGCCCCCCCGCAAGGAGGGCTACGCGGACGCGCTGGCTGCCGCCGGCCTCTTGTTCGACCCCGACCTGATCGCGGTCGGCAAGACGGTGAAGCACGCCGGCTACTCGGAGGAGGCCGGCGCCGAAGCGATGGCGCACCTCATGTCGCTCCCCGACCGTCCGACCGCCGTCTTCGCGGAGTCCGACGTGCAGGCCTACGGGGCGTGGGCGTGGGCGCGCGACAACGGCGTCCGCATCCCGCGCGACGTGTCGCTCATGGGGTACGACGACCTCAAGCTGAGCCGCTTCCTCGACCTCTCGACCGTCAACCAGCGAATGCAGGACGCGGGACGCGCCGCGACCGAACGCCTCCTCACGCGCATCGCCTCGCCCGACCTCGAGCCGGTGAGCGTCGAGCAGGAGGCGCCGCTCGTGCTCAGGGGGTCCACCGCCGCTCCGCACCGCTGACGGCGATCTTGCGTCGTCCCGCCCCCGCCGACGATGCCGTTACCCGCCACCCTCCCGCCGCCCCTCGTCGCCACCGACCTCGGACTCGGTGTCCGCTACCAGGGCAAGGTGCGCGACACGTACCGGACCGATGACGAGCGGCTCGTGCTCGTCACCACCGACCGCATCTCGGCGTTCGACCATGTGCTGCGACAGGCTGTCCCGCTCAAGGGACAGGTGCTCAATCGCCTCGCGGCCTACTTCTTCGACGCGACGGCCGATGTCGTCCCGAACGCCGTCCTCGACGTGCCGGACCCGAACGTGACGGTTGCGGTGGCTTGCGAGGCACTCCCGATCGAGTTCGTGGTGCGCGGCGCGCTGGCCGGCCACGCGGCGCGCGTCTACGCCGACGGCGCCCGCACGCTCTGCGGCGCGGCGCTCCCCGACGGCCTGCGCGTTGGCGAGCACCTGCCCCAGCCGATCCTCACACCAACGACCAAAGCCGCCTACGGGCACGACGAAGACATCGCGCCGGTGGACATCGTCGCGCACGGCCTGCTCGACACCGACACGCTGGCCGAGGCGACCGACGCCGCGTTCCGCCTCTTCGCACGCGGGTCTGAGATGGCGGCCCGACGCGGGCTCGTGCTGGCCGACACCAAGTACGAGTTCGGGCGCGCGCCGGACGGACGACTCCTCGTGATGGACGAGATCCACACGCCCGACTCGTCCCGCTACTTCGTCGCCGACGGCTACGAAGAGCGGCTCGCCACCGGTGAACCCCAGGTCCAGCTCTCGAAGGAGTTCGTCCGCGAGTGGCTGATGGCGAACGGTTTCCGTGGTCGAGCCGGCGAGGTGCTGCCCGACCTGCCCGATGCGTTCGTGCGCGAGATCGCCGGGCGTTACGTCGAGCTCTACGAGCGCGTCACCGGCGAGGCGTTCGAGCCGGACCTCCACCCGGACCCCGAGGCGCGGATCCGCGCGGCACTCGCTTGACGAACCGGATGGAATGACCGATCTTCCCATCTGGTCTCTCCTGTGTTCGATGCCTGCTGCTGCTCCCCTCCGTCCCGCCCGCCGCCGGACCTCGCTGGCGTCGCGCTTCCCCGAGCTCGACCAGCCGCTGACGTCGCTCGTCGGCGCGCTCCGCACCGGCCTCCCGACCGAGCGCGTGGACGCGCTGACCGAGACGCTGGGCCTGCCGGCTGCGCGCGTGGCCTCGCTCCTCGGCATCCCGACGAGCACCCTCGCGCGGCGCCGCGCCGGCGGACGCCTCGACCGCGACGAGAGCGAGCGCACGTATCGCCTCGCCCGCCTCGTGCAGCGCGCGACGGACGTGCTCGGGACCATCGAGGACGCGCGTGACTGGCTGACGGCCCCGCAGATCGCCCTCGGCGGCGTCGCCCCGCTCGTGTTCGCGGACACCGAGCCGGGCGCCCAGGAGGTGATGAACGTGCTGGGGCGCATCGAGCACGCGCTGCCGCTCTGACGTGTCGGCCCGCACCGCGTGGCGGCTCACGCCGCGCCGCTACCTGACCACGGCGCTCACCGGCGAGGGCGCGCGTCTGTACGGCAACCGCTGGAATCCGCCCGGCGTGGCGATGGTCTACCTCGCGGAGACGCGCAGCCTCGCCCTGCTGGAAGTGCTGACGCAAGTGCGGAGCACGAGTCAGCTCCGCGACCACCTGCTCGTCCCGGTGACCGTCGACGCGTCGCTCATCCGCGACCTGCCGCGCGAGGCGTGGCCCGACGACTGGCGAGCGATCCCGGCCGGGACAGCGACGCGGCAGTTGGGAGCGGAGTGGGTGGCTGGCGCGTCATCGCTCGTGCTGCGCGTCCCGAGCGCCGTGCTGCCGGCCGAGTCCAACTGGCTGCTGAACCCGGCGCACCCGGCATTCGGTCAGGCCGTCGTAGGTGCCCCCGAGGCCGTGGAGTTGGACCCGCGCTGGCCCGACGACCCGCCGAGCGCGTAGACGTCCGGGCGTCGGTCAGCGAAGCGGTCGTTGTAGGCGTTGAGGCGCGTCTCGCGCGCCTGGCGCGGATCGACCTCGGCCGTGAACACCCCCTCGACGGCCGCCGGCGCGTCGGCGAGGACGGCGGCGCCCGGACCGCAGATGCGGCTCCGCCCGATGAACGAGAGTTCCTCGCGGCCGTTCGATTCGGTCCCCACCCGGTTGGCGGTGGCCGTGAAGACGCCGTTCTCGAGGGCACGCACCGGCATTGCGTCGGGGCAGTACGGGAGCACGAGGTTCGACGGGTGCGCAATCACGTCGGCCCCGGCGAGCGCGAGCGAGCGGGCCGACTCGGGGAAGATCCAGTCGAAGCAGATCATCACGCCGAGCCGGTAGCTGGCGCCGGCCCGGTCGGTGACGGTCCAGACGCGGAAGCCGCTGTCGCCCGGCGAGAAGTGGAGCGTCTCCTCGTAGAAGAGGTGCGTCTTGCGGTACGTCCCGAGCCAGCCGCGCGGCGTGACGACGACGGCGCTGTTGAACCAGCGCGTCTCACGGCGGGAGGCGTCGCGCTCCGGGAGGCCGGCGACGAACGTGGCGCCGGTCTCGGCGGCCCAGCGGACGAGGCGGCGCGTCGTCTCGCCGTGGGGGACGTCCTCGGCGAGCGCGCGCGCTTCGTCCGACGACGCGAAGAAGTAGCCGGACGCGAACAGCTCGGGGAGCACGTAGAGGTCCGCCCCGCCCTGCGCTTCGCTCCCGGCGAGGAGCGCCTCGGCGTGGTCCAGGTTGAACGCGACATCGCCACGCTGGACGTTCATCTGGAGGACCGATATTCTCATTGCAATAATGGATTACTATTAACCCCATCGGCCTGGATGGCCGTAATCGCCGCGACGTTGGCGATGTCCTCCCAGTCGGCCCCGCGCGACAGGTCGTTGGCCGGCTTCGCGAGGCCCTGGAGGACCGGACCGAACGCCTCCGCGCCGCCAACGCGCTGCGTGATCTTGTAGCCGATGTTGCCGGCGTCGAGGCTCGGGAAGACGAACACGTTGGCACGTCCGGCGACCGCGCTCCCGGGCGCCTTGCGCTGCCCGACGCCCTCGTCGAACGCCGCGTCGAACTGGAGCTCGCCGTCGATGGCGAGGTCGGGGCGCGCGGCCTGCGCGATCCCGACCGCCTCGCGGACGCGGTCCACGGCCTCGTGCTCGGCCGATCCCTTCGTCGAGAACGACAGGAAGGCGACGCGCGGCTCCTCGCCGGTGAGGAAGCGGTGGTTCATCGCCGCGTCGATGCCGATGGACGCGAGTTGCCTCGGGTCCGGCGCCGGGTTGACCCCGCAGTCGGCATAGGTCAGCGGACGCCCGTCGGGCAGCACCATGAGAAAGAACGACGACACGAGTGCCGAGCCGGGCGCGACGCCGAGGATCTGGATCGCGTGGCGGACGATGTCGGGCGTCGGGTGGAGCGCGCCGGCGACGCACCCGTCGGCGTCGCCGGCGGCCACCATCAGGTCTCCGAACGGGACGACCTCGTGCGCGGCCGCGAGCGCGGCCTCGTAGGTGAGTCCCTTGTGCTTGCGGCGGTTGAAGTAGGCCTGCGCGTAGGCCTGCGTGCGCTCGCTCGTCGCCGGGTCCACGATCCGCACGCCCGACGGCAGCGCGACGCCGGCCGACGACGCGGCGTCGCGGATCGCCGCCTCGCGACCGATCAGGACGGGCCGGGCGACCTCGTGCTCGGCGAGCCACGCGGCGGCGCGGATCGTCCGTTCGTCCTCGCCCTCGGGGAGCGCGATGGCCTTGCGGAGGCGCCCGGCGCGGGCGTGGAGAGCGGAGAGCGAGAACACGGCTCAGCCCTCGAGCACGGCGAGGATGGCCTCGTAGTCCGGCTGGTCGCCGGCGCTGTCGAGGACCTCGGTGTAGGCGAGCGTGCCGTCTGGACGCACGACGAAGGCCGCGCGGCGCGCGATGCGGTCCAGCTTCATGCCGGTGAAGTCGCGGTCGTACTTCGCGCCGTAGAGGGCGCAGACCTCGGCGTCGTGGTCCGACAGGAGGCGGAACGGAATGCCGTTGACCTTCTTGAACTCGGCGAGGGCGAACGGCGAGTCGGTCGAGAGGCCGACGACCTCGGCGCCGGCGGCCTGCCAGCGGGCGTAGTCGTTGCCGACCGTCGTCAGCTCGTCGGTGCAGACGCTCGTGAAGGCGCCCGGGAAGAACAGGAGCACGACCGACCGGTCGCCGGCCTCGGAGAGCGTGAACGGCTTGGTCTCGGAGTCGAACAGGGTGAAGTCGGGCGCACGGTCGCCGGTGGAGAGGGCCATCGGAGGATCAGGGGGAAGGTGAAGTTGCCGCAACGCGCGTCGTCGCGCGGGGTTCGGCGGCACGGATCACGAACAGCGCCGTGGGGTGGCCGACGCCCCGCACGTCGTGGCATTCGAAGGCGAGGCCGAGCGACCGAGCCGTCGCGGCCCACCCGTCGACGGAGCGCCAGCGTGGACGCGGCGCATCGGCCCCCGAGCGAAGCCGGTTGACGACGGCGTCGAGCCACTCGAAGCCGGAGCGGGTCCACGGCACGCGCACGACCGACTCCAGCACGACGACTGGTCCGCGCGACACGCGGACGGCCTCGTGCAGGAGCGCCTCGGCGTCGTGGGCGTGATGCAGGACGTAGACGAGCCACGTCGCGTCGAACGTCGCATCGGCAAAGGGGAGACGCTCGGCGGCGACGCGCACGAGCGGGCGGGGCGTGCGGCGGTAGTCGTGGACGTCGGCGAGCGTCACGCGGGCGCCGGTGGCCTCGGCTGCGGCGTCCGCGACGAAGCCCTCGCCAGCTCCGAGGTCGAGCAGGTGGCGGGCGTCGTCGGGAAGGAGCGGGGCGATCCGCCGCCACTTGGCGCGGGCGCGGCGGCGCATCAGCGCGTCGAGAAGCCGGTGGCGCGCGGCGGCAAGCCCGAGGAGGGCGCCTCCCCCCCACCCGATGGTCTCGGGCAGCCACGGCGGCAGGCCGCCGTAGACCGGGTACGTGAGCGGCGCAATCGACACAACCCAGACCGATTGCAATAACGGAACTGTCGCCAGTAGCGGGAGCAGGTGCCACGGGTGCAGCACCGCCGAGAGCACGGCGTAGCCGCCGACCGTCCCGCCCACGCTCCGCGCGAGCGCCCGCTCTGACCCGTCGTCGGCCACCGCCAGCACCCCGACGAGCGCGAGCCAGCCGGCGCCGAGGACCGACGCGGCGGCGCGTCCACTTCCCTCCCCGGCCACCGGCCAGAGCGCGGCCTTGAGTCCGTCGTACAGCGGCGCGTACCAGTCGAAGTACCCCGCGTAGAGCGCGAGCGACGCGCGAATCCCGGCGAGCGAGGCCGGATCGAGCATCGGGAATGCGATCGCAGCGCCGGCGAGACTCATCGGAATGGCGGCGCGCCAACCGCCTCGCCGGAGGACGGGCAGCGCGAGCGCCGCCGGCCACAGCTTGACGCCGGCGGCCAGCGCCACCGCGACCCCGGCGACGCCACGTCGGCGTCGGCGCAGCGCCCACACCAGCAACCCCAGCGCGCAGACGAGCAGCCCCTCGCTGTGCCCCATCCCGGCGACCTCGACCACGGCGACGGGATGCAGCGCGTAGAGCGCGACCCACGCCACCGGCAGCACGCGCGATGCGAGGATGATGCCGACGATCTCGGCGAGCGTGATCAGCGTCTTCGTCCAGACCACCGCTGCATCGGTGTCGCCGCGTCCGAGAGCGACGCCAGCGACGAATACGCTCTGCGAGACCGGAGGGTAGACCGACGCATAGTCCGGCGAATTGAGACGCGCGAACAGGTCGGGGTCGGCGGCGGCGTGGTCGCGCGGACGCTCGGCCCACGGTCGGGTGCTCGCCTCGACGATTCGCTGGCCGTCCCACACGTAGCGGTAGACGTCGCCGGAGAGCGTCGGAGGGAGCGGGATCGCGAGCGCGCGGAGCCCGACGGCGGCGAGCAGGACGGCCCGCACGCGCAGGCCTCGACGGCCGTACCACAGCGCCACGCCCGATGCGACGCTGACCAGCCCGAACACCCACGTCGGCATCCCGACCGCCAGCGCGCCGAGGGCGAGGCCGGTGAGACAGACCGACGCGAGCGCGGCGCGCGTCACCGGAAGTGCAGACGCAAACGACCGGGGCGCCGCTCGACGGTCGTCGCAAGCGTCGCGAGGAGTGGCAGCCCCCGCCCACCGAGCGCGTCCGCGACCGGCATCGACGCCGCGTGGATCGCCTCCGCCGTCGGACCGGGTCCGCTCTCGACGACGTCGAGCCACCAGCCTGCGGCATCGCGTCGAAGCGTGAGGCGTCCGGGCGGCGTCCCGTGCTCGACGATGTTGGCGACGGCTTCCGACGCTGCGAGCGCGATTCGGTCCACCAGGTCGTCCGGTGCGCCGGCGGCGACGACCTCGGCCCACGCCGACGCGCGCTCCGGGTCGCGCGCATCGCCGGTGACCATGAACGTCGCGGCACGTGAGCCGACTGCCCACGCCTCGGCGAACGTCCGCGCGAGCATGAGCCGGACGGCCCGGTTGGAGATCGGTCCGGGCAAGGCCGGAAGGAGACGCTCAGCCAGAGGCGCGAGACGCAAAGCCGCGCGCACGGCCGGACTCGACAGCGAATCCGCGCGGGTCCACGCGGCCAGCTCCGGGTGAGTCGCGATCATCACGGGGAGGTTGTCGCGCGCGAACTCGGTCAGCTTGGCGACGGCGGTCGCGAGCGTGCCAGGGTCGTGCATCGCCACCGGCGGCCCGTCGTCGGCGCGGAGTCCGTTGGGGTCGCGCGCCGCGAGGCGGGCCGCCAGTTCGAGGTCCTCGCCATACGTGATCGTCGGGTCGAACCCGCCGGCGGCGTCCAGCGCAGCGCGGCGGACAGCAGCCGCGGTCGTCAGGAAGTGCCGCCAGTGGACCGGCCCGCCGCCTCGCTCCGGACCGCGCGCCGACGAGGCGAGGTAGCGGACGTACGGATCGCGCGGGTCGCCGCCCACGGGCCGGATGCGCGCGACGACGGCTGCGACGGCTGGGTCCTCGAAAGCCAGAGCGAACCGGCGGAGCAGGTCGGGTTCCGGCTCGGCGTCGACGTCGAGGAAGACGACCGGATCGGCCGAGGGCGGGAGCACGGCGACGCCAGCGTTGCGCGCCGCGGCGCGCCCGCTGTTCACGTCGAGGCGGAGCACGCAGACCGTCGCGCCGTCGGTCCATGCACCGGAGGCCGCCGCTCGGAGGGCGCCGTCGGTGTCGTCATCGGACCCGTCGTCCACCAGCACCCAGTCGGCCGCGAGCGTCTGGGCTCGAAACGCCGCGACGGAGCGGCCGGCGACGTGCGCCGCCCGGTGGGCCGGGACGACGACGCCGGGCCTCACCGCTGCCCCTCGCCCGCGGCGATGCGGGTCAGGAAACCCTCCAGCCGGGTCGTGCTGTCGTCCCAGGAGAACGATGCGACCCGGGACCGCGCGGCTTGCGCCAGGCGGATTCGCTCTCCGTCGTCGTGCAGGAGCCCGATCGCAGCGTCGGCCAGCGCGTGGGCGTCGCCCACCGGCACGAGCCGGCCGCAGGTCGCATCGAGGTACTCACGGACGCCGTCGTTGGCGGCGGCCACGACCGCTGCTCCGCAGGCCATCGCCTCCATCGGCGGGAGCGGCCAGCCCTCCACGTGGCTCGTGTGGAGAAAGACCGAGGCCTCGTTGTAGAGGCGCCGGAGCGTGGGGCGGTCCGGCCGTACGTGGACGCGCACACCGTCCGGGAGCCGATGACGGGGCGGGCGGGCGCAGAAGACATCCACCTCCGCGTCGGGACGCATGGCGCGGATCCGCCCGATCGCGGCGATGCCCTCCGCCGGCCCCTTCAGCGGGTGTCGGTGGTAGAGCCAGAGCGCCCGCGGCGCGCGGCCGGCGAGCGGCGCGTCGAGGCCGAACTCGTCGTCGTCGAGCGCATTCGGGAGGTACCCGAGGGCCGGAACGCCCGCGGCGCGCACCTCGTCCGCCAGCCAGCGGGCGCACGTGAAGATGGCCAGCGGGAGTTGCCACGTCGCCGCCGCGCGTGGGTCGAGGTGGACCTCGTGTCCCTGGATGAAGTACCCCTTCGCGCCTTTCGATGCAGGCAACGCGTGCACCCATGCCGCCGTCTGCCAGCCGGTGGCGATCACGACGTCAGCGTCGGGAACGTGACGAGCAGCCGGCGACGGGAGCGTCTCCGTCCCGACCCCCTTAGCCCGGTAGTACGGTTCACGCGGGACGCCGTGGAACCTGTCGCGGAGCGCGACGGCCGCACCGAAGAGGCGATCCCGGAGTCCGTCACCGGGGCGCTCCGTGCCGAGGACGCGCACCGTGTGGCCGCGCGTGACGAGACGACGGGCGTACTCCACGACCACCTTGACGCCACCCATCGGGATGCGCGCCGGGCCTGGGATCAGGAACGTCACGCGCATCAGACGACGATCAGGTCGGTCGGGAACGGTGCGAGGATCTCGGCGCCATCGGCACGGACCGCGACGAGGCTCTCGGTCCGGATGCCCCAGCGGCCCGGACGGTAGACGCCCGGCTCGACGGTTACGGTCGCTCCCAGAGGCAGCACGTGGTCGGCCTGCTGCGAGAGGCGCGGCCACTCATGGACCTCTGCGCCGACGCCGTGCCCGAGGCTGTGCGTGAAGAACGCGGCGCGCTCGCCGAGGGCCTCGCGCGCGGCCCGGTCGGCGTCGGCGCCGGCGACGCCTCCGCGGATCGCCGCGACGCCGGCATCGTGCGCCCGCGCGACCGCCGCGTGGTCGGCACGAGCCTCTTCGCCCGGCTCGCCGAGAGCGATCGTCCGCGTGAAGTCCGAACACGCCCCCTCGAAGACGCCGCCGACGTCGATCACGACGAGTTCGCCGTCCGAAAGCGGACGGCTGGACGGCCGCGCGTGAGGCAGCGCGCCGCGCGGACCCGACGCGACGATGGGGTCG
>Ga0209053_1000758_pt1 | contig 18770 bp, 21 predicted proteins | sample EBPBio152010_DNA_FD_185864 | JGI IMG/M metagenome (GOLD analysis project Ga0209053, IMG submission 185864) | Wastewater treatment Type I Accumulibacter community from EBPR Bioreactor in Madison, WI, USA - Reactor 1_7/15/2010_ DNA (SPAdes)... | ecosystem: Engineered > Bioreactor > EBPR >... | reverse complement strand
CCCCCGCCTTGCCCCCTGCCTTGCCCGAATGGCGGGGCAGGGGGCCTGTTACCCCGTGGCGCCGGCCCGTTCCCGCCGCGCGTCAAACACGAAGCCCAGAAAGTTCAGCAGGATCTGCGCGGCCAGGATCGCGGTCGCGCCGGTCGGGTCGTAGTCCGGCGCCACCTCGACCAGGTCGATGCCGACGACCTCGTGCCGGCGGGCCAGGGCCTGCAACATCTCCAGCACCTCGTAATAGAGAAAGCCGCCATGGCTGGGCGTGCCGGTGCCCGGCGCGATGGAGGGGCAGAAGCCGTCGATATCCAGCGTGACATAGACCCGCGCCCCGGCGGGAATGCGCGCGATCACCGCCTCGGCGCCCAGGGCACGCATCTGCCGCACCGACAGAATGTCGGATCCCATGCGGCGGGCATCGTCATAGCCCTCTTTCGCGGTGGAGGAGACATTGCGGATCCCCACCTGGGTCAGCCCGGTGACATAGGGCTTTTCCGCCGCGCGCCGCATCGGGTTGCCATGGCCATAGCGCACGCCATGGCGTTCATCGACGAAATCCAGATGGGCGTCGATTTGCAGGATGTGAATATTGCCCTGACCTTCAAAGGCGTCGATGCAGGGAATATTGACCGAATGATCGCCGCCGATCACCACCGGAAAGGCCCCGGCCCGCAGGATCGCGGCGACGCCCTCGCGGATATTGGCGTGGCTTTTGGCGGTGTCGGTATGCACGATATCGGCATCGCCCAGATCGACCATCCGCACATCGGCGCCCAGATAGGTGCGGTCGTCCTCGTGGTCATAGGCGCCGGCATGGCCAAAGCTGAACAGGGTCGAGGCCTCGCGCACCGCCCGCGGCCCGAACCGCGCCCCGGCGCGGAACTGGGTGCCAAAGTCGAAAGGGGCGCCCAGCACGGCGATATCGGCCTCGATCCGCGACCAGTCGGCGACATAGGGGCGCTTGCCAAAGGTGGGAATGCCGACAAAGGGCAGGTTCAGGCGGCCGCTGGCATAGCCATGCGCGGGGGGCGGGGTGTCGGTCATCGGGGCTTCCTTGCGCCAAAGGGGGTGGCGGCAAGGATAGCGCGGCCCGGGTATTGTTGAACTTCATGCTGTCAATGCTATCATGAATAATCCTCATGCAAGCGGGGCCATCTTGCGCAACATCCCGACCGATCTCTTGCGCAGCTTTGTCAGCGCGATCGACACCGGCAGCTTTACCCGCGCGGCGGGGGCGGTCGGGCGCACGCAATCGGCGGTCAGCCTGCAAATCCGCCGGCTGGAACAGATGCTGGGCGCGCGCCTGTTCCTGCGCGATGCGCATCGCCTGACCCTGACCGCCGAAGGTGCGACCGTCGCGCAATATGCCCGGCGCATGCTGGCCCTGAATGACGAGGTGCTGGCCCTGCTGCACAGCCCCGGCCTGTCGGGCCGGGTGCGGCTGGGCGTGCCCTATGAATATGCCGCCGCGCTGCTGCCGGTGATCCTGGGCCGTTTCGCGCAATCGCATCCCAATGTGACGCTGGAGGTGACCAGCGACCTGACGCGCAACCTGCTGCGGCGGTATCGCGAGGGCGCCTTTGATCTGGTTCTGGCGCTGCATGACCCTGACAGCCCCGGCGGGCGGGTGATCGTGACAGAGCCGCTCTTGTGGTTCGCGGGGGCGGACCATGACCGTTGGCAGCAGCGGCCCTTGCCTCTGGTGCTGGCGCCGCCGCCTTGTGTCTATCGCGGCCGCATTCTGGCGGCGCTGACCGCGCAAGGCGTGCCGCTGCGCGTGGCCTATCTCAGTTCCAGCCATGAGGCGGTGCTGGCGGCGGTGCGGGCCGGGCTGGGGATCAGCGCCATGGCGCAAAGCACCATCCCCGCCGATGCGCGCCTTCTGCCCCCGGGCGCGGGGCTGCCCCCGCTGGGCAGGCTGGACCTGCGGCTGCATGGCGCGACCGGCCGCGCCCCGCAAGAGGCGGTCAGCCACCTGGCCGATTACATCGCGCAAAGCTTTCTTGCGCCGCCCAATCGGGCCTCGTGACGCAGGTCCCTGATCTGAAACCATAATTTTGGCACAGCAGCCGCAATCTATGGCGCCACAGCCGGAGACGGCCCGCCCCGTCCGGGCCTACCCTGTGCCCTGCACCGGCGGGAGGCCGGCACTGCGGGAGGAAATCATGGATTACAGGATGCTCATCAACGGGGCGCTGGTCGCAGGGGACCGGATGCTCGACGTCATCAACCCGGCGACGGAAGAGGTTTTCGCGCGCGTGCCCCATGCGACCGAGGCGCAGCTGGATGAGGCAGTTGCCGCCGCCACCGCCGCGCAAAAGGCCTGGGCGAAAACCGGCATGGCCGAGCGCCGCGCCAAGATCGAGGAACTGGCCGCCGCCATCGGTGCCAATGCCGCCGATCTGGCCCGCACCATCACGCTGGAACAGGGCAAGCCGCTGCCCGAAGCCACCGGCGAGGTGGAATGGAGCCAGGGCTATCTGCTGCACACCGCCTCGCTGGAACTGCCCGACCGGGTGATCCAGGATGACGCGCAATTCCGCATCGAGACCCGGCACAAGCCGCTGGGCGTGGTGGGTGCCATCGTCGCCTGGAACTTTCCGCTGTTGCTGGCCTGCTGGAAGATCGGGCCGGCGCTGATGGCGGGGAACGCGATCATTCTGAAGCCCGCCCCGACGACCCCGGTCACCGCGCTGAAACTGGGCGAGATCTGCGCCGGGGTGTTTCCCGCGGGGCTGGTCAATATCCTGACCGATAATAACGACCTCGGTCCGAAGATGACCACCCATCCGGGCATCGCCAAGATCGGCTTTACCGGATCGTCGCAGACCGGCAAGCGCATCATGGCCAGCGCCGCCGACACGATGAAGCGCGTGACGCTGGAAATGGGCGGCAATGACCCGACCATCGTCCTGCCTGATGTGGATGTGCGCGCGACCGCCGAAAAGGTCTATGGCGGCGCCTTCTTCAACGCGGGTCAGGTCTGTCTGGCGATCAAGCGCGCCTATGTGCATGACGCGATCTATGACGAATTCTGCGACGCGCTGGCCGATATCGCCAAGGCCGCCGTGGTGGATGACGGCATGAAGCAGGGCACCACCGTCGGCCCGATCCAGAACAAGGCGCAGTTCGAAAAGGTGAAGGGCTATCTTGAGGATGCCCGCACCAGCGGCCGCATCATCGCGGGCGGCGAATTGCGCGGCGGCAAGGGCTATTTCATCGCGCCGACCATCGTGCGCGACGTGACCGACGGCCAGCGCATCGTGGATGAGGAACAGTTCGGCCCGATCCTGCCGGTGATCCGCTTCGACGATGTGAATGACGTGATCGCGCGGGCCAATGCCTCGGAATACGGGTTGGGCGGGTCGGTCCATTCCGCCGATCTGGACAAGGCGACCGAGATCGCGGGCCAGATCGATTCCGGCACGATCTGGGTGAACCAGCAGCTCAATATCGGGCCGCATATCCCGATGGCGGGCTTCAAGGGGTCGGGTCTCGGGGTGGAACAGTCGGTCGAGGGGCTGGCCGAATACACCCAGATGCAGGTCATCAACGTCGCCCGCGGCTGAGCCGCGCCGCAGCGCATGCCGGCCCCTGTCGCCTTGCGGCGGGGGCCGGCCCTGCCATGGAGTTCTGAACATGTCCCATGCCATGACTGCCAGCGCGGCGCCCCGGGACGGGCTGTCGCATGTCGCGGGCCCGGCCGAGCCGCCGCTGAAAGACATCACCATTCCGCAATTGCTGCGCGACATCGTCGCCGCCCGCCCCGAGGCCGAGGCACTGGTTTTCTGCGAAAGCGGCGACCGGCTGAGCTGGCGCGCCTTTGCGCAGGCGGTGGATCGTTGCGCCGCCGGTTTGCTCTCGCTGGGCGTGACCAAGGGCGACCGCGTCGGCATCTGGTCGCCCAACCGGCTGGAATGGGTGCTGACCCAATTCGCCACCGCCCGTATCGGCGCCATTCTGGTGAACATCAACCCGGCCTATCGGCTGTCGGAACTGGAATATGCGCTGAACAAGGTCGGCTGCCGGGTGCTGATCACCGCCGCCGCGTTCAAAAGCTCCGATTATGTCGGGATGATCCGCGAACTGGCGCCGGACCTTGCGGGGGACGGGCCGCAAAACCTCGCCCGGTTGCCCGACCTGCGGCATGTCGTGGTGATGGGCGCGGCGGCCCCCGGCATGATCGGCTTTGCCGCGCTGGCCGACCGCGCGACGCCTGACCTGCTGGCGCGGCTGGACGCCATCGAGGCAGACCTGTCGCCTGCCGATCCGATCAATATCCAGTTCACCTCGGGCACCACCGGCATGCCCAAGGGCGCCACGCTGTCGCATCGCAACATTGTCAACAATGCGCGTTTCGTGACCGACCGCATCGCGCTGACCCCGGCCGACCGGCTGGTCATTCCGGTGCCGCTTTACCATTGCTTCGGCATGGTGATGGGCGTTTTGGGCGCGGTCGGCAAGGGCGCGAAGATGATCTTCCCGGGCGAAGGATTCACCCCGGCGCAGACGCTGGATGCCATCGCGGCCGAGGGCGCGACCGCCTGTTACGGCGTGCCCACGATGTTCGTCGCCATGTTGCAGGAACTCGACCGCCAGCACCGCGACCTTTCCACCCTGCGCACCGGCATCATGGCCGGCGCGCTGTGCCCGATCGAGGTGATGAAGCGCGTGAACCGCGACATGCACATGCGCGAGGTGACGATCTGCTACGGCATGACCGAAACCTCGCCCGTCTCGTTCCAGAGCTTTACCGACGATCCCACCGAAAAGCGCTGCGAAACCGTGGGTCGCATTCACCCCCATCTGGAGGTGAAACTGGTCGATGCCGGCGGAAATACCGTGCCGGTCGGCGAAAAGGGCGAGCTTTGGACCCGCGGCTATTCGGTGATGTCGGGCTATTGGGGCGACGACGCCGCGACGCGCGGCGCCATTACCGAGGGCTGGATGCACACGGGCGATCTGGGCGTGCTGGACGATGAGGGCTTTTGCACCATCGTCGGCCGGGTCAAGGACATGATCATTCGCGGCGGCGAAAACATCTACCCGCGCGAGATCGAGGAATTCCTGATCCGCCACCCCGAGGTCAGCGATGTGCAGGTCTTTGGCATTCCCGACGACGTCTTTGGCGAGGAGGTCTGCGCCTGGGTCGTGCTGAAACCCGGCAGCAGCCTGACGGCCGAGGGATTGCGCGACCATTGCAAGGGGCAGATCGCGCATTTCAAGATCCCGCGTCATCTGCGCGTGGTGACGGATCTGCCGATGACCGCCACGGGCAAGCCGCAGAAGTTTGTCATGCGCGACCGGATGCAGGAAATGCTGCGCAGCGAAGCCCAGGCGGTTCAGAACGCCTGATCGTCCAGATGGCAGGCAATGCAGCGGCGGGTTGGCCCGGATGGCCGGCCCGCCGCGCTTTCGTCAAGGTGGCAGCTCTGGCACAGGGTATGGAATTGCGCCGCCAGCAGCGGGGCGACCCGGTGGTCGGTGACATGGCAGGTCATGCAGGTCGGGCCGATGGTGCGGTCGGCGAATTCGTGGTGGCAGGTGGCGCAGGGTTTGCCGAAATGCGACGAATGGCTGAAGGTCATCGGCAGCACCCGAACGCCCCCGCCGAAACGCGCGGCGCGGTCGGGCTGGGGCTGGCCCATCGGCAGGCCGGCCACCACCAGCACGACCCCGACCATGAACAATGCGGCCAACGCCCACTTCACAGCGCCACCTCGCGGATCAGGACGAAAAGTGCGGCGGTTGCCCCGCCCGCCATCAGATAGGCCGGAACCGCCGCGACCTGCGGCCGCAACCGCCCGAAGGCGCAGATCAGCGCCAATGCCACAAGCCCCGCCCCCTGCCACCCATGCGGCAGGTAGAACCCCGACAGCAGCACATGCAGCAGCGCCGCCGCCAGACATGCCAAGGCCAGATATCGGTGCAGCTTGCGGAAATGGCGATAGGACGGGTGCAGGCGCAGCCGGTCGGGCATCCGGGCCAGAATGCTCAGCCCCGCCAGCAGCAGGACTGCCGCCAGACCCAGCCACATGTGCAAGGGGCCGCCGGGCAAGAGGTAGAACCGCGCCGCCGCATCGCCCGCCAGAAACCAGAAGGCGTGCAGCAGGGTCACCCCCAGCACCCAGTAGCCCAGCCGCTCATGCGGGCGGGCCTGGCCGCGCGGGGCGGGGATCATCTGGAAGATCAGCCCCGCCAGCGCGACAAAGCCCATTGCATTGCCGAAATCCCAGAACGCCCCGTCCGCGCGCCAAGGGTCGGCCAGGGCCGCGACCGCCAGGATCAGCCCCGCCAGCAGCATGGGGTCAGGGCCAGGGATATTCCGCGATCTCGATGCCCGCGCGGCGCAATTCCTCAACCACCACGCGGCGATAGCGGACCACATCGCCGATCGGTGCCGCGCGGCGGCGCGTGACCTCGGCCTCGGTGAAATGGCCGCTGCCATCCGACCATTGATCGAGGATATAGTTCATCACCTCGGCGATCTGCGCATCGGTCATGTTATTGGCCACCACGCCCGGCACATGCATCACATAATCGCGCCCGGCCTCGATACTGACGATAGGGCCGACCGAATTGGGGAAGCCGGGGATCCCGCCTTCCACCGTGCCCAGACCCTGCATCCCGTGACAGCCCGAACAATGCAGCACATAATTCGCGCGCGGCGAGGTCGCGGTGTTCATCGCATGGCCCGGCAGCGCCGAAACGGCGAGGGCCACAAGCGCGGGCAGCAGGGTCTGTTTCATCGTTGCTCACTCCTCGGTCGGGCGCATGGCCTTCAGGTCGTTCTGGGTGGTGGTGCTGGCCCGCATCGCGGCGATCTGGTCGGGGGTGACCGATTGCGCGGTCTGCCCCAGATCGGCCAGAACCCAGCTGGTGATCGCGGCCAGTTCCTCGTCGGTGGTGCCGGCGACCGGCACCATGACCAGACCCATGTAGCGCGTGCCCTGCACGGTCAGCGGCTTGGCCATGCCCTTGGTCACGATACCGCTGATATAGGTCGGCGCCTGATCGCCAAGCGCCTGCCAGAAGCCCGGCCGGTTCAGCGGCGGCGCAAGGCCAGGCGTGCCGGTCCCCCCGGTATTGTGACAGGCCGCGCAATGCGCCTCGAACAATGCGGCGCCGTCAGTGCCGGCCCCCTCAGCGAGGGCCGGGCCGGACAACAGGCCCGCAAGGGCGATGAAGACAGCCTTGCGCATCAATCGGCCATGCCCACGACGATTGACACGGTGCAGTGATAGCCCTTGTCGGTATTGGCGGTGCACCAGTTGATGTCGTTGTAGAGACCCATCTGATAGCCGGGACGTTCGCCCTTGTTGTTGTTGCAGAAGGTGGCGGTCGGCACGAAGGGCTTGCCGCAGCAGTCGTTGTAGCTGATCAGGTAATCCTTGCCGTCCTCGGGGTTGGAACAGGTGCCGACCCAGGACACCGCCGAAACGGTGCTGCCCGGCGGGCAGGAGGTGAGCGAACCGCCGGATTCCTCGCACAGGAAACCGTCGATGGCACATTGCCGCCAGTAGCTGCACGGATCCGAGGCGCCCCCCTCGGTCGAGGCGAAGGCACGGCGGTCAAAGGGCAGCACCGGCACCGAGACGGCGGCGCCCAGCAGGGCAAGGCCGGTCCGGGCCAGAAAGGACCGCCGGCCGTTGCGGCGGGCAGAGGAACGGATATTCGCCTCGGTCGCGCCGTCGAGGCGCTTGAGGAAGCTGTCGATGAAGCGGGTCATGATCGGTTTCCTTCTTGATGTCACGATCGGTCAGTTGATCATCCCGGCCACAGCGGCCTGATAGGACGGGATGCCGGTTTCAGAGGCGGTGAACAGGCTTTCCAGCTGTTCACGGCTGTTCACGAGGCCCTTGGCGGCCACCTTGCCCTCTTTGTCGAGCAGGACGGCGAAGGGCAGTTTGGAGACCTTGAAGCTCATCCCCAGTTCCGAGGACAGGACATAGGGAAAGGCCTCCAGGTTCTCGGTCTCGATCAGACGGCGGTGCAATTGCTCGCGCCCGTCAGAGGCCAGGATCACATCCAGCCAGCCCTGTTCGTCGGCCCGGATGGATTTGAGCGCGGGCAGCAGCGCCTTGCAGATCGGGCAACTGGTGGAGAGGAAGAACACCAGCTGCGCCCGCCCCTCCGCTTGGCCAAGGGTGAGGCCCGGCCCGTTCAGGTTGGGCAGCGCCAGCGGCGGCACCTTGTCGCCCAGGCCCGGCCCCGCATCCGATACCATCGCGCCCACCGGCGAGACGCGCTCGAACAGGATGCCGATCTGGCGGGCCAGGGCAAAGATCACCGCAAGCTGGATCAGCACCACGACCCAGAGCAGGATGTTGGAAAAGATCAGAAGGGTCATGTCAAAGGTCTCCCTGCCGGATATGGGGCAGATGCGAGGCGAGGCGCTCGATGATGGTGTAGATGGCGACCAGGACCAGCGCGCCGGCGATGGCCACCGCCGCCCCCGCGCCGGGCAGGGCCGCGGCGGGCAGCAGCGCCACGCCCAGCGACAGCGCGGCCAGCACCGCGTTGCGCCCCAGCGTGAAGCCCGACACCAGCTGCGGCAGGCCGCCACAGCCACAGTCGATGCGGCGGCGGCCCTGCATCAGCGCCGTGGCCATCAGCAGGCCGTAGCCCGCGAACAGCCCCGCCGCCAGCATCCCGCCCCAGGGCCGGGTGCCCGGCACCAGCAGCATCAGCACCGCCGCGCCCTCGGCCAGGATCAGCCCCCGTACGATCGGCGCGGCCCAGGCTTCGGGCACCAGCCCGTAACCCTGGGCAAAGCCCACCGTTTCCAGAAACGCCTCGACCTTGTGCCAGACGGCCCGGGCCAGCACGATCACCAGAAAGCTGGTGATCGTCACCGAGGCGAGTGCGGCCAGCGCGCCCATCTCAGTAATCGGTCGCAATCATGGTGGCGAAGCCGGCCAGACCCTCGCGCGCGGCGGCTTCGGTCAGGCTGACGCTGTCGCCCAGCGTCACGTCATAGCGATGCACGCCGCCCATGTGATCGACGCCCACCAGTTGCGGCACCTCGCCCATGCTCACCGCGATGTTGGATTCGCCATGCGCGGCGCTGCGGCCGACCAGCTTTTCGCTTTCGGTGTTGATCGCCCAGATCTCCTCGGCGGGGCGCTTGTGCGACCCGTCCGCGGCGGCCGAATGCATCAGCACGAACAGCGTATGCGAGGCCGCGTGATAGGCCATCAGGTTATAGCCCCCCGGCGCCCAGCCATCGACGGCAAAACCGATGGTCTTTGACAGCACCGGCGCTGCGCCGCTGTCATCGACCATGAGCAGCTTGCCATCATAGGAGACATAGGTCAGCAGCCCGTCCACCCGCACCGCATTGCCAAAGATCGGCGTGCTGGCGGCGTCAAAGATCTTGTCCGATTTCGCGGGTTCCGACACCGTGCCATCGGCGGCGACGGTGTATTTCACCAGGCTTCCATCGCCGCAGATCGTGGTGAAGGCCAGCCCCTCGGTCGCGGGATAGGCGGTCCAGCAGCCGGGCGTCGGCACCTCGACCAGATCCTTGCCGGCGGTCAGATCGACCACATTGACCGAGGTCGCGGGCGTGGCGTTCTGGACGAACAGATATTTGCCATCGGCCGACAGGTTCAGCGCGCCGCGCTGGCTCAGCGTTTCGGCCATCTTGTCCGACACCACGATCTCGCGCTTTACCGCCAGGGTGGCGGCGTCGAATTCCTCGATCACGGCCTCGATCGGGCCGCGGGTAAAGCGCTTCATGTAGACCGATCCGGTGAACAGCGACGGGGCGCCGGGCGACATCAGCATCTGGCTGAACGTGCCCATGCCCATGTTGCCCTCCAGCGAAAGGTCATCGGCATTCAGCACCGAGATCTGGCTGGGCCCGGAAATGCCCATATCCATCAGAAAGATATGGTTCCCTTCCGAGATGCGCTCCTCGACGACAAGGGTTTCCGGCTGGATCCCGGCTTCCTGTGCAAGCACCTGGGCGCCCGAGGCGGCCAGGACCGAAAGTGAAAGGATGAGATGGTTTCTCATTGGCAACCTGCTGAACTGAGTTGACGTTTGATGCAGAGCGGTGCGGCCGCCCCAAGGGGGGCCGCGTCAGGGCGGGCGTCGGTGACGGGTCAGATATCCGCGCGGGTCGATGGGCATCGCGATGCCGGGCCGGGGCATTCCGGCCGTTCCTCCGCGACTCGCGGCGCTGATTGTCCTCGACCGCCTCCCCTCGGTCTTGGACCATCAAGAGACCATGATGTCGCAGCCCGGTCTTGGACGCCCGCGCCAGAAGCCTTGCGACTTGCGCCAAAAAATGCCTGTCAGATCAATGCTCACGCCGCGCTTGCAGGCATTGGTCGTAATATCCGCCGGGCGACATGTCATAGATCTGGCGGAAGCTGCGGTTGAAATGCGACAGGTCGCTGAACCCGGCGCGATAGGCCAGATCCGAGATGGCGGGCCGCAGGTTCAGCCCCGCCGCCCGGTGCAGATGGCCCAGCACCAGTTTCATGCGCCGTTCGCACAGCACGCGGGTAAAGGTGGTGCCATTGTCGCGGAAATCGCGCTGCAACTGGCGGCGCGACATATGCACCAGCCCTGCCAGCCGCTCGATCGTGAAATCGCTTTCCGAAATGTGGCGGTCGATCGTGTCGCAGATATGCCGGAACCGGCCGTGCCGGTCGCGAAAGCCCGCGGCATCGCCGGCGCGATCCTCGGCGCGGAACATCATCGCGATGAAATCGAACAGGTAATCGGCATGGGCCTCATCGGGGCCGCCGGCGTCGATCAGCGCCTCCAGGCTGGGGCGCAGGGGATGGGCGCGCGCCACGCGCCGCCCGGTGGCCGGATCGCGCGCCACGCCCTCAAGGCACAGGCTGCGCGGCAGATGCACCGACAGGAACGAGGCGCTGTTGCCATTGAAGGTCAGCTCGGCGGGCAGGGTCGAATCCATCAGCAGGCTGTCGCCGGGCGTGAGCAGCGCCTCGCGGCCATTATGGGCGATCTGCATCTCGCCGGTCTTCTGCATCAGCAGGAACATGTATTCGTGATCGTCACGCCGGATGCCGGCGCGCAGGCGCTCGATCTGGTCGATCTCGCATTCCATCTCGGCGATATCGACGCCATGGCGACGGCGCAGCCGGAAATTTCCGACATTCTTGCGCGAATTCTTCAGTGGCTTGCTGTAATAATGCCCGCAATTGGACAGGATGCAGCTGTTCCACTCTTCAAAACACATCATGCCTTTTTCTCCCCTAAAAGGCGACATGCAGCGATTTGCCGGCGTTCCGGGCGGCCTTGCGACCGTCGGAGATCTGCCGCGCCCTCCCTCCCCGAAGGGGCGGCCATCCGCGTGATACTGCGTCACGGCGGCGAATCGCTCAAGGGGGCATATAGCACGTTGGGCGGCGCGTCCGGGGGCGCGAAATCCCCGGCACAGTTTCAGGCGCGGGGTGAAGCTGGGTGAGGTGACGGCTGGAACTGTCAGATATGGCCTATAATCCGCATTTATACGCCATATCTGGCGTGATAGTGAAATTACATCGCCAGCGCCTTCTCCATCTCGTGATGGGCAAAGGCCGGTTCCAGCTGGTCCAGATCGCCCCCGCGCAGCCCGTGGCGCCGCATCAGCCCCGGCCAGAGATCACGGATCTGGCGCGCCATGACACCCGCGCGGTGCAGCGCGTCGCGCTGCGATAGGCCAAAGAACACGGCCGCCTCTATCGCCATGTCGATGGACGCCGCAAAGGGCGCGCCCTCCAGAATGGCGGTCTTGAGCTGGCGGTGCCGCTCGGGCTGCGGGTTCACGTCGAACAGGGGCGAAAGGCTCCATTGTCCGGCACCGGCATAGATGAAACCGTGGTTTTTCAGATGGTCGTCGGTATTGGTGACCAGCACGGTAAAGACGATCCGCATCCACAATTCCACCAGATCGGCGCGGGGGTCGTCGCTGTGCTGGCGGATGAACTGGGCGATTTCGGTATAGGCGCCCTGTTCGGTGCCGCGGCGCTCCAACGCGGTGCGGGCCGAGATATAGGGGATGCGCGCCGGCCCGTCGCGGTCAAAGCGGCGGATCAGCGCGATAGGGCTGTCGGTGGTTTCCAGCATGAGCCGGGCCTCGGGCGCATTCAGCCCCACGGCCCGCGCCAGATGCAGCGTCGCGACCTCGATCCGCTCCACCGGGCTTGCATCGGTGGCAGAGGAAAATTTCGCGATCCAGAGCTGGCCATCGTCCAGCACATTGGCCTTGGGCCGCGCCCCGCCAATCGAACCGCCGGCACCCGCCATCTGCCGCAGCGCGGCGTTGGAAACCTCGCCGCGCCGTTCGATCCTGGCCGCGATGCCGCGCAGAGTTTCAAGGTCGATCAGCCGCGGGATCGGGTCGGCGCTGCCGGTGATGACCTGACCCTGCCTGTCGCAAAACCGCAAGGCGCCCTGGCGGGTCGCGTCATCGGTCAGGGTCAGCATGTCGAATTCGCTCAGCCCGGCGCCGTGCAGCCGCTCCATCAGCATACGGCCCCAGGCATCGGGTGCTGCGTCCTGAAACGGCCCGGTCAGGCTGTCGCGCGGATCGCCGCTGCGCCCTGACGAGGCAAAGAACGGCGCAAGGCCCAGCGGCAGATCCGGCGCCAGTGCAAAGGCCCTGGCATTGGCGATCCAGTCGGGGCCATAGCTGAATTCGGAATGCTGGCGCCCGCGATCCCGGCCAAAGCGCAGCTTTCCGACATGCACAAGCCCCTCGCCCAGATGGACCTCGGCCTCTTGTTTCGTCGCGGCCATCAGAAGCTGACCCCCTTGCGGGATGACCCCGGGGCAGGGGGGGCATCGCCCGGCGCGGCGCTGGCCGGCTTGAACCGCCGCCCGCGCTTGGGCAGGGCGTCAAGCGCGCGCGACAGGCCGACGGGGTCGGTTTCCGGCGCCATCAGATCGGCCAGACGTTCCGGGCTGCCCAGGGCGGCCAGCACGGCGGCAAGATTGCCGATCCCGACCCCGGCATCGCCCTTTTCCAGCCGGATCAGCGTGCGCTCCGACACATCCGCCCGCGTGGCGAGTTCGGCAATGGAAAAGCGCCGCGCCAGCCGGGCCAGACGCAGGTTCTGGCCAAGATCGCTGAGGGAACGCAGCGCCTTGAGGTTGGACATGATCGCCTCATCTGGCATAGATACCGCATATATATGCCAGATATGGCATCATGTTGCAATCCATTCACCGCCATTCCGTGCAGGGCGGTCTGGTCACCCGGGCGCCTGACCGGCATCGAGCAGGGTCTGGATGTGGCGCGGGCCGACCGGGCGGATGCCCAGCGGGTTGAGCGCCTTGATCGAATAGTAACCGCGCGTGATGTGATCCATGTTCACCGTCTCGCGCACCCCCGGCAGGTTCAGGATCCGCGCCATATAGGCCGAGAGGCGCGGGTAATCCGCGATCTGGCGCAGGTTGGTCTTGAACAGCCCGTGATAGGCCGCGTCAAAGCGGATCAGGGTGACGAAGGTGCGGATGTCGGTCTCGGTCAGGCGGTCGCCAAACAGATAGTCGCCGCTCAGCCGCGCCTCCAGCAGGTCGAGCGTTTCGAACACGCCCGCCACGGCCTCGTCATAGGCGGCCTGCGTGCTGGCGAAGCCCGCCTTGTAGACGCCATTGTTCAGCCGGTCATAGATCACCGGGTTCAGCGCCTCGATTTCCCCGGCCAGATCGGCGGGGTAAAGCCGCAGATCCGAGGGCAGCAGATGGTCAAAGGCGGTGTCGAACATGCGCAGGATGTCGGCGCTTTCGTTGCTGACCATGACGCCTTGCTGCATGTCCCACAGCACCGGCACCGTGGCCCGGCCAGTGAAATGCGGGTCGGCGCGGGTATAGATCTGGTGCATGAATTCGGCGCCGAACAGCGGATCCGCATCCGCGCCGGGGTAACCGCCAAAGCGCCAGCCCTGATCGGTCAGCACCGGGTTGACCACCGTCACCGGGATCATCGCCTCCAGCCCCTTGAGCTTGCGCGCGATCAGCGTGCGCGAAGCCCAGGGGCAGATCAGCGCGACATAGAGCCGGTAGCGCCCCGCCTCGGCCGCAAAGCCGCCGGTGCCGGTCGGGCCGGGGCGGCCATCGGGGGTGATCCAGTTGCGAAAGCTGGACACCTGCCGGACGAACCGGCCCTTTTCATCGGCCTTCTGCACCGGCTGCCAGTTTTCCACCCATTTTCCATCCACAAGCATGCGCGCGCTCCTTACCGGGTGTGGAACACAAAGGACCGCATCGAGATCGAGCCGAGGTCGATCGCATCGGTCATATAGGTCAGATCGTCCCCGCCATCCGAGGCGCCCGCAATGGTCAACGCGGGCAGATAGTGATCGACCGAGGGATGCGCCATTTGCAGCAGCGACCCCAGCTTGGCCCGATTGGCAAGCGTCGCGAAATCGCGGTCGGTCAGGCGGTCGGCGAACAGGCTGTCGAATTCCTGCGCGAAATCGAGCGGCCGGCTGTTCGGTCCCCATTGCACCGCGCGCAGGTTATGCACCACATTGCCCGACCCCAGGATCAGCACGCCGCGATCGCGCAGCTGCGCCAGCTCGCGCCCGATTTCCAGCTGGTAGTCCAGCCCCTTGGACATGTCGATGGAGATCTGGAACACCGGCACATCGGCATCGGGATAAAGGAATTTCAGCACCGTCCAGGCGCCGTGATCCAGACCCCAGGTGTCGTCCTCCTCTGCGTGATGGCTGGCCAGCAGGCTGACCACCTCGCGCGCCAGCGCCGGGTCGCCCGGGGCGGGATAGCGTTGCTGGAACAGCGCCTCGGGGAAGCCGTAGAAATCATGGATGGTCTTTGGCATGGCCGAGACATCGACCAGCGTCGTGCCCCGCGTCATCCAATGCGCCGAAACGACAAGGATCGCGCGGGGGCGTGGCAGGTCGCGGCCCAGTTCGGTCCAGGCGCGGCTGTATTTCGTATCCTCGATGGCGTTCATCGGGCTGCCATGGCCCAGAAAGACCAGCGGCATCCGGTCACTGGGGGCCAGCCCGTCGCGCAGCGCGGCAAGGGTCCGGGTCGTGTTCATCGTCGCATCTCCTGTCGCCGGAAGGGAAGGGGAGGGCGCCGCGCGGGCGCCCGCCGATGGTCAGGCAAACTGGCCCAGCAGCCGGTCAAGGACGGGCAGGCGCAGCGCCAGGGTGCCCCGGCCCAGCAGGGCGATCACCCCCTGAACCATCGCCCAGAACAGCGGGAATTCCCAGCCGCCGCCTGCGCCGGAAAACAGCCAGCCATTGCCGGAATGCACCCAGACCGCGCCCAGCAGCACCGGGATCAGCGCCAGCGCCACCAGCCGGGTCGCCACGCCGAGGATCAGCGCCGCCCCGCCCACCAGCTCGGCCAGGATGGTCAGATAGGCCAGCCCGCCCGGCAGGCCGAGGCTTTCGAAATAGCCCACGGTGCCGGCGACGGTGAACACATTCACCTTCAGCAGCCCATGCGCCAGAAACAGAACCCCGCTCGAAACCCGAAGCAGCGCGGCGGCGATATTGATATTGCGATCCATTTTCCTGTCCTTTCAGGCGATTTGCCATTGCGGCGCGATGGCGGTGCCAAGGCCCAGCACATAGCCGAACTGGATGTTCAGAAAGCCCAGCGGCTCCAGATAGCGCGCGTTCTTCAGCGGGCCGGCATCGACGGGCACCAGACCGATATCGCGGGCAAGCTGGCTCACCCGGTCCCGCGCCGCCGCATCGTCCGAGGCGACGAAGGTCTGAAGCGGCTGGCCATTGACGGCAAGGCCCGTGCTGTAATGCTGCGCGAAGATGGTGTTGAACGCCTTCACGACCGAGGCGCCGGGCAAAAGCCGGGAGATTTCTTCGGCGGCAGAGCTGTCATGCCCGACGACAAGGCCCGAGAAATCGGCATTGATCGGGTTCGACAGGTCGATAACCAGCTTGCCGGTGAAATCGGCCACCTTCGCCACATCCGCCGCCGCGCCATAGGGCGTGGCGAGGATCACCACTTCCGCCCCGGCAACGGCCGCCTTCAGATCGGCGTCGCGGCCATGGGCCACCGCCGCATGCCCGGCCTTGGCCAGCGCCCCGGCAAGCCCGGAGCCGATATTTCCATTCCCGATGACCGCGATATTCATCTGCTTTTCCTTTCTGCCGCCCCGTTCGGGCGCAGTGTTTCGATGACTGATATTTACGGCTTGGCAATCATGAACAAAATGGCGATGTTATGGATTGACTATCACCTATATGTTCCGAATGGTCCGATGGACACGCTTGACCAACTCCGCGCCTTTGTCGCCGTGGCGCAGGCCGGTTCCTTTACCGCCGGCGCCGATCAGATCGGCGTGTCGAACCGGCTAAGCTCGAAATATGTGGCCGAGCTGGAGGCCCGGCTGGGTGTGCGGCTGTTTCAGCGCACCACGCGCAAGGTTGGCCTGACACCGGCGGGCGAGGATCTGCTGGCCCGCGCCCCCGCCCTGCTGGAGGAACTGGAGGCCCTGCTGGCCGGCATCGCCGAAGGCTCGCGCGGGTTGACCGGCACGATCCGCATCGCGGCGCCCGTGACCTTTGGCGAGGTCTATGTCGGGCCGATGCTGGGGCGCTTCGCGGCGCTGCATCCGGGGCTGACCTTCGATCTGCGGCTGGATGACGGCTATACCGATCTGGCGGCGACCGGCGTCGATCTGGCCTTTCGCATCGGCGCCACGGGGATGCAGTCGCTGCGGGTGCGCAAGCTGGGGGTGGTGCGGTCGGTGCTGGTGGCCAGCCCTGCCCATGTCGCCACCAATGGCACCCCTGACAGCCCCGAGGCGCTGGCGCGACACGCCTGTATTCTGGACAGCAATCGCCAAATGCCGCGCCGCTGGGTGTTCCTGCAAGGCGGGGCCGAACATGTCGTGCATGTCGAGGGGCGGTTTCAGGTCAATTCCGGCCGCGCCGCCGGGGCACTGGCCGCCGCCGGGCTGGGCCTGGCCTATGTGCCGCGCTTTGCCATCGCCGAGGCGCTGCAAAATGGCGCGCTGATCCCGGTGATGACAGGCTATGAGGGCACCGCCACGACACTGAGCGCGGTCTATCTGGAGGGGCGCGCCCTGCCGCGCAAGGTGCGGGCGCTGATCGACTTTGCCCATGACGACATCCGCGCGGCGGGCATCCTGTAACCGCCCGGATCGCACCGCGGCGGCGAAACGGCTCTGACAGGTCGCCGGGGAGCCGAGACCTGTCAGAGCCGGAGGCTTCTTGGAGTCCGCAACTCAGCGCCGCAGGATGACCTCGAACACCGCGCCCGGCCCGTCGCCGATACAGCGGGCCTCGCCGTCATGGGCGCGTGCGGCGTCGCTGGCAATCGACAGGCCAAGGCCGCATCCGCCCGATTGATCGGGGTCGAGCCTGACGAAGCGGTTGAAGATGCGCTCGCGCTGGTCGGGCGGCACACCCGGACCATCATCGGCAAAGCGCAACGTCACCGATTCCGGCTCGAAGGTCACCGATACATCAAGGCAGCCGCCTGCCCGCAAACCATATTTCGCGGCATTGTCGAGCAGGTTGACCACCATTTCCTCGATCAGCACAGAGTCGCAATCGACCGGCCTGGGCGTTCCCGTCACCGAAAACCCCACCTCGATGTCGTGCGGCAACTGCGCTTCGGCAAAGGCGCGGACCCGCTCGCGGACCACCGCAAGCAGATCGGTCGGCTGGTTGAATTCCTTGAGGCTGCGGCCCCGCACCCGTTCCAGCGACAAAAGCTGCGAGGTCAGCCGGCTGGTTGCCTGCGCGCTTTGCGCAAGGCCGGCAACGCGGGCGCGCAGTTCCGTCTCGTCCGGGGCGCTCATGGCGGCCTCGGCCTGGCTTTGCATCGCCGCGACAGGGTTGCGCATCTGATGCGCGGCATCCGAGATGAACCCGTCGCGCAGGGCGAAGGCGCGGGCCAGACGCTCGAACAGCGAATTCGTCGTTTCCACCAGCGGGCGCAGTTCCGGAGGAACCCAGCGGCGGATCGGGCGCAGATCATCGGCGCTGCGCTGGCCGATCGCCTCGCGCAGATCAAGAAGCGGCTTCAGGCCCAACTGGATCCCGAACCACAGGATCAGCGCGGCCGTGACCATCAGCGTGCCGAGAAGGATGATCGACTGGATCACCAGCTTGCGCGACAGCGCGTGCCGCTGGGTCACGGTCTGCCAGACCTCGACCGTCACCCAGCCGCCGAATTGCGGCTCGCTGATGAATTCGCGCAGGATCACCGCGCGCACCGGCGTGCCAAGCGAAGCACTGTCGAAAAAGACCGGCTGGCCAGGTTCGGGGGTCACGTCTTCGGGCATCTGCGGCGGATCGGAATAGCCGGTGACAAAACTGCCCCCCGGCCCGGTGATCCGGTAATAGACTGGATCGCCCAAGGCGCTCGTCAGTTCATCGAGCAGTGCTTCGGTCAGCACGTCGCCTTCGGAAATCACCACATCGCGCGAGATCGTCAGGGCAACCGCCAGCAGGGTATTGTCGTAAAGCTCTCGCGAAAGATGGATCGCCACATGGTATCGCGCGAAGGTGGCGGCGGTGGCGACCACGATCAACGGCGACATCAACAGCAGAAACAACCGGCCGCGCAGCGACAGACGGCGCAGCATCACTCCGCGTCCAGCATGTAGCCAAGGCCGCGCGCCGTGCGGATCTTCGCGCCGCAGCCGTCGATCTTGCGCCGCAAACGCGAGATCAGCAGTTCGACCGCATTGGCCTCCACGGGCGCCCCGGTGCCGTAAAGCGCATCCGCGATCCGGTCCTTTTCGATCAGCCGCCCGCGATGTTCCAGCAGCAGTTCAAACA
>Ga0209053_1000752_pt1 | contig 18862 bp, 17 predicted proteins | sample EBPBio152010_DNA_FD_185864 | JGI IMG/M metagenome (GOLD analysis project Ga0209053, IMG submission 185864) | Wastewater treatment Type I Accumulibacter community from EBPR Bioreactor in Madison, WI, USA - Reactor 1_7/15/2010_ DNA (SPAdes)... | ecosystem: Engineered > Bioreactor > EBPR >... | reverse complement strand
TGCGAGAACTGCGGCACGAGCCTGAGCCCCGACCAGCTCATCGACCCGACGAGCACGCTCTCGGGCGCGACGCCGGAACCGCGCGAGACGACCCACTGGTTCCTCCCGCTCGGCGCGATGCAGCCCGAGATCGCGGCGTGGCTGGAGACCAAGACCGACTGGAAGCCGAACGTCGCCGGCCAGCTCCGCTCGTGGCTCGCCGACGGCCTCGGCGACCGTGCGATGACGCGCGACCTCCCGTGGGGCGTCCCCGTTCCGGCCGAGGGCGCCGACGGGAAAGTGCTCTACGTCTGGTTCGACGCGCCGATCGGCTACCTCTCGATCACGCAGGAGTGGGCCGCGCGCGAGGGCCGCGACTGGCGCCACTACTGGCAGGTGCACGACGACGGGACGGTCCCCGAGCTCGTCCACTGCATCGGCAAGGACAACATCGTCTTCCACGGGATCATCTTCCCGGCGATCCTGATGGCCGCCAACCACGCCGCGGAGGCCGCCGGCGACGCCGCGCGGTACGTGCTCCCGGCCAACGTGCCGGCCAACGAGTTCCTCAACCTCGAAGGGCGCAAGCTCTCGACGTCGCGCGGCTGGGCCGTGTGGGCCGACGAGGCGCTCGACGCGTTCCCGGCCGACCTCCTCCGCTACGCGCTCGCCACCGGCCTGCCCGAGACCAAAGACGCCGACTTCTCGTGGGCCGACTTCCAGACGCGCGCCAACTCGGAGTTGGCCGACGTGCTGGGCAACTTCGCGAACCGCGCGCTGACGTTCGCCGAGCGGTTCACCGACAACCGGGTGCCGGACCTGGTCGATCCGTCGCCGGCCGACGAGGCTGCGCTCGCGGTGCTGACGACGTCCACGGCGCGCATCGGGGACGCGTACGCGTCGTTCCGACTCCGCGAGGCCGTCGCCGAGACGATGGCGCTGGCGCGAGTCGGCAACGTCTACCTGCAGGAGCAGGCGCCATGGGCCACGCGCACGACGTATCCGCAGCGGATGCGCAACACGGTGCACGTCGCGCTCCAGATCGCCGCGAGCCTGTCGGTGCTGCTGGAGCCGGTGACGCCGGACGCGGCCACGCGCCTTCGCGCGATGCTCCGCCTCGACGGGGTGCGTCCCTCCACACCGCACGACCGAACGGCGTCGTTCGCCGTGGACTGGGAGGGCGCCGGGCGGCCGCTCCTCGCCGCCGGGCATGGGCTGGGCACGCCCGGCATCCTGTTCCGAAAGGTGGAGGACGCGGAGATCGAGGCGCAGCGGGAGCGGCTCGCCGCGCGCGCCGCGGCAGCCGGCGACCGTGCTCCCTCCCTCGGCGGGCGGACTGCGGAAGCCGAATCGATCAATGCAATAACGGATTATACGCCCGTTTCTGAGATCGTCAGCTTCGACTCCTTCGCCGCGCTCGACCTCCGCGCCGCTCGGATCGTCGCCGCCGAACCTCACCCGAAGGCCGACAAACTGCTCGTCCTGACTGTGGACCTCGGGTTCGAGACGCGTCAGATCCTGTCGGGCGTCCGCCCCCACCTCGCGCCGGACGACGTCGTCGGCACGACGGTGGTCGTCGTCGCCAACTTCGCCCCGCGCGTGCTCCGGGGACTCGAGAGCCAGGGCATGGTGCTGACCGCCGAAGACCGCGACGGGCGCCTCTCGTTCGTCCAGACGTCAGGCGAACCCGGCGCGGTGGTCCGATGACCGCTCCCCTTGCCAGCCGTCCGTTCACGCCGGTGACGCTCGCCGGCGAGCACGTCCGGCTGGAGCCGCTGGCGCCGCACCACGCCGACGCGCTCTGGGAGGTCGCGAGTGACCCGGCGCTGTGGACCTTCACGCCGACGCCGATCCGCTCGCGCGACGATTTCGAGGTCTACCTGCGCACCGCTCTGGCCGAAACCGACGTCGGGAGCACACTCGCGTTCGCGACGTGCTCCCGGAGCACGGGCGCCGTCGTCGGGAGCACGCGGTTCGCGAACTACGTCCCGGAGCACGCGCGCGTCGAGATCGGCTGGACGTGGATCGCGCGCGACTGGCAGCGCACGGCGGTCAACACCGAGGCCAAGCGCCTGATGCTGTCGCACGCGTTCGAGACGCTGGGCGTCCACCGCGTCGAGCTCAAGACCGACGCCCGCAACCTCCGCTCCCGCGCCGCGATCGCCCGCCTCGGCGCCGTCGAGGAAGGCATTCTACGCGGCCACATGCGCCTCCCCGACGGCACGCGCCGCGACACGGTCTACTTCAGCATCCTCGCGCCCGAGTGGACTGCGGTCCGCGACGATCTCGACGCGCGGCTCCGGCGCGTCGCGTCGGCGCCCTGACGTGTGTTCGTTTTGTCACGCCGGCACGGCTCCTGCTGGCGCGACGTTGTCCCGTACAGACCGCCTGCCGTCATGGCCGCTTCGTCTTCCCCTCTCCCCTATGCCGGTGGCCTCGTGCCCTTCCGGCCGTCGGCCGCCCAGGGCTGGGACGACCGTCGCGTCGCGCATCTGCTGCGCAGGACCGGCTTCGGGCTTCGGCCGGCGGATGCCGACCGGTTGCGCGCGCTCTCCCCGTCGGACGCCGTCGCCCGCCTCATCGACGGCGCCCGGACGGCCCCGCTCCCCCCGCCGCCGGCGTGGGCGACGACCAGACCGCCCGACCGCTCGGTCCCGCGTGAGGAGCGCCGGGCGTTTATCGACATCACTCGGGAAGGGCATCGCGCGTCGCACCAGTTCACGTACGAGGAGGCGGCGGGCGTCCACCACCCGGCGACCCCTCTTCGGGAGAAGCTGGCCCTCGCATGGCACGCGCGCATCCCGGTGCGCCAGACCCACAACGCGCGGCACAGCTACCTCTACTGGGACCTCCTGCGCCGGCACGCCTTCGGCTCGTACCGCGAGTTGATTCGGGAGATGGGCACGACGCCGGCGATGCTCACCTACCTCGACGGGCTCGACAACCGCGCGTCGGCTCCCAACGAGAACTACGCCCGCGAGCTGCTGGAGCTGTTCACGATGGGCGTCACCGGACCGGACGGGCGGCCGAACTACACGCAGCGCGACGTCGCCGAGCTCGCTCGCGCCTTTACGGGTTGGACGACCGGGCGCCTCGACGGCGACGGAACCTTCCGCCCCGGTCGCTTCGACGACCGCCCCAAGACCCTCTTCGGCGTCACCGGCCCGTTCGACGCGAGTACTGCCGTCGATCTGCTGTTCCGCGAGCGCGCGGAGGCGATCAGCCACCACGTCGCGCGGCACCTGTACCGCACGTTCGTCCACGCCGAGCCGCAGCTGCAGGTCGTCGGCGAGATGGCCGAGCGGCTCCGCCGCGACGACTTCTCGATGGCCGGGACGCTCCAGGCGCTCCTTTCGAGCGCCCACTTCTTCGCCGAGACCACGCTCGGCGCGCTCTTCAAGACGCCCGTCGATCACGGCGTGGGTCTCGCGGTCGACCTCGGGGGTGACCGTTCCGAGCGGCTCCTGAACTTCGTCCGGGCACGGGCCGCGTTCGCCGGCTTCACGCGGATGCGCCCGCCGGACGTCGGCGGATGGCCGGGCGGACGAAGCTGGATCGACACGACCCGCCTGACGCAGCGCTGGCTGACGAGCGACGCCATCATCGACCGCTCCCGGCAGGCCGGGCCGCTGCTCGCCGCGACGTCGGCGCCCGACGACCCGACGGTCGTGACTCGCGAGTTGGCCGCGCGTTTCCTCTCGGTGCCGCTCTCCGACGCCGCGCTCACGGAAGCGGAATCCGTCCTCCTCGGCGGCATCCCCCGCTACGAGTGGCGGGCCGACGCCGACGGCGCGGCGGTCCGCGTGGCCGACCTCCTGAAGTACCTCTGCCGCCTGCCCGAGTACCAGCTCGTCTGACGCATGGCCTCGCACGACGCCCACCGCGCCATCTCGCTCGACGACGGCTCGGCGCACGACCACGACCACGACACGTGGACCCGCCGCGACTTCCTGCTGCGCGCGGGCTTCGGCGGCGCGGCGACGCTCGCGCTCGCCGGCCTGCCGGTCCAGGCGATGTGCGGCGGGCGCCTGCTCGACCAGGTCGCCGCGCTGGAGACCGACCGCGTGCTCGTCCTGCTCCAGCTCAAGGGCGGCAACGACGGGCTCAACACGGTCGTCCCGGTCCGCAACGACCTCTACTACCGGGCGCGGCCCCGCCTCGCGATCCCCCGCGCCGACACGGTCGCGCTCGACGACATGCACGGGCTGAACCCGGCGCTGCGTCCGCTGGAACGCCTGTGGGGCGACGGGCGCATGGCGGTCGTCCACGGCACCGGCTACGCGGACTCCAGCCTCTCGCACTTCGAGTCGCTCGACATCTGGGCGACCGCGCGCCGGCCCGTGGCCGCCGACGCGACCGGCTGGGCCGCCGCCGCACTCGGCGGCGTGGAAGTGGATGTCGACGCCGATCCCGACGACGACACCGACGTCGCGCCGCCGACGCTCGCCGCACCGACGGCTCCGCCTGCCATCCAGATCGGCGCGCACCACCCGCTGCTGTTCAGCGACCGCGGCTTCGACCTCGGGCTCACGATCGGCAGCACGACGGCGCTGGAGCGCATCCTCGCCGGCGCCGGGCTCTACGACCCGTCCGACCGACCGCCGCTCCCGTACGGCGACGAGCTGGCCTACGCGCGCGAGGTCGCCAACGCCGCCAACCGCTACATCGGGGCGGTGCGGACGGCAACCGAGCGCATCCGTCCGGCCGGCGGCTACCCCGAGACGCCGCTCGGCGAGCACCTGTCGGCCGTCGCTCGGATGATCCGCGGGCGCCTCGACACGCGCATCTACCTCGTCACCCTCGACGGCTTCGACACGCACCGACGGCAGGCCGAGCGCCACACCGAGTTACTGGACGACCTCGCGACGGCCGTCCACGCCTTCTACGCCGACCTCGACGCGTCGGGCGACAGCGTGCGCACGCTCACGATGACGTTCTCGGAGTTCGGGCGGCGCGTCGCCGAGAACGGGTCGGCGGGGACCGACCACGGGACGGCGGCGCCGCTCTTCGCGTTCGGGCCCGCCGTTGCCGGCGGACTCTACGGCACCGCACCCGACCTGTCGCGCCTCGACGCCTCGGGCAACGTCGCCCCGACGACGGACTTCCGCCAGACGTACGCCGCCGTCCTCGGCGGCTGGCTCGGGCTCCCGCCGGCCGAGGTGACGGCCGTCCTCGGCGGGACGTACGCCGCGATCCCGTTCGTCGGCGCCCGCCGGTGACGCGTGCCAATGACGGCAGCGCCCCGGCGGAGCGAGTCCGCCGGGACGCCGGTCAGCGTGCGGGGCGGTGGGATCAGCCGCGCGCCTTGAGCAGGTCGCGGATCTCGCCGAGCAGCGTCTGGTCCATCGTGAGCGCCGGTGCCTCCTCGACGGCCGGCTCGGTCCGCTTCATCTTGTTGATCCAGCGCACGAGGATGAACACCGAGAAGGCCACGATGACGAACGAGATGAGCGCGTTCATCAGCTCGCCCCAGGCGATGACGACGGCGCCGGCCTCGGTGGCCGCCGCGAGCGTCGCGTAGTCGGTCGCCCCGTCGGTGCCGGCCTTCAGGACGGTAAAGATGTTCGAGAAGTCGATCCCGCCGAGGAGCAGCCCGACGGGCGGCATCAGGATCTTCTCGACGAGCGTGGTGACGATGGTGCCGAACGCGGCGCCGAGGATGAGACCGACAGCGAGGTCGATCGCATTGCCCTTGACGGCGAACTCCTTGAACTCCTGCCACATGGCGGACGGGTGGTGGGTGGGCCGGGAAGGTCTGCACTCGCGTGCAAAGGCACAAGACGCCAACCAAAAAAGCGCCCGCCCCGCTGGAGCGGGACGGGCGCGATCCGTCGGTGGAGTGTCGGCTTAGCGACGGCCGCGACCACGGTCGCGGTCACCACGACCACCGCCGCGGCGGTCGCCCCGGTCGCCGTCCTCGCGGGGCGGACGGCTCTCGCGGCGCTGGCGCATCGCCTCCTTCTCCTCCTCGGTCGGCTCCGGCAGGAACGGCTTGCGCGAGACGCGCAGCTTGCCGCCGTCGCGGACCTCGATGAGCTGGACCTCCAGCTTGTCACCCACCTGCACGAGGTCAGCGGGGTCGTTGACGTAGCCGTGGGCCATCTCGCTCACGTGGAGCATCGCCTCCTTGCCCGGCATGATCTCCATGATCGCGCCGAACGGCAGCAGGCCCTTGACCGTGCCGGTGTAGCTCTCGCCGACCTCCGGCTGGCTGACGATGCCCTTGATGAACTCGATGGCGGCCATCGCGGAGTCCATGTTGGCGCTGGCGACCGTGACGAAGCCCTTGCCGTCGCGCTCCTGGATGTCGATCTGCGCGCCGGTCTCGGCCTGGATGCCCTTGATGACCTTCCCTCCGGGGCCGATGAGGGCGCCGATGAAGTCCGAGTCGATGACGACCTGGATGAGGCGCGGCGCCGTCGGCGCGAGCTCCTCGCGAGCCTCGGCGATGGTCTTGGCCATCTCGCCGAGGATGTGCTGGCGGCCGTCGCGCGCCTGCAGGAGCGCCTGCTTCATCGTGGACATCTGCAGACCGTCGATCTTGATGTCCATCTGGCAGGCCGTGATGCCGTCGGCCGTGCCGCAGAGCTTGAAGTCCATGTCGCCGAGGTGGTCCTCGGTGCCGAGGATGTCGCTCAGGATCGCGAGGCGGTCGGGGCCGCCGTAGATCAGGCCCATCGCGATGCCGGCGACCGGCTTCTCGAGCGGCACGCCGGCGGCCATGAGCGCCATCGAGCCGCCGCAGACCGACGCCATGGACGACGAGCCGTTGGACTCGAGCACGTCCGAGATGATGCGGACCGTGTACGGGAAGTCCTCCTCGCCCGGCATCATCTTCTTGAGCGCGCGCTCGGCGAGGTTGCCGTGGCCGATCTCGCGGCGGCCGGGGCCGCGCATCGGCTTCGTCTCGCCGGTCGAGAACGGCGGGAAGTTGTAGTGCAAGTAGAAGCGCTTGTCGGTCTTGTCGAAGACCTGGTCCACGGCCTGCACGTCGCGCGCGGTGCCGAGCGTGACCTGGACGAGCGTCTGCGTCTCGCCGCGCGTGAAGATGGCCGAGCCGTGGACGCGCGGCAGGTAATCCACCTCGGTCCAGATCGCGCGGACCTCGTCGGTCGAGCGGCCGTCGAGGCGGCGGCCCTCGTCGAGGATCATCTCGCGCATGACGCGGCTCTCGGCCTCGGCGAACGCCGCCTTGACGTCGGAGACGGTGTAGCCGTCGTCGGTTGTCTCGCGCAGCTTGCGCGCCGGCGGCGCGGGCGCGCCGACGGCCTGTACCTTCTCGACGTCGTCGCCGGTCTCGATGTCCTCGCCGAACATGCCGTCGACCAGCCGGTCGCGGATCTCGCGGACGCCGCCGTAGAAGGTCGCCTTGTCGTAATCGCGGCGCAGGTGCGCGTCCATCTCCTCGCGGATCCGGCCGTAGACCTGGTCCACGAGCTCGCTCTTGGCGGCGACGGTCGTGAACGTGCGCGCCTCGATCGGACCGTCCGCGGCCTCGACCTGCGCGCGCAGCTCGGCGATGCCGGCGACGATGGCCTGGATCGCCTCGAAGCCGAACTCGAGCGCGGCGACCATGTCGTCCTCGCTCACCTCGTCCATCTCGCCCTCGACCATCGTGATGGCGTCGGCCTTGCCGGCGACGACGAGGTCGAAGTCGGACTCGGCCATCTGGCTGATGGTCGGGAAGAGGACCCACTCGCCGGCGACGCGGCCGACGCGGACGTGCGCCGTCGGGCCGTCGAACGGCAGGCCCGAGACCGCGAGCGCGGCCGACGAGCCGATGCCGGCGATCATGTCGCCGTCGATCTCGGCGTCCGCCGAGATGAGCGTCGAGAGGACCTGGATCTCGTTGCGGAAGCCGTCCGGGAAGAGCGGACGGATGGTCCGGTCGATGAGGCGGCTGGCGAGGACCTCCTTGTCGGTCGGGCGGTTCTCGCGCTTGAAGAAGCCGCCGGGGAAGGCGCCCGCGGCGCTGTAGCGCTCGCGGTAGTCCACGGTCAGCGGGAAGAAGCTCTGGCCCTCGCGGACGCCGTCGGACATGACGGCGGTGGCGAGGACCCATGTGTCGCCGAGCTTGGCGACGACGGCGCCGTCGGCCTGCTTGGCGAGGCGACCGGTTTCGAGGACGATGGTCTTGCCGCCGACCTCGATGGTCTGGGTGATGGCTTTCGGTGCTGCCATAACGGAAGTAAGGCTGGGCGACGCCGCCGCTCCCACGGGAGGCTCCGGGAATCTGTTCTGCCGGGGGCGCGGGCCGCGCGGGCGGCGCCTCGGGGAGAACGGATTGCCGGACGACGGTCGGCGTCGCGTGCGATGCCGCAGGTGCGGCGGGACCCCGGGCCGCTCGGCCCGGGAACGAGAAGCGGCGGCCCCGCTCGGGGCCGCCGCCGGTCGAGCTAGCGGCGCAGGCCGAGTTCGGCGATGATCGCGCGGTAGCGCTCAATGTCGTTCGTGCGCAGGTACGCCAGCAGGCGACGGCGCTTGCCAACCATCTTGAGCAAGCCCAGACGCGAGGTGTGATCCTTCTTGTGCGTCTTGAGGTGCTCGGTCAGCTCGTTGATGCGCGCCGTGAAGAGCGCGACTTGGACCTCCGGCTTGCCGGTGTCCTGTGCGGTGGCGCCGTGCGTCTGCACGATGGCCTCCTTCTTCTGCTTGGAGATCATGAGGGGATCCTCTGCCGATCGGGGTGGATGCGGGAGAAGACCGATCCGAGGCCGGGGCGCCGTCCGCTCCTGCGGGGTCGCCGTCGGCCCGCCGGCGCGTGCCGGGTGAACCAGTCGACTGTGGCGCCGCGTGCGCCGTGGCGCACGATTGCGCCGACGCCAAGCTAGGCAGCCAGCGCCGCGAGAGCCTCCGCCCGGTCTTCACCCAGCCGCGCGACCAGCGCGTCCACGCTCTCGAAGCGCATCTCGTCGCGCAGCCGCGCGACGACGTCCACGCAGACGGTCCGCCCGTAGAGGTCACCGGCGAAGTCGAAGAGGTGGACCTCGGCACGAACGGCGCCGTCGGCCTCGAATGTCGGCCGCCGACCGACGTTCATCATGCCGCCGTACGTCGCACCGTCGCGCAGCGTCACGCGCACGGCGTAGACGCCGATCTTCGGGACCACCTTGCGGCGGTGCGTCGGCTCCACATTGGCCGTCGGCACGCCGAGGAGGCGCCCGCGCGCGTCGCCGTGGACGACCGTTCCGGTGAGGCGATACGGACGCCCGAGCAGCGCCGCCGCGCCAGCGGCGTCGCCGGCCTCTAGCAGTCGGCGGATCTGCGTGCTCGACACCGTGATGCCGCGCTCGACCTGCTCGGGGATCACGTCCACCGAGAAGCCGTCGCGCGCGCCGAGGCGCTCCAGCGTCGCCCGGTCGCCGGCCCGTCCGCGCCCGAACCGGTGGTCGTAGCCGATGACGATCTCGCGCAGCCCGACGGTCCCCCGCAGCACGTCCTCCACGTACGCCTCAGGCTCGAGCAGCGAGAGGTCGCGCGAGAACGGGAGCACGACGAACCGCTCGACGCCGAGCGCCTCCAGCAGGTCGGCCCGCTCATCGAGCGTCGTCAGCAGCGGGACGGGCTCGCCGGTGACGACCTCGCGCGGGTGCGGGCTGAACGTGACGACGGTCGGGACGCCGCCGATGGCGCGCGCGCGGTCCACGAGGTAGCGCAGGATGGCCTGGTGGCCGAGGTGCACGCCGTCGAACGTGCCGGTCGTGACGACGCTCGCGTCGTCGCGCATGATCGCCGGTCCGGTCTCGCGGATCATGCGTCGGTCCCGGACTCCGGCCGGTGGGCCACGACGAACGCGTCGAGGTCCCACGCCTCGCGCACGTCGAATGGCCCGATGGCCTCGCGGCGCAGCGCGACGAGGTGTCCGCCCACGCCGAGCGCGTCGCCGAGGTCGCGCGCGAGCGAACGCACGTAGGTGCCCTTCGAGCAGCCGACGCGGAAATCGACGTCCACCGCCCCGCCGGGCGCCGGGCGGACGGCGCCGGTGGCGAACTCAGTGACGAGCACGCGCCGGGCGGCGATCTCGACCGTCTCGGCGGTCTCGCCGCGCCGGGCCTTCTTGTAGAGCCGCTCGCCGCCGACCTTGACCGCCGCGTAGATCGGCGGCACCTGCTCGATCTCGCCGACGAACGCCTGCGCGGCGACCGCGACATCGTTGCTCGTGACGTGCCGCGCGTCGGCGCTCGCCTCGACGGGCGTCTCGGCGTCGGCGCTCGGCGTTGTCTGGCCCAGCCGGACCGTGCCGGTGTAGACCTTCGGAAGCCCCATGAAGCGATCCTGCTCGCGCGTCGCAGCGCGCCCGACGAGGACGACCAGCAGCCCGGTCGCCATCGGGTCGAGCGTGCCGGCGTGCCCGACGCGCTTCTCGCCCGTCGCCCAGCGGACGCGTTTGACGACGCCGAACGACGACATCCCGCGCGGCTTGTCCACGAGCACGGCCGCCGGCGGCGTCACCGGACCGTCGGATGCGCCGGTGACGCGGAGCGTCACGTCGCCGGCCGGCGCCTCGTCCGTCACGCCGCGCTCAGTAGTCGCCACGGCCCCCGGCGGGCTCGTGGTCGGCCTCGTCGGCCGGCGCGTCACCGCGCTCGGCGGCGATCCGGGCGAAGAGCTCGTCCATGCGCGCGGCGCGCTGCGGCCCCTCGTCGAGGAAGAAACGGACTTCCGGGATGCGGCGGACCTGATGGCGGATGCGCTGGGCGAGCGCGTGGCGCACCTGCGGCGCGAGCCCCTCGACCCGCGAAAACGCCGCGCGGCGCGCTTCGGGCGTGTCGCCGAGGACCGACACCTCGATGGACGCCACGCCGAGGTCTGGCGAGACGCGCGTGCCGGTGACGGTCACGAGCGAGTGCGTCGCCTCCGAGAAGTCGGACTGGAGCAGATCCGCGATCTCGCGCTGGATCATGCGCGCGACGCGGTCGGTGCGGATGGACATGGGAAGCGGGGAGCGGCCAGCAGGGAGCGGGGATGAGGAAGCAGGGCAACGAGCGGGCAGTCCCCGCTGCGGACAGTCCCCGCTGGCGACTCCCCGCTCCCTGCTCCCCTAAACGGTCAGCGTGCGCTTCTCCTCGGTGACGACGTAGGACTCGATCTGGTCTCCGACCTTGACGTCGTTGAAGTTGCGGATCGAGAGACCGCACTCGTAGCCGGCGGCGACCGTCGCGGCGTCCTCCTTGAAGCGGCGGAGCGAGTCGATCTGGCCGTCGTAGACGACGACGCCGTCGCGCACGAGGCGGACGCGGTCGTTGCGACTGATCTTGCCCTCCATCACGTAGCAGCCGGCGATGGTGCCGGCCTTCGGGACGCGGAAGGTGTCGCGGACGTCCAGCGTGGCCGTCGTCGTCTCCTTCTTCTCGGGCGAGAGCAGGCCTTCGAGCGCGTCGCGCACCTCCTCGATGGCGTCGTAGATGACCGAGTAGAGGCGGATGTCGATCTCCTCGCGCTCGGCGAGCGCGCGCACGCCCGTGTTGGGGCGCACCTGGAAGCCGACGATGATCGCGTCCGACGCTGCGGCCAGCATCACGTCGGACTCGGTGATCGCGCCGACGCCCGAGTGGACGATCGCGACGGCGACCTCGTCGTTCGACAGCTTGAGCAGCGCGTCCGAGAGCGCCTCGACCGAGCCGCCGACGTCGGCCTTCACCACGAGGTTGAGGTTGGTGATCTTGCCCTCGGCCATGCGGCGCGAGATGTCGTCGAGCGAGATGCGGCGGCGCTGGTGGAGGCGCTGCTCGCGGATGAGCGACACGCGGTTGGACGCGATCTCGCGCGCCTCGCGCTCGTCGTCGAGCACCACGAGGCGGTCGCCCACGTCCGGCGCGTCGGCGAGGCCGACGATCTGGACCGGCGTCGCCGGCGGCGCCTCCTTGACGCGCTGGTCGCGCTCGTTGAACATGGCGCGGACGCGGCCGGACGTGAGACCGACGACGTAGGCGTCCCCCTCGCGCAGCGTCCCGTTCTCGACGAGGACCGTCGCGACGACGCCGCGCCCCTTGTCGAGGCGCGCCTCGACGACCGTCGCGATGGCGTTGCGCTCCGGGTTGGCCTGGAGCTCCATCAGGTCGGCCTCCAGCAGGACCTTCTCGAGGAGCGAGTCCACGTTCGTCCCGAACTTGGCCGAGATGAGCTCGCACTGCGTCTTGCCGCCGTACTGCTCGACCTGCACGCCCTGGTCGGCGAGCTGGGCCATGATGCGGTCGGGGCTGGCCTCGGCGCGGTCCACCTTGTTGATCGCGACGACGATCGGCACCTCGGCCGCGCGGGCGTGGTTGATGGCCTCGATGGTCTGCGGCATCACCTTGTCGTCGGCGGCGACGACGAGGATGACGAGGTCGGTGACCTGCGCGCCGCGGGCGCGCATGGCGGTGAACGCCTCGTGGCCCGGCGTGTCGAGGAACGTGACCTCGCGACCGGACGGCAGCGCCACCTGGTAGGCGCCGATGTGCTGCGTGATGCCGCCCGCCTCGCCGGCGACGACGTTGGCCTCGCGGATGAAGTCCAGCAGGCTCGTCTTGCCGTGGTCGACGTGGCCCATGATGGTCACGATCGGCGGGCGCGACTCGAGGAGCGCCGGATCGTCGTCGCCCTCCAGCTCGATGTCGTCCTCGACGTCGGTCATGAACTCGACGTCGTAGCCGAACTCGGCGGCGAAGAGCGTGATGGCGTCCGCGTCGAGGCGCTGGTTGATGGAGACCATCATGCCCATGCCGAAGCCCTTCGAGATCACGTCGGTCACCGGCACGTTCATCGCTTCGGCAAGGTCGCCGGTCGAGATGAACTCCATCACGCGGAGCGTGCCGGACTGCTCGATGAGGTCCTGCTCGCGCTGCTCGCGCTGCGCGGCGCGCTCGTCGCGGCGCTCGCGGCGGCGCTTCTGGCGGGTACGACCGGCACTCTGGCGCGTCTGCTGGAGCGTCTCCTGGACGTTGGACTCGACCTCGGCGGCGTCGGGCGCCTCGCGACGCCCTTTCTTGCCCTTGCGCGCGGCGCCGCGGCGTCCCTCGCCGGCAGCCGGCATCGCGTCGATGGGCAGCGCCACGGCGTCGGACGGCGTGCCGGACTTCTTGTCCACGCGCTCGGCGATCGAGCCCGCGGCGGGCTCGTCGGACTTGCGCTTGCGCTTGGTGCGACCGCCCCCGATGCCCGACAGGTCGATCTTTCCGAGGACCGTGGTGCCCGAGAGCCGGTGGCGGTCGGCGCGGACGACGCCCGAAGCGTCGGCCTCCGGCCCTTCTTCCGCAGCAGGCTCGGCGCTCGCCTCGGCCGGGGTCGGCTCGGCGGATGCCGGACCGTCGGCCGTCTCGGCGGCGGCCGGACTCTCGTCGGCGGACTGGGCCTCCTGCGCGGCGGCCTCGCGGGCGGCGGCCTCGGCGGCGGCGCGCTCGGCGGCTTCCCGCTCCGCGGCCTCGCGGGCGGCGGCCTCGGCAGCCTCGCGGGCGGCGGCCTCGGCGGCGGCGCGCTCGGCGGCCTCGCGCTCTGCGACTTCGCGCTCGGCCGCCTCGCGGGCGGCGATCTCGGCGGCGTTGTCCTCGGCGGCGATCTGCGCGCGGAGCTCGCGCACGCGGGCCTTCGCCTCGGCGTCGTCCGAGTACGTCTCGACGAGCGTCGCGTACATCTCCGGCTCGAGGCGGGCGTTGGGGTCCGCCGCGGCGAGCTTGTCGTCGAGCGAGAAGTCGCGCTCGCGCAGCGCCTCGACGATGGTGTCAAGCGCGACGTTGAGCTCGCGCGCCACCTGGTACAGGCGGACGCTCTTGGGCTTGGAGGAGGCCGGGCGGGGGGTGGGCATTCAGCGGGCGGGGGCGCCGGAACGGAAACAGCAGAAGGTAAGCGGCCGTCAGGCCTCGTCGGCCTCCGACGGCTCGTCGGCGACCGGGCCGAGGTCGGCGTCGGTCATCGGCTCGGCCTCGACGTCGGAGAACTCGGCCTGCATCAGGAGGACGATCTTGCGGGCGCTCTCCTCGGGAAGCTCGGTGCGGCGCGCGAGTTCCGGCGCCGACAGTTCGAGCACCGCCTTGGCGGTGTCGCAGCCGATGTCCTTGAGGCGCTGGATGATCTCGGCCGGGATCGCGTCGGCGAACTCGTCGATGTCCACGTCCTCTTCGTCGGACTTGATGTCGCGGTACACGTCGAGCTCGTAGCCGGTGAGCATCGACGCGAGACGGATGTTCTGTCCGCCGCGCCCGATGGCCATCGAGACCTCGTCGGCGGGGACCGTCACGCGCGCGCGCGGCGGCGAAAGCGACTCGTTGAGTTCGACGGCGATCGGCTTGGCGGGCGCGAGCGAGCGCTTGATGAACTCGATCGTGTCGTCGGTGTGCGGCACGATGTCGATGTTCTCGCCCTGGAGCTCGCGCACGACGGCGTGGATGCGGCTGCCCTTGACGCCGACGCACGCGCCGACGGGGTCCACGCGCTCGTCGTGGCTCACGACGGCCATCTTGGCGCGCTCGCCGGGGAGGCGGACGATCTTCTTGATCTCGATGATGCCGTCATAGATCTCGGGCACCTCGAGTTCGAAGAGGCGCTCGACGAAGACCGGCGCGGTCCGTGAGATGACGACCTGCGGGCTGGCGCCGGCGTCGCGGTCCACGCGGATCACCACCGCGCGCAGCATGTCGCCCTTGCGGTAGCGGTCCTTGGGGATCTGCTCGGAGCGTGGCAGGATGAGCTCGGTCTTGCCGTGGATGACCAGCACCTCCTTGCGGCGCTGCTGGTAGATCTCGCCGACGACGATCTCGTCGAGCTGCTCGGAGTACTCGCGGTGGATGTTCTCCTTCTCGATGTCGCGGATGCGCTGGCGGAAGGTCTGGAGGGCGGTCTGGACCGCCCGGCGGCCGAAGTCCTCGACGCGGATCGTCTCGGCGACCTCGTCGCCGACCTCGTAGTCGTCCTCGATCCGGAGCGCGTCCGACGCCTCGATCTGGAGGACCGGGTCTTCGAGGTCGTAGTCCTCCACGACCTCGCGGACGTGCATGATCTGGTAGTCCCCGTTGTCGGGGTTGAACACGATCTGGAACGCCTCGGCGTCGTCGGCGCCGTAGCGCTTCTTGATCATCGCGCGGAACACGTCCTCGATGATCACCTGGAGCGTGTCGCGGTCGATCTCCTTTTCGCGCGCGATCTCGGCGAACGAAGAAACGAGAACGGTGCTCTGCATGGGAAGGGGGGCTACCAGGGGAGGCGCACGCGCGCCTCGCGGACGGCGGCGTAGGGAAGGGTCAGGGCGGCGTCGCCGGAGCCGAGCGTGAACGTCTCGGCGTCGGCGGCGGTGAGGTCGGCCTCAGCGGTCGCCTCGGCGCCGTCGGCGTCGTAGCGAACGGTCAGCGGCTTGCCGACGAGGCGGCGGTACTGGCGGGGGTCGGACAGCGGACGCTCGGCGCCGGGCGTCGAGACGTCGAGGCGGTAGGCGCCAGCGATGAGGTCCTCGGTGTCCATCAGGAACGCCAGCCGGCGGCTCATCGCGGCGAGGTCGTCGGCCCCCGCGCCCGTCTCGCTCTCGACGAACACCTCGACGACGCGCGCGCCGGGGCGCCCGCGCACGACGGCGTCGAGCACGTAGAGGCCGGCGTCGGCGGCGGCCTCGTCGGCCAGCGCGCGGAGTCGGTCGTCGAGCGGGAGGGAGTCGGTCACGTCCGGGCGGACACGTCGGGGGGAGACGGAAAACGCCCGTTCGGCGGAACGGGCGCTGCACGGGCGCGAGTCGGGGCGGCGGCCCGTCGTCTCGCCGAATACAGAGTGGAGGACGGATCCTCCGGGCCGCTGCGCGGGGCGAACGGTGCCGCAAGATAGCCCTCTCCCCTGCCCGGCCGCAACGCGGAACGGCCACCGCGACGTGCAGAATGCGTTCAGGACGGGCGTAGACTCGTCCGATGCGCGGGCTCCTCCTCCTCACCCTGCTGGCGCTCCCGGCGGCCGGCTGCGCGGACGATCCGCCGCCCGAGCGGCCGGCGGCGCCGCGGCCTCCCGCGGCCGCGGCACAGGACTCGTCCCGGCTCGCGGCCCTTCCCCGCCCTGCCCCGGCTTCGCCGGAACCCTTCGACGCGCCCTCTACCGTCTTCGACACCGTGGAGTCGCCCCCGCCGCGCTCGTTCACCCCGCCCGCTCCGGCGCCCCCACCCACCGCCCCTCCCGCTCGACCCGTTCCCCAGCCGGACGCCTCGACCGTCTGGGGCCGATGCGACGTCCGCGAGACCGAGGGCTTCTGCTTCAGCTATGTCGGCGCCGGGTGGACAGCGGCGGACGTTGAACGCCACTGCGCGCAGGTCCCATCCGGTGACTTCGGACCGGTGTCCTGCACCGACGCCGAGCGCGTCGCAACCTGCACGTTCGAGCGCCCCGATGCCGACGGCCAGACGCTCGTCTACACGTACTACGCGCCCTACGCCGTGGATCTGGCGAGGCTCGCCTGCCCGGGCGACTTCCGAACGTCGGACTGATCCAGCACACCGGACGACCGGAGCACCCAGGCGATGAGGGCGCCTTGAAGCGCGAGTCGCGCCCAGAGGAGCCCGTACGGAGCCTCCATCGTGAGCGCCATGTGGATGTTGGCGGGATAGACCGCGGCGAGCAAGACGACGAGTCCCCACCCGGCCCACCGTCGGAGCGTGCGCGACGATGCGAGAAGTCCGAGCCCGCCGGCAATTTCTGCGAGACCGCTCACGAGCACCAGTCCGCGGGGCGTCGGGTACCCCGGCGGGATCATCGCCTCGTACATGGACGGCACGACGAAATGCAGGACGCCGGCGGCGACGAAGAGGGCCGCGAGCAGGATACGTGGAACGGAGGAGCGGGTCACAGACGGATCGAGAGGTGTGCTCCGGAGGGTGACGCGGTGAGCCGGACGTGCTGGAGCGTTGCAGACCGACGGCGGGAATCATGGTAGGCGACCGCGTCGAGCAGCATCAGGGCGGCGCCCTGTACGACGATCGCCGAACCATGCCCACGCTGCCGCGCCCCTCTCGTGCCCTCCGGAGCGGACAGCGCGGTCGCGCCGCCGACGAGGATGTAGCCACTGTTCAGCGCGAGATTGATTCCGAGCAGGCGCTGGAGGCGACGTTCAGCGGCGCGCTCCGCCTCGTAGGTGACCTCCGCCGGCGGGGCTCTACGCGACAGCACAGTTCCAGCGATGCCCAGGTTGATGGCTCCCCAGGCCACCGACTGGAGACCATAGGCCGACGCCGCGTCAGAATCCGACAGGGTCGCCGCGATCAACCCCCCGACGAGACTAGCGCCCCCCCATGCCCCGACACGCATCAAGTGGTCGGCTTCTCCGTCCAGGCGAGCGGCGGTGTAAGGGGCCACCGCCGACGGCTCCGCAGGCTGCGCGTACGGTACGGGCGTGAGGACGACGAGAAGCCCGAACAGAACGGCGACTCGATGAAGCCTCCGGTGACGTCGTGCGTACCGGCGACCCCACGCGCCCCCGGTACCGTGCTCGGACGCCTCTTTCTGCTCTTTCTGCTCGTCCCGATCGCCGACCTGTCGCTGCTGGTCGCGGTCGGCGGGCGCATCGGGCTCGTGCCGACACTGGCACTGGTGGTGCTGACGGCCGCCGTCGGGTCGTGGCTGGCGCGTCGCGAGGGCCTTCGCGCGTGGACGCAAGTGCGGCACCGACTTCAGATGGGCCAGATCCCCGGAGACGCGCTCCTCGACGGCTTGCTCGTCTTCGCGTCGGGCGTGCTCCTGCTCACGCCGGGCTTCCTGACCGACCTCGCCGGCATCGCCGGCCTGCTGCCTCCGACGCGTCGCTGGCTGCGTCGCGTGCTGACCGCGCGCTTCGGCAGACGATGGGTCGTCGCTCACCCAGCCAGTGCGGCCCGTCCCGAGCCCGGGATCGAGGACGCCGACGTGGTGAGCGAGACGGTCGGTCACAACGTCGCGAGCGCGAGGTTGTAGATCAGCTTGGTGTCGGTCTCGACGCGCCCGAACTGGCGCCCGACGAACTCGGTCCAGCCCGTGCGCGTCCAGAAGTTGACGTGGCCGGGGTCGCCGCCAACGCCGACGGCCCGCCCCACGCGGTTGAGCGCATCGAAGTAGGGCTCGAGCGGGACCGTGAGCAGGACGTGCCGGCGAGCGACGCGCGAGATTTCGCGGACCGCGTCTTCGGGACGATCCAGGTGCTCCAGCACCTCGCTGCACAGGACGAGGTCGAAGCTGTCGTCCTCGTACGGCAGCTCGTAGACCGAGCCGACCTGATAGTCGACGCGTTGCCCGAAGTGCTCCTTCGCGTACGCGATCGCGCCGGGGCTCACGTCGACGCCCTCCATCCGCGCGGACGGCATCCGCTCGGCGATGAATCCGGTGCCGAAGCCCTCCCCGCACCCGGCGTCGAGGATCGACGCGGGCGCGGCCCGGCGCACCCACTCCACGATGCGCTCGTGGAAGGCGTGCGTGTGCCACTGGTAGAGCCGGCTCTTGGTGGCGTACCGGGCGAGGTTGCGCGACTCGTGCGCCGAAATGGAAGGTGCAGACATGCAGGTCGAGGCAGATGGGGCAAGCTACGGGACGCGGGCGGTACGTTCGGGCGCGTCCGCCGCCTGCCCGATGAAGCGATGCGGTCCGAAGCCGCCTGAGGCGTCGGACCAGACTGAAGAAAGAGACCGCCCATGCAGCCGCTGGCTGAGAAGATCTGGATCAACGGCGAACTGACGCCGTGGGCCGACGCGAAGATTCACGTCATGAGCCATGCGCTCCACTACGGCACCTCGGTGTTCGAGGGCATCCGCGTCTATGACACGCCGAACGGACCCTGCGGCTTTCGCCTGCGCGAGCATGTGCGCCGTCTGTTCGACAGCGCGCGCATCTATCACATCCAGCTGCCCTATACCGAGGACGAGCTGGTCGCGGCGTGTCAGTCGGTCGTGCGAGCCGAGGGGCTGCGTTCGGC
>Ga0209053_1000749_pt1 | contig 18896 bp, 17 predicted proteins | sample EBPBio152010_DNA_FD_185864 | JGI IMG/M metagenome (GOLD analysis project Ga0209053, IMG submission 185864) | Wastewater treatment Type I Accumulibacter community from EBPR Bioreactor in Madison, WI, USA - Reactor 1_7/15/2010_ DNA (SPAdes)... | ecosystem: Engineered > Bioreactor > EBPR >... | reverse complement strand
GATTTATCTGAAGATAGGGTTATTTTCCCAGTAAGATTCATTAAAGATAGTGACTATACTATAGCAAATAGATATAGTATTTTGGTCAAACAATATGTTCAAAATTTAGCATCCTATACTTATTACAAAACATTGAAAGAACTATCTGGTTCAGAAGGAATTTTATCTCAAAATCAACCAGGTTTTTTCTTTGGCAACATTAAAAGTATAGAAAATCCTGATGAAAAAGTAATTGGTTATTTCGAGGTTTCATCTGTTTCATCACAGAGAATATTTTTTAATTTTGAAGATGTTTTTCCAAATCAATTACAACCAAAATATCCTTACAAATGCCAGTCAGATCCTCTTTTAGGAAGTGATGATCCTGAATTTTTCTTTAAATATTGTTTTTCATCTTTTGATTTAACTTGTTCTGGATTTACAGTTTTAAGTGTTTTAAGTTCCGGCAGTATGGTTTATTATAATTTTGGAGACAACAAATACGAATTGTACCCTACTCCATGTGGAGATTGCTCTTCATTTTCATCTAACATAAGACCTACATTTTGGATAGACTAAAAAAAATATTAATAGTGCTCATTTTAGCTGCGTTTTTTGCTAGGTGTACCGATCCATATGCGCTTCAAACGAGCAACTATGAAGAAGCTTTAGTAATAGAAGCAACTATAACTAACGAACTAAAATATCAAGAAATCAAAATTACTAAAACCTACAAACTAGAGGAAAATTTTCCAACAACAGTGACAGATGCAGTTGTAATTTTGAAAGATAATTTAGGTAACACCTATGACTTTGCTGAACAAGGAAATAAATATGTTTCTGTGAATGAATTTAAAGCCGAACCGAACAGACAATATCAGTTAAAAATAATTACCGATAATGGAAAAAGCTATGTTTCAACAACTGAAGTCCTAACACATGAAACAAGTATACAAAGTATAGTTCCAACAGTAAATAATGTTAATGGGGTAAGAGGTGTTGAAATGGTAGTAAATAGTTTTGATCCAACTAATAGCTCAAAATATTACAGATATGAATACGAAGAAACCAATAAAATAATTGCTCCTAAATGGGTTCCTGTAATAGCAGAAGTAGTATATGGTCCTCCAGGAGCAGATCCACCGGGTACAATCAATTTAGTACCAAGAACAACAGAAACACAAATATGTTTTACAACAAAAAAATCAGACAAAATAATTTTGACAAGCACCAATGATTTATCTGAAGATAGGGTTATTTTCCCAGTAAGATTCATTAAAGATAGTGACTATACTATAGCAAATAGATATAGTATTTTGGTCAAACAATATGTTCAAAATTTAGCATCACATACGTATTACAAAACATTGAATGAGTTATCAGGTTCAGAAGGAATTTTATCACAAAATCAACCAGGTTTTTTCTTTGGCAACATCAAAAGTGTAGAAAATCCTGATGAAAAAGTGATTGGTTATTTCGAAGTTTCATCTGTTTCATCACAAAGAATCTTCTTTAATTTTGAAGATACTTTCCCAAATCAATTAAAACCAAAATACCCATACAAATGCCAACCAGATCCTCTTTTGGGAAGTAATGATCCAGAATTTTTCTTTAAATATTGCTTTGTTCTTTTGGATTTAACATGTTCAGGATATTTTGTTTTAAGCGTTTTAAACTCAGGTAGCATGGTATATTATAATTTTAGCAATAACAAATATGAATTATACCCTACTCCATGCGGAGATTGCACATCATTTTCATCTAACATAAGACCTTCATTTTGGATAGACTAAAAAAAATATTAATCGTACTCTTTATAATAACTAGTTCAAATATTTGGGCTCAGAAAGACACACCTACAATTTCAACAAGCGAAACTGTTTACTTGCATCTAAACGCTACTACTTTCGTTTCAGGTGAAACTTTATTTTACAAATTATATTGTCTGAATCCAGAAAATTTCAAGCAAAGTAAAATAAGTAAAGTAGCCTATTTAGAACTTATTGGCGCAAACAATCAAGTACTTTTTAAGCACAAATTATTTTTAGCTAACGGAATTGCAGAAGGTGATTTTTTTATCCCTTCCTCTTTTAAAACAGGAACATATAAGCTATTGGCATACACTAAATGGATGCAAAATAAATTAGAATCAAAGTCATTTGAATCAGAAATTACTATTATAAATCCATTTCAATCTGATTCTGAAAATAAAATAAGCTCTAAAAACAGCGTTATAAATGAATCATTAGAGGTTTCGAATTCTGGGTTAACAATTAATTTGGATAAGAAAAAATTCACAACTAGAGAATTAATAAACTTAAAGTTTTCTATTCAAGATGAGTTTCTGAAAAAAGGAAAGTATTCTATTTCTATTAGAAAAATTCAAGATTTACCTGCAATTACAAAAATCAATCCAACTGATTTTAAAAGCTCAGATTCTGATAAAAAAATAGTACTTGAAAAATTTAATTATTTTCTACCAGAATTAAGAGGTGAAATTATTAGCGGAAAAATTTCAACTAAAAACAATTTAAACTCTGTCAGTAATATTTCCGTTTCACTTTCAATTCCTGGAAAATCATTTACGACTAAATTTGTCAAAACTAATTCAGATGGTAAATTTTATTTTTCTTTAGACAAAGCTTATTTTGATCCAAACATAGTTATTCAAGTGGCTGATAAATCTAAAGATGATCTTGTTTTAAGTTTAGATGATTCATTTTCAATCAATAAAACAAACTTAAATTTTGAAAATGATTATACATTATCTTCTGACTTGAAATCAATTATTGAAGAACATTCTATAGCTAGCCAAATTGAGAACACTTATTACACAAAAAAAGCAGATACATTAGCTAAAATAACTTATCCTGTGCTGTTTTACGAACCTTTTGTAAATGAATATATTTTAGACAATTACAATCGTTTTCCAACGATTAAAGAAACCATTATTGAGGTAGTAAAAGAGGTAAATTATAATAAAAATGATGGTAAATATTCTTTACGATTAAATGATTACAATCCATATACAGATGTTGATGAATCTCCATTAGTTTTAATTGATGGATTAGTTGTTCAAGATATCAATGAGCTATTCGAATACAAAGCGTCAGATATTTATAAAATTTGCACTATTAATAGTGGTTACACTTATGGAAATAAGTTGTTTAGTGGTTTAATTAGCTTTATTACAAAAAAACAAGATTTTGAAAGTAAGCTAAGTGGTGACTTTATTATAAAAAGAAAAATTGAATTACCATTATTAAAGAAAAATTATTTCAAACCAAATTATGCTGATAAATCAACCTTAGACAGAATACCAGATTACAGATATCAGCTACTGTGGTTACCAGAATTAGATATAAATTCAACAAATATATCATTTTATACTTCTGATAAAATTGGAACATTTGAAATTGTAATTGAAGGTTTTTCAGACGAAGGTATTCCTGTATATTTGAAAGAATATTTTGATGTTGAATAACTTTTTTTATAATATAGAAAACCACAATTCATTTAGTTGACTTGGGGTTTTTAATTTATTAAAATTTATAGCTAAACTGCAAAGACAAGCTACTTTTACCAAAATCATTATCAATCCTTTTCGAAAACCAATTGTAAGGAGTAAAATTATAAATTACTTGAACTCCAATTCTGTTTGATGTAAGAGAAACTCCTTGAGCGGCATACAAACAACTCAAAGCTTTGGTATTTGTATCAATGCGATATGTTAGATTTCCGTTTTCATCGGTATAATATCCAGTATCGTTCTCTGGATTTTCCTTGTCTTCAAAAGAAAAAAAACTAGCTCCAAAGGTAGAACTCCACTCTATTGTTGCGCTTTTTTGAAAAATAGTAAAACCATATAGTTTATTCATTCTAAAAGCTACCATAACACTAATACCTTTTGGCTTGACATTAAAAACTGAATCTTTACCACGATAGACAAAACTATTTTTTATGGTTGGCACCACTATATTAAAACCCAAATCTAATAAATCGTTGTGTTCAATTCTTGTTCTATACCAAAAACCGTATTGCTGAGAGACATCAATTTTTGATTGTAAATTTCCCAAGGGTATTAAAATTCCGGTTTCAAATTTATATCGCTCATATTTTGTGGTATCTTTTACAAACTCTTGGGCGTTAGAGTTAATACAAATAAAAATAAAAATGATATTTATTATTGTTCTCATAACTTACCAATTTAAAAAAGGCATCGACCTTTTACTATTTATATTCCACAAACCAATTTGCAATCCTTTTTGCTTTTTGGTTTTATTTATAACGCCAAGTTGAACTCCATAAAAATTTTCCGTTTTATTAAATACTCCAATTTGCAATCCGTTATTAATTTCAGAATAATTACTAAAAGACACGAATAATCCGTTTGATTTTTTTGAATAATTTAGAAGAAAACTTCCATGAATACCATTCATGTTTGTTGCATAATTATAAAATCCATTTAATGAAATTCCATTACAAGAATGACTTGCACTAAATAAAGACAACTGTAAACCATTATATACGATATCTTCATTTTGATTAGAATGCCCAGAACTGAGACTAATCCCATTAATTGTTGCTGTTGACGACTCAGAAAAACCTCTTCTCGATGGATCATCAAACATAAGTATAAAGATAGATAGCGGATTAATTTCGATGTTTAATCCATTAATTTGGCTTAAAGAATTTTCGTTACCCATACTAATACCTAAACCAATAGCTATTCCGTTAACCCTCATATCCTTATTACTTCTTGGAGTTAAACTAAAAACAGTTGAACTAATAGAATCATTTTGTGAAAAAACTGATAACGAAACCAGAAATAGAAAAATCAAAAATCTTTTATTCATAATAATAGTTTTAAAATTATAGCTCAAAATTATTGTGATTAATACAAGTGTACTGGCGATATTTAATAAATAAAATTTATATATTTGTGATTATCGCAAAATATGACAAATCAAGAACTACTTTTAAAAGAAATTAGAAAGCAGCTTTCAAGTTCAGCTTCCTTAAATGATGAAATTTCTGCTATTCTAAATAGTAGTTATGATGCCGCACACCGAAGAGTTTCGGGCAAGAGTAAATTTTCTATTGATGAAACGTTGCTGTTGGCAAATCATTTTAATATTTCGTTAGACAAATTATTTTTAAAAAACGATAAAGTAATTGTTGAAAAAACCATAGAAATAACTTCGCTAAAAGATATGCTTTCCTATTTTAAAAAATCGGCAGAACGTATTGAACAACTGGCAACTAACGAAAAAGCAACTTTATATTATTCTGCAAAGGATATTCCGCTTTTTTATTTTATGGAAGGAACTATAATGTCAAAATTTAAAGCCTACGTTTGGTTGACATTATTAAATCCGAATCAATCTAACGTATCTTTTGAGAACTTTGTTATCGACGAATCGTTCATGGAACACACCCATAAATTGAAAAAAATATATGAAAAAGTTACTGTAAAAGAAGTTTGGAACGATACAACAATCAATAGTAGTTTGCAACAAATATTATATTTTTACGAATCTGGCTTGCTGAATTTTAAAACTGCAACAGCATTGTATTTAGATTTAAAACGGATTTTGAATTTGATAAAAGACAAATCAAACAAATCCAATTCGAATTATTCAATATACTACAATGAGTTGATTTTGTTGAATAATAATATGCTTATTGAAACTGAAGAAAAGCTCACGATGTTTATTCCTTATACATTGTTAGGTTATTTTATTACTGATAACAAAGAAAGTTGCAAAAATGTACACCAATTTTTCAATCAGCAAATTCTAAATTCTAAAGCATTGAACCAATCTGGAATTAAGGATCAAAATTTGTTTTTTAATCGTGCCAACCGAAAAATTGATTATTATATAGAACGATTAAACAATCAAGTTGATTTACTTTTTTAAAAATTATTAATGATTTTGTAACTTTTTTGTAACTCATTACGTATAACTACCTGAACACTTTAAAGTAAAGGAGAAAAATATACATGAGACAACTTAAAATCACCAAGCAGGTAACTAATCGTGAAACTGCTTCTTTAGACAAATACTTACAAGAAATTGGTAAAGTTGACCTTATTACTGCTGACGAAGAAGTTGAGTTAGCACAACGTATCAAAGCTGGTGACCAACGTGCTTTAGAAAAATTGACTAAAGCTAATTTACGTTTCGTGGTTTCTGTTGCTAAACAATACCAAAATCAAGGATTAACACTTCCCGATTTGATTAATGAAGGAAATTTAGGTTTGATAAAAGCAGCACAACGTTTTGATGAAACTCGTGGATTCAAATTTATTTCATACGCAGTTTGGTGGATTCGTCAATCGATTCTTCAAGCACTTGCAGAGCAATCTCGTATCGTTCGTTTGCCATTAAATAAAATTGGTTCTATCAATAAAATCAACAAAATGTACGCTTTATTAGAGCAATCTAATGAAAGACCACCTTCTGCTGAAGAAATTGCCAAAGAACTTGACATGACTGTAAATGATGTAAAAGAGTCAATGAAAAACTCTGGACGTCACTTATCAATGGATGCACCTCTTGTTGAAGGAGAAGATTCTAACCTTTATGACGTTTTACGTTCAGGTGAATCTCCAAATCCTGATAGAGAATTAATTCACGAATCACTACGTACAGAAATTGAACGTTCGTTAGAAACTTTAACCCCAAGAGAAGCAGACGTAGTTCGTTTGTACTTTGGATTAGGTGACCAACACCCAATGACTTTAGAAGAAATTGGTGAAACTTTCGATTTAACTCGTGAGCGTGTACGTCAAATTAAAGAAAAAGCAATCCGTAGATTAAAACATACATCAAGAAGTAAAATCTTGAAAACATATTTAGGTTAATCCTATAAACGCAACAACAGTTTCAAAACTGTTCGTTTTTTGATTGATGATTGAAACTCCGGCTGATTACCGGAGTTTTGCTTTTATACAAACTTCAACATTCAAAATTCCAACTTGAATATTCAACATTCAAAATATTTTTAATTATTGTATCTTTGCAAAACAACAATAAGGTTGAATATTCAATGTTGAACAACGAATTTTGAAATCTTAAAACACAACACAAACTACAAAATGAAGAACACACTTATTGCACCATCGGTTCTTGCTGCTGATTTTGCCAACTTACAACGCGACATCGAAATGATTAACAATTCTGAGGCCGATTGGTTTCATATTGATATTATGGATGGCGTTTTTGTTCCAAATATTTCTTTTGGAATGCCAGTTTTGGAAGCTATTTCTAAACATGCTAAAAAAACAATCGATGTACATTTAATGATTGTTGATCCTGATAGATATATAAAAACTTTCGCTGATTTAGGTTCGAATATACTAACAGTTCACTATGAAGCTTGTACGCATTTACACAGAACATTACAAGCTATAAAAGTAGAAGGAATGAAAGCTGGAGTTGCTTTAAATCCTCATACCAATGTAAGTTTGTTAGACGATGTGATTAAAGACATTGATATGGTTTGCATTATGAGTGTCAATCCTGGTTTTGGCGGACAATCATTCATTGAAAACACCTACAAAAAAGTAAAACAATTAAAAGAAATCATCACTAGAAACAACGCGTCAACTATCATTGAAATTGATGGTGGTGTAACTAGTAAAAATGCTGTTCAATTAGTCGAAGCTGGCGCAGATGTTTTGGTCGCAGGAAATTTTGTGTTTAAAGCTGAAAATCCAACAGAAACAATTTCTGAATTAAAGAAAATGACTTCAATATAAATTATAAATGCTCCAATTGGAGCATTTATCTTTAGTATTGGTCTATTAAATACTTTATTAAATCGGTTGTGGTTACAATTCCTACCAAAAGTTCATCAAGAACCACTGGCAAAGCATGAAACTCTCTTTTAGATAGTATTTCTGCTACTTCTTTGATTGTGGTGTCAGGTGAAACTTTTACTAAATTCCTTGCCATGACTTGCTCCACAGAAAACATATTGTAAACGGTTACATCAACTTCTGTTTCGTCTTCATCAACTGCATCTGCAAAGGAAATTCTTAATAAATCGGTGTAGCTTAACATCCCAACAATATGATTTCCACTAACAACAGGAATATGTCTGATATGATGTTTTTTAAATAAACTTTCTGCTTTTGTTAAATCATCCGTTAGATTTAACTTTATAACATTTGATGTCATTATGCTTGACACTGGTACATTTTTTTTCATAATCAAATGACTTTAAAATAATTAATTAAAGTTACCATTTGATATGAAATATAAATATGACAAAAATCAGATAGTTGATAAAAGATTATTAAGTTTGCACAACATCAAATTTCATGAGTTACACCTTACTTTCATCGCCTTTACAAGGATTTACAGATTTCCGTTTTCGAAATGCACAAAACAAGTATTTTGGCGGAATTGACACTTTCTATTCGCCTTACATTCGCTTGAACGGAAAACTAGTAATTAAGTCATCTTATGAGCGAGATTTACTTCCTGAAAACAATAACACGCTAGAATGCATTCCGCAAGTAATAACTAACGATGCCGAAGAATTTTTATTTGTAGCAAAATATGTTCAAGAACTAGGTTACAAGGAATTAAATTGGAATTTAGGTTGTCCTTATCCGATGGTAACAAAATGTGGAATGGGTTCGGGATTAATAAAAGAATCTGAAAAAATCGATGCAATACTTAATAAGGTTCACTCGGAATCTGACATTATTGTTTCTATGAAAATGCGATTGGGTTATGATACAACCGATGAAATTCTGGATGTATTACCAATTCTTGATAAATATCCAATTAAAAATATTGCCATTCACGCTCGTATTGGAAAACAACTTTACAAAGGCGGCGTTCATTTAGATGCTTTTCAAAAATGTATTGACACTACCAAACACAAATTGTATTACAATGGCGATATTACTTCGGTAGCAAAATTTAGAGAAATGCAAGAATTGTTTCCTACCATTGACCATTGGATGATTGGAAGAGGATTGATTTCTGATCCTTTTTTGCCAAGTATGATTAAAGAAAACACTTTAGAATATCCTAAAAACAAAATGGAATTGTTTAGTGATTTTCACGAAACACTTTATCAAGGTTATAGTGAATCGTTATCTGGTGCAACTCATATTTTATTGAAAATGCACCATTTGTGGGAATACTTTTCTACCACTTTTGATAATCCTCATAAAGTTGAAAAAAATATTAGGAAAGCAAAAAGCATTCGAAATTATGAAGAAACCGTAAAAGCTGTTTTTAAAAATGGTTGATTAAAATTGAAAAAGTTTACTTTAAAATTAATGCTTATGATTTAGCATTTTGCTAACATTTTCGAATAGCTGTGGGAATTCTTGTTTGAATAAATGAGGTGATTCAAAATAATGTTCGATAATAACAGCTAAAAATTCAAACGGATTGGTGTAAGCATAAATTCTGAAATAATCAGAATTGATTAATCGTTCTCTGTTTACAGGATGGTCAACTTCTCTTCGAATTCTATCATACATTCTTGAAAAAATTATGGCACTTGTGTCTTGACTGTTCATACCATGAAGATGAAGTACGTGAGCAAATTCGTGGATTCCAAGATTTAAATTATCGTTTTTAATTTCGTAACCTGCTTTGAAATCTTCCCATGAAAAAACAATAGCCTTCATTCTTGGATTGAATTCACCTTTGTGATAAGCATCATTAATTTCCGAATAATAAACCGATGGATAGACTATTACTTTATCAATATTGGTGTACAAATAATTTCTCAAACCGAAGGTTAACATTACCGAAGTTGAAGCAATTAAAACCTGAACTTCGTCAGTTATTATAAAATCTTCTTTACCTATGAATTCATATCGTTCGATGAAAGTTGCGACGCGATGTTCGAAGTATTTTTTCTTTTTATCAGAAAGGGAATTGTAGAAATCAAATTGCTTGTTTAGAACATACGATTGATTGGCATCCAATGTTTTTATAGTTGGATAAAAATGAATGTAAAATGGTTTATTGAAAAGCACACCATATTTTTCCTCGATCACTGAGTAAACAACAAAGAAAAAAAATGCTGCTACTCCAGCAAAAAGAAGGTATAATATAATCAAATGATTTGGTTGTTAGTGACCGCGGAAGGATTCGAACCCTCAACCCTCAGAGCCGAAATCTGATATTCTATCCAGTTGAACTACGCAGCCAATTTGAAGTATGAGGTACGAAATACGAAATACAAAGTTTTTTCTCGTACTTTGTATTTCGTACTTTGTACTTATAAATTAAACTAATAATTTTTTAACTATAGCTGAAATTGTTTTACCTTCTGCTTGTCCGCCGATTTGTGCTGAGGCTAATCCCATTACTTTTCCCATTGATGCGATTCCTGATGCTCCAGTTTCTGCAATGATTTTAGAAACGATTGCTTCTACTTCAACTTCTGAAAGTTGTGCTGGAAGGAATTGTTCGATTACGGCGATTTGTTCTAATTCTGGTTCAGCTAAATCAGGACGATTTTGTGTTTTATAAATTTCGGCGCTGTCTTTTCTCATTTTTACAAGTTTTTGTAAAATTTTGATTTCGTCTGCTTCTGATATTTCTTCTTTTGAACCTGTTGCAGTTTGTGCTAGCAATAATTCTGATTTGATAGCTCTCAATGCTTCCAATGCTACTGTATCTTTAGAACGCATGGCATCTTTCATTACGTCCATTATTTTTGATTGTAAACTCATTTTATATTAGATTTTTGATATTAGATATTAGATTTTATTCAAATGGATAGCTTATTAGCCCTGATAGTAGTAAGTATCCTTTTTTGTTGCCTTCGAGTGCCTCAGGCAACAAAAAAACTTCTGGCAACAAAATAAAAGATACTTCGTATAGCAGGAAAATGGATTGCAAAAATGCGCAAACCATTCGCTCCAAAAAGCCAAACAAAGGTAAAAAAAATAACCCAAAAATTACATGGAACTTTTGGGTTAGATTTAAAGATTAATTTGGGATTAATCCACGTTATCGTGTAGGAATGAATTGTTAGAACGTAACTGAATATCGTCGTTACTATCGGTTCCTAATGACATTCTTGAATTGTTGTTTAGGTTTTGATTTTCTGTTAAATCTACGCCTAATCTTTTGTATGCTGGTTCTCTTTCAAGTTCGTCAACTCTCGATGGATTGTTGTGAAACTTGTAATTGAATTCTTTTAATTTACGTCTTCTTTCGTCTGCACGTAATTTTAAAGTTTCTTCGATAGTCATTTCCATTGGAGAAATATCATCTGAATGTGTAGCGTAAGTTGGTTTTGCTGGCTCAGCTACTTTCATTGTGAAATTTAATGACTCTTCAATTGACTCTTCCAACTTAGTAGCTGGTTTAGAACTCAATAAATCGTTTTCAATTTCCATATATTCTTCAAGAGAATATTTGATTACTCCGTTTTGATTTACTTCAGTTACTGGAACAAATTCAACGTGTTCGTTAACTTTAATATCTTTAGTTTCTGCAGATAAATCGAATATAATTCTATCTTCTTCAATTGTATTTTCAACTGGCTTAGCAATTGGTAAGTCAAAAGAGAATGTAATTTGTTCTTCTTCTTTAGCTACAACTTGTGGTTCAACAACTTTAATTTCGTTTACCGCTGGAGTTGTAAAAGTAAAATCGATATCTTTTATAGGAGAAACGATTTCGAAAGTTACATCTAAATTACGAATGAAATCGTTCATCGCAATTAGTTCGTTTTCGTTAACTTTTGCTACAAATGGTTCCGTTTTTACTTCATCTTCAATTAATTCGAAAACAATTTTTTCTTCTTTAACTTCGGTAGTAACTTCAATTGGAGTTTCTACCTTCGGTTGAAAAAAATCAACTGGCTTTTGAGTTAAGTCATGAACTAACTTTTGCTCATCTTCTAGTGAATGAATGATTTTTTTAACTTCTGTATTTACGATTTCGTTTTGTTGTTCTACGTTGAAACCTGTTGCAATAATTGTAACCGCAATAGCATCTCCATGAGCTTCATCTTCACCAACTCCCATAATAATGTTAGCGTTGAAACCTGCTTCTGCTTGAATGTGGTCGTTGATTTCTCCGATTTCGTCAATAGTAATTTCATTAGTACCTGAAACGATAAGCAACAATACGTTTTTAGCACCAGTAATTTTATTATCATTTAATAAAGGAGAATCTAAAGCAGAAATGATAGCATCTTTAGCTCTATTTTCACCACTAGCAATGGCAGAACCCATAATAGCTGTCCCACTGTTTGCCAATACCGTTTTAGCATCTTTTAAATCGATATTTTGTGTGTAGTGATGTGTAATTACTTCAGCAATTCCGCGTGATGCAGTTGCTAAAACTTCGTCAGCTTTAGAGAAACCTGCTTTGAAACCAAGATTTCCGTAAACTTCTCTTAATTTATTATTATTGATAACAATTAATGAATCTACTTGTTTTCTTAATCTTTCAACTCCGGCTAATGCTTGGTCTTGACGTACTTTTCCTTCAAATTGAAAAGGAATGGTTACAATACCAACCGTTAGTATGTCTCTTTCTTTAGCCAATTGAGCAATTACTGGAGCCGCACCTGTTCCTGTTCCTCCACCCATTCCTGCGGTGATGAAAACCATCTTGGTGTTGCTGTCCAACATTTTTTCGATATCATCGATACTTTCGATTGCTGATTGTTGTCCAACATCTGGATTTGCTCCTGCTCCTAATCCTTCTGTTAAGTTTACACCCAACTGAATTTTATTTGGCACAGGACTATTTTGTAATGCCTGAGAATCAGTATTACAAACGATGAAATCTACACCTTTGATTCCTTGTTTGAACATGTGGTTGATTGCGTTACTTCCACCGCCACCAACTCCGATAACTTTAATAACATTTGATTGATTTTTGGGTAAATCAAATGAGATGCTTCCAAATTCTGAGTTGCTTATCATACTATTTTGGTTTTGTTTGATTTTATTCTGTATTCTAGTTTTGTTTTTCTCTAAATCTAATATCTGATATTTAAAATCTAATATTAAACTACTCTGCGTTGTCTAAGAAATCTTTGATTTTATCAACATACTTATCAAAAAATGATTTTCTGATTTTTCCTTCTGTTGTTTCCACTTCTTTTTCAACTTTATTCTCAATTTGTTCTTCTTGTTGTTGCGTTACTTCTTGCACTTCTTCAACAACTGGTCTAGCAATTGGTCTTGGCTGCGGAATAGCTTGACTTACTTCTAATTTGTAAGCACTTTGCGTATTGTTAGCGACACTATTCATTACTAATCCAACTGCTGTTGCAAATAATGGACTTGAAATATCTTCGCTTGAATTTCCTGCCAAATGTTCGTTTGGATAACCAATTCTAGTGTCCATTCCTGTGATGTATTCCACTAATTGTTTGACGTGTTGCAATTGCGCTCCACCACCAGTAAGAACGATTCCTGCAATCAATTTTTTTCTTGGATCTTCGTGTCCGTAAACTTTGATTTCTGTAAAAACTTGTTCAATAATTTCAACCACACGAGCATGAATGATTTTAGACAAATTTTTCAAAGAAATTTCTTTTGGTTCTCTACCACGTAATCCTGGAATTGAAACAATTTCGTTGTCTTTATTTTCTCCTGGCCAAGCCGAACCAAATTTTACTTTTAGTAACTCCGCTTGTTTTTCAATGATTGAACAACCTTCTTTAATATCTTCTGTAATCACATTCCCTCCGAAAGGAATTACAGCAGTGTGACGAATGATTCCGTCTTTGAAAATAGCTAAATCTGTTGTTCCACCACCAATATCAATTAAAGCAACACCTGCTTCTTTTTCTTCTTGACTTAAAACCGCATCTGCTGAAGCTAAAGGTTCCAATGTTAATCCTGACAATTCAATTCCCGAACTTTGGATGCATCTACCCACATTTCTGATAGAAGCTGCTTGTCCAACAACAACGTGAAAACTCGCTTCCAATCGTCCACCATACATACCAATTGGTTCTTTGATTTCAGATTGTCCGTCTATTTTAAATTCTTGTGGTAACACGTGAATAATTTCTTCACCTGGCAACATCGCTAATTTATTAACTTGATCAATCAGCAATTGAATATCTTTTCCACTAATTACTTCTTCTGGATTACTTCTACTGATATAATCCGTGTGTTGAATACTGCGAATGTGTTGTCCGGCAATACCAACAACGCAATCATTAATTTTGTATCCTGAGTTTTCTTCCGCTTCTAAAACTGCTTGTTGGATGGATTGAATAGTTTGTGTAATATTATTTACAACACCACGAGCCACACCTAAACTTTTGGCTTTTCCAAGACCTAAAATTTCAAGTTTACCGTACTCATTTTTCTTACCAATCATCGCTACGATTTTCGTAGTTCCGATGTCTAAACCAACTGCAATGTTTTCTCTGTTCTCCATATTGTCAACTAATTTGCTCGATACAATATTTATTCTATCTCTACTTTCTTGATTTTCTACAAGAAGTTATTTTGTACAAACAACTTGATGTGTAAATCTCAAATTTATTTTCTTGTAATTATTTAGCATCGTATCTGAAACTGCTTTCTGAAAAAATGCTTTATAATTTTTAAATTTCTTTTCTTCGTTCATCATTTTGCCAAACTCGATTTTAAAATCATAGTTCCTGTTGGTCATCATTAAGCTCGCATCAGGCAAAACTTGCACACCAATGATATTTTTTTTCAAAAATTCATCGTTGTAAATCATCTTCAAAACTTCGGATAATTTCTTCTTGTTTTTGTTGTCAATAACCCCCGAAATTAGCGGTACTCTAGCTGTACTTATATCAGAAAGCGGCATTCTATTTCCCTCATAATCAATATAGAACGAACCATCCTCACTAAACACTCTTGCTATGGGTGTTTTTTGTTTCACCACCGCCTTTAGAACACCATCAACACTTACAAAAACTTCTGATTTTTCAACCATAGGATGTTTGTTGATAGAATTTTCCAATTTGTCCAAATTTAAGTCCGATTTTTCAATGGTTTTTACATCTGAACTATTTTCTATTAACAATTTATTAACCGATTCTTGTTTAACAAAATTGTTATTATCTCCAACAAAAATCACTTCTGATTTCTTTAATTTTCGATGTGAATTTCTATTTGACGTAAACGAATACAGAAAAACTACCAATGCAAACATTAGTATTAATCGGATATTGTTCCATTTTAGAAATTTCATATTCTTTAATTTATTATTATCAAATTTTATTGAGCTAATGCTTTTTTAATTGACGGTACTAATTCGCCAATATCACCAGCTCCAATCGTTACAATTATCTTAGCGTCACTTTCTAAAATTGTGCCAACTAGCTCCTCTTTTGAAACTAACTTTTTATTATCATTTGTCATTTTAGACATTAACCAAGAAGTTGTAATTCCTTCCATTGGTAATTCTCTTGCTGGATAAATATCTAACAAAAGAACTTCGTCAAATTGCGATAAACTTTTAGCAAAATCGTCTGCGAAATCTTTTGTTCTACTAAACAAGTGAGGTTGAAAAATTGCCAAAACTTTTTGATTTGGATATAATTCTCTCACTGCTTGATGCACGGCATTAATTTCTGTTGGATGATGTGCATAATCATCTATATAAACGCGATTTTCTGATTTTATTTGATACGAAAATCTTCGTTGTACACCTTTAAACGTAGCTAAAGCATTAGCAATGGACTCGGTTGGGGTTCCATAAGTTTTGGCCATTGCTAAAGCCATTAGCGCATTCATTAAATTATGATGTCCTGGTAAACCAAAAGCAATATCTGTAATTATTTCTGTTGGTGTTTGAACGTCAAAAACATAAGCACTATTTTCTATTCGAATATTAAACGCTTTAAACGTTGCTTCTTCATTTATTGCTATGGTCAAACCTTCTAAATCCAATCCTTTTGGAACAAATATTTTGGTTTTATCTTGAACTTTATTGGCAAATTCTCTAAACGATTCTTCAATTGCAGAAGCATCGCCATAAATATCTAAATGATCCGCATCCATTGAGGTTACGCAAGCAATATTAGGATGTAAATGCAAAAACGATCGGTCAAATTCATCGGCTTCAACAACAGTTATTGTTTTACCGCTTCCGATTAAATTAGAATGATAATTTTCTACAATTCCGCCAAGGAATGCTGTAACATCTGCTCCACTTTCATACATAATATGACCAAGAATACTTGATGTAGTTGTTTTTCCGTGTGTACCTGCCACTGCAAAACAGAACGTATCTTTTGTAATCAAGCCAAGAACTTCAGCTCTTTTTTTAATTACATAATCTCTTTCTACAAAATAATTCCATTCTGAATGCGAAACTGGAACGGCTGGCGTAACAATTACTAAAGTATTTTCTACATAATAATCGGAAGGAATTGCAGCAATTGAATCTTCAAAATGAATATTCATTCCGCCAGCAATCAATTCGTCGGTCAACATCGTTGGTGTTTTATCGTAACCCGAAACATTTTTTCCAATGTTTTGGAAATAGCGAGCCAAAGCACTCATTCCGATGCCTCCAATTCCGATGAAATAGACGTTATGTATTTGATTTAAGTTCATTCTTATTTTACTATATCATTCCAAAGTTTATCCACCAAATTTGATGCAATCGTTACAATTATAAATATCAACACTATAAATAAGCCCCCATAAAAAGATTTTTTAAAACCAATTTTATCTGCTTTATAATCATAATAAAAAGCAATTCCTATTGACAAAATGAAAATTAATGATATGATGAATATCCAAATCATTTTATCAATTCAACTATTTGTTCAACTATATCTTTTGTTGCGTTTGGCTTGGCTAATTTCTTCATGCTTTCGCTTAAACTTTTTTGCAAATTCTCATCGTGAATTAGTTTATTGAAAACTGATTCGAATTTTTCGTCTAACTCACTTTCTTTTATTAGCAAAGCGCCATTTTTATCTACAATTGCTTTCGCATTTTTGGTTTGATGATCTTCGGCTACATTTGGTGATGGAATAAAAATAGTCGGTTTGCCAACCAAACATAATTCTGATACTGACGAAGCTCCAGCTCGAGAAATCACGAAATCTGCAGCAGCATAAATCAAATCCATTCTGTCAATAAAAGAAACTACTTGCACATTCTCCAACTCAGAAAAATGCTTGTAATCTGTCATATATAAATTACCACATTGCCAAAATATTTGCAAATTATTATTTCGTAAAAAATCAATTTCTTTGGCTATTAGTTGATTGATTCTTCTTGCACCTAAACTTCCGCCAATGATCAGTAATGTCTTTTTGTTTTCATCTAAATTGAAATAAGACAACGCTTCACTTCTTTTAGAATCGATATCTAAAATATCTTGACGAACTGGATTTCCTGTAAACACAATTTTATCTTTTGGAAAAAATCGTTCTAAATTTTCATAAGCAACACAAATGGCATTAGCTTTTTTACTCAATAATTTATTGGTAATTCCAGGATAAGAATTTTGCTCCTGTATTACGGTTGGAATATTCAAACTATTGGCAACTTGTAATAATGGTCCACTTGCAAATCCACCTGTCCCGATGACAACATCTGGCTTGAACTTCTTAATTATTTTTCGAGATTTCCATAAACTATTAACTAATTTTAATGGAAACATGGCATTCTGTAACGTCAATTTTCTTTGTAAACCTGCAATCCAAAGTCCTTCAATAGCATAACCTGATTGAGGTACTTTTTGCATTTCCATTTTATCTTGCGCGCCTACAAAAAGGAACTCCGCATCTGGAAAACGCGATTTTAATTCGTTGGCAATAGCGATTGCAGGATATATATGTCCACCTGTTCCGCCACCACTTAATATGAATTTTAATTTTTTCATTTTTATCTTATTGCCTTGAAAGGCAGTTCAATTTATTTTTTTCGCATTCCTTTTATGGCAAGCATTGGATTTTCTTCAATTGAAAAATCTTCCTCCATTATTTTGCCTTTGATGGATGCTTTCATTTGGTTTACTTTCTCTTGATTTTCATCAACTTCATCTTCTACACCATTCAATTCTCTGTCGATGATTCTTTGTAAAACTTCGTCTCTTTTTTTCTTTTCTTCGAGTTCTCTTTCGGCTTCTTCGAGTTCTTTTGCAATTTCTTCTTCTTTTTTGGTAACGCTTAAAATAATTCCGAGAGCGATACACGTCATCCAAACAGAACTTCCTCCTGAACTGATTAATGGTAATGTTTGTCCAGTAACTGGCAACAACTCGACCGCAACTGCCATGTTAATTAATGCTTGAAATATTATTGGAAAACCGAGTCCGACGACGACTAATTTTCCGAAAAGCGAATTGGCTTTGTGCGATGCCACAACAAATCGGAACAACAATAAAAGGTAAATTGAAATTATTGTAAAAGCTCCAAATAGTCCAAATTCTTCTACAATTATGGCGAAAATAAAATCGGAAGATGATTGAGGTAAGAAATTCTTTTGAACACTCTTTCCAGGTCCAAGTCCGTATATTTCGCCTGATGCAATTGCGATTTTAGCCTTCTCAATTTGATAATCATCTTCATCTGGTTTGTCGCTTGTAAAATTATCAATACGACTAATCCAAGTATCCACACGATTTGGGAAAGCATCTGGGAATTTTTTGGCAATTAGAATGAAAAACAATCCGCAAAGCAATCCTGTTCCAAGAATGATTCCGATGTATTTTAATGGATATTTTCCAATAAATGTTAGCATAATAACCATTGAAAAAATTAAAGCTGCTGTAGAAAAGTTAGCTGGAAAAATTAGACCAACAGTTACAAATACTGGTAACCAAAGTTCTAGAAGCGATTGTTTAAAATCGGGTGCAACTTCTCTTTTTTTGGACAAATACCTTGCTACAAAAATATACAACACAATTGCTGCAAAGGTTGATGTTTGAAAGGATATTCCAATGAATGGAATT